>Ga0208830_1000004_pt1 | contig 307552 bp, 291 predicted proteins | sample DeeseametaMP2634_FD_184169 | JGI IMG/M metagenome (GOLD analysis project Ga0208830, IMG submission 184169) | Marine microbial communities from the Deep Atlantic Ocean - MP2634 (SPAdes) | ecosystem: Environmental > Aquatic > Marine > Oceanic | place: Northeast of Antigua and Barbuda, North... | reverse complement strand
AAGACAGGGGCATCGCTCACGCTCAGCCCCTGTCTTTAATCAATGCAAATCATCAAGATTATAACTCTAAACCCGGACTCCTAAATGGGGGTTGACACATTATTTTCCGTGCATTTTGATTAGATATTGGATCACATAACTCAACATATCGGCGATATCGTTCTGTATGTTCACGTTTATAAATTTTTGATTTTGATATATATATTAGAATAGAACATCCATCGTTTAAAAGGTCGGACACTATATCCCCGTCATAATTAGCGATCGTCTCAACTCTTTTAGGATTCATGTATGGCGAAAAATATTTAAAGCTTCCACCTTTGTATGATAAAAATATTTTCCCCACACTATGTTGATCAAACTTTAAAGCAGTTGCATTAAGATTAAAATCATGTTTTTGAAGTTGAGCTTCGGGGTTCTCTACAAAAGGATGAGTAAACACTTTGGTAATATTGGGTAACTTTTTATTAATACGCTTAACAAAAGAATCAAAAGTCATACCCCTTATAAGCTCTTCTGAAATTTGTGCCTCGTCAAGTAAGATTAGCCCAATATTCAGCTCATCTGCCATGCGGAACAAATCTGCACCGCGCTCTGGCGTTATGACGTAAATACGTCTTTCCGTATGAGCTATATTAACATTTTCAACAAATTGCATAATAAGTATCGATTTATCGTCACCAATACTATTGTTAATAGCCATTATATACTCCGCTATAAGAGCTCTTGATGGAACGACTATGATTATATCTTTATCATAGCTTTTAATTATTTCTCTAAATACATACGACTTCCCCGTACTCGTAGGTGCCGAAAAAGAGTAGTATCTTCTACGAAGAATTTCGTCATAGATTGTTGCTTGTACAGGCGTTAGGTTTAATCCTGTTCTATTGAAAATATCCTTCGCAAAAGTTGAGTAAACAAGCTCTAATAGACTTTCTGGCTCCTCTACTTTAAAGAATAAGCCCATTAAATATATTAAGCGTCCCTCATATTTTCCAAATTCGCTCGGGTAAAACTTCTTGATGTAGGATAAGAACTCAAAATCTTCTGGTCGAACAGGCCCTTCTTTATGAATAAATTCCAGAATATGATTTACAGATTCCTCGAGTTCGCTTTCAAAAAATTCTGCCTCTTGCTGTATAAGTTTTCTTAATATCATTCGATAAATTTAACTCCTATTAAATACAACTCAGAGAATTCGAGTAATTTTGTGTTCTTTTCTGAATCGCAAGCGTTATTCATAATTGAGTCGTGGTCATCGCTATTAATGGAAAATGCAGCAGCAAAAGATTTGAACCCCGCTTGAAAACGCTCTATTGGAAATGGGCCGAAAAACTGTTCTAAAAAATGAAGGTCTTTTTTATCTTTTTCACCATCTAAGAAATCACACAATTGATCAAACGCTTTGCCATGTGAGTTTCCAGATGAACAATATTTAGCCTCACCAAAAACTAAAATATTATCAACGCTTCTACTATGAAAGTCATATCCGTGATTACCTGCTTTTTTTTCCTTCCATAGCTCTGATATAGGCGCTACTTCATGTTCATATTCATCCCTTAAAGCAATACTTGCTGATACCGATATCAGAAATTCGCCGCTATCCTCAGTCACCTTCGAAGTATCTCCGCTAAGAATTTTATTTTTAAGATATTGAATACTTTCCGTAGCAGCTGTTTGAAAAGAGATTCTAGATGACAACTGTTGCAAGTTATTTACCCAGCTAGTATTGGAGATTTCTTCAAATATTTGTGAAATCTTAGCTTCTGTATCTTTGACATGAATCTGAAGGAGGCAGATGTTACATTTACCTTTCTTTATCGATTTATGCTTAATTACTTCGGAGGACATAATATTTATTTAAAACATGCGTTTATAATAGTATACTATAATACTATTAAGTTACATAAACTGCAATATCAACAACCATGAATTGTATACTTATACTGATATAAATTTCTTGCGGGATTTCCACCCGATATATTCAAACAAAAATTTTATAGAGGTGAAGCACGAGTTTTATGAAGTGGTTCAATTAAAGTTATAAAAAGCTTTAATCCAATTGTTTTTCAGGGTTTTAAAATTTTCGCGAATATTTTCAGGGTCCCATTCTTGAGGCAAAAACAAATTTATAATTTCCCCGGCTTGCACTGCATTTTTTGCAAGTTCTTCTAATCCTTGCCTTAATATGGTGTTCCCCATAAATGGACCTGTTAATATGTCTCCATCCATTTCTTTTTTTAACATATTTTGAGTGTACATAGTAGGGTGTGATGCAAGCTCGGAAAGCATTTCATAAGCCTTTGCACGCTTCATATTATTAAAACCGTCCCGCTCATCGAGCTTTTTACGCACTGAAGCTGGAGAAAAAAAATTTCTTCTTTTCTTTTTATCTGAGTTTCTCCATTCCTCTATCGCTGACTTATCAGTACTAAACAAATCCATTAGAAAAACTGTTTCTAAAATATCACGCATTATCATTGCACTTTTTTGGTGATACCCCGAAAGAAGTAATTTAAAACTTGCTGCGAACGCATTAAAAATTCTTATGCTAAGCATTTGAACAACTCTTATATCCTCATCATCCGTTGGATATTCTCTAATTAAATTGGCAATTGTCATTGCACGCTCAATTACATCCACGTGAAGAATAAGTCCGGGATTACATTGAATAATTTTAATGGCTTGTTTTCTTAAGGCTTCTTCATGGAGATGAATGCTTTTCAGGTTTGTAGGTAGATTAGGTTCACTCATATTTACAACTCAATTTTATATATTTGTAATGTTTTTCTTCGCTCAGCTATAAGATAAAATAATATTTTATCCGTTAAAGTCTTTTAAAATTTTCTCTATTCCCACCATGGAATTTCTAATACCCTCCAAACGCAAAGTTTTGATTTATCACAATATGAAAGACTATTAATATCTTCAATATTGCTTGTTTTTAATTGTCCGCACATAAGAAGAAAATTGATCATTTTACGCCGGTTCAACACTATTGGCATCTTATCTATAAAAGATCTACAAAGCCTTATATCTTTATGCCTATTAAGATGCATAAGAACAGAGCATGCCAATTTTTGATATTCTTTTCTAACAGTTTTTATAGAAGTACAATCTATATTATTATTTATGAGACTTTGACTTTTTTTTATTTCCTTTGCTGTTTCATAAAACTCCCCCATTTCTATTATATTATTTATAATTTCCTTTTTATTAGTTTTGTCGCAATCCAGATCACTCGCATTAAATTTTGATGCGCGTGTTTTCTCAAGCTTATTAATTTTTTCATGATTAATTTTAGTCATCGTAATTACTTTTTTGATATTATAAATCGCATTATATAAACATACCTTAAGAAGAAAATATTATAATTAAATTATAAATGTTTTTTTAATCTACCGTAAGTGCTTTATCTTTTTCTGTAGAAAACGATAATGCCAAATTACGACAAAATTTACATCACGCTTAAAAATCTTTATACGCTATTATCAAAAAAATTCCCTATCCGCGCATAATAGCGTTGTATTTTTTGCTCTTTTGTAAGCGTTTCTCTCATGCTGTGCACATTATTCGTATCCGGAGAAAGAATACGGTCAACACAATCCAATTGGCCACACGCATAGAGACCAACTGATCTAGTCTTTGTTTGCTGATAGCCAAGCTGGGCAATCCGGGAAACCGGATAAACAGAAAGGCACCAATCACACATACAGACCCTCCGGTTATCTTTTAATGGGCTGATAGAGAGAACTATGCCTTTGTTTTTATTACGCTGAAACCCGTTTTGAAACATAAATGCGATATGACCCGACCTATGGACCCAGCCAAAAAAGGGTCTTGCCAATATATTTTCATTTTTAAGTAGATCTTCGGGTATCCATAAATATTTACGGTCTTTTTTAGAAAATGCTTTTTCAATGTCTTCTTTTATAATCATGGCTAAACTGCAAGAGGTGTGCGGCCTTCCAGCATATCCCTTGCTGCTGTAAGAACTTTAAGATAATAATTCGAGACAACGGTACGTTCGTGATAATTGCAAAGCTCTTTAACCGTAATATTTTTGTCAGTTTCCAGACCCTTTAGCATTACAGTATCTTTCTTACCTGATAACAGGGCTATCCCCTCGTCAATATTCATCTCGTAAGCCGCATCGACTTCGCCTTCCTGTAACGTGAAATCAGACAGGCCAAAATCACTTAGCGCGAGATATATATGACAGAATTCATGATTGATATATTTGCCTGAATTTCTAATCGCTATATTCCTAAAAACGCCTAAATAAGCCCGTTTATTTTTTTCTATTGTAACGCCGAGTTCTTCTTCCAATTCTCTAAAGCCATGTTCAGGATTTTCTCCGGCAGACAGATGTCCACTGGCAGATGCATCAAAACTACCCGGATCAATACGATTGCGCGGCCCTCTAAGCTGCCAGACTATACTGCGGTCTTTTTTATTAACCAGCCAACATGCAAAAGTTTGATGCCAGAGCCCGTCATTATGAACCTTATCAATAGTCGCAATCGGCGGATCAAGCGGATTAAACAATTCATCAAATACGTCTAAAGTTTCCATTTCACTTCTCCCATTTTTTTTATTTGTTAGCCTATCCATATGGGTGGGGCAACTCATTTAATATTTCATCGAAATTATAGGCTTTCTGCAAACGCTTATAACGTGGGTGAAAAATATTTTTTTCCTCAAAATTAGTTTCTCTTGGAACAGCGTCAGGAATAATGCATCGTGACACAAACCAGCCCTCATTTTTTGCTGTTTGATCGGATACATCTACATAAAATATAGGACTTTTATATATTTGTTTCAGATTTGATATCACTATTTCCAAATTAGTAAAATCTAGGTAAGGACCACTATTACGAAAATCTTCAAGGCCGTGAAAATGCTTCAGTACGGTAGGGCCATTTTGGTAAGCCCACAAAACGTGATCTAATGAGTTTTTAGGTGTTTCTATAGTTTTGCTTTGATCAATTTGTCTAATTGACCATTGCAACATTAAGGCCTCGTTTAAAGATTTTTCTACGCCATATTCTAAGGTTTCAGCTGTACAAGTACCAATAGTTAAACAAGTATTGTCGGCCTTACTTAGAGCACTTAGCACCACTGGAATTCCAAATAGTTCACCTAAATTCCATAGTTCAACCTTGAGTGAAAGTTCTTTAATTAACTTGTGATATTCATTTTTTAAGATATTTTGATTGAGCTTTCGCACTTTCCATCTTGGCAATCTCCATGAGATCATAGCAATATCGCGCTCGACCACCTCTAATAAAGCGTTTATAATAGAAGCCTCTTTATTTGTATGTGCTGCCAACCCAGTAGCAGATGGTTTCAAAAAAATTTGCCGTTTTCCTTCAATAGGTCGCCAATTTAAATACGATAAAAGAGCTGGCACTAAATGATCACAGCTATTTGATAGATTTATACCATTAACCCAACTTACTTCTATATTGGGCGGTGCCCAAAACATATAGTCTTTATACCAACTCTCAGAAACATTTTTTTTTGTTACTGTATTTTCCTTGTTTTCTACTCCCGCAGAAAAAGCACTTAGCCTTTCAACCAATTCAGCAAAAGCTCTGATTTTTACGTTTTCTTTTGAAAAGCCTGTAGCAGCCCCTAAAATATATCCTTTAGGATGTGCACTTGAGCCAGGAAAATCAGGACTAGTTGCCCCTATTCGGGCCAATAAGAAGTTTTCATTTTCTGGAAAGGGAAGTTGTAATTGTATATGGTCTTTATTTAATGCTCCGTAATTAAGCATTTTGGCACACCTTGCAAGATTCACTTATCTGCAAATGGTCATATTTTATGCTCCAGCTTTCATTATAACCACATTTCAGTCTCTTATTTTTCAAACACAGCTTTTCATCAAGCCCGGCAAGAAAATGTACAATTTCCAAACTGAGAATTGACGATGTTACACTCGGAAAAATACCTATTGCTGGTGCTGGCATTTCTTTAATGCGATGAGCGCCACTTATGAGATCTTCTGCATTGCTTATTGTGTTTTTTAGCTTTTCTTTTTCACAGCCTAAACAAGCCGTTTCATGCGGAATTACCAACGGCCCCGCCCCCAACTGATTTGCCCTAATATATGGTATTTCTGCCTTTATTGATTGCTCACAGGTCCATAGAGCTAAATCCCACCTGGGCTGATCTGCAGTTTGAATAACAATATCAAATCCAGATTTATTATTTATTATTTTTTCTAAATCAGTTTGATTTGATATCCAGCAATCAATCACATTAATTTCCGTTAAATCACTGTATTTTTTTGAAAACTCCTGTGCAACTAATGATTTCTTTTTACCTATATCATTTTTGGTAAATAAAGACTGCCGACTTAAATTGTCGACCTCTATACAATCATTATCTAAAATAACTATTTCACCAATACCGCAAGCTAATAAATGCTGTAAAACCCAAGTGCCAACTGTACCAATTCCAAAAAGCAAGATTTTGGATTTTCGTATACTTTTAAACATTTCAAATCTATCTTGATTTGCGGTTTCGGATTCACCTAAATAACCTATAAATCGGTCATAAAACTCCAGTTCGGCTTTTGTGAACGTTAAGCCTGTCTCACTTTTTAGTAATAAGTTATTCTGCTTTAAAATATCTATTATTTCGAGAGCTTCATCTGAATACTCTCTATAAATATTTAGGATTTCCTTGAGTCTAATGCCCTCTAATATCTTTTCTGAGAAACTATACAAATCAATATTATCAGAATAGACTTTTAGCCCACCTTTATCACCACAAAAAAACAAGAGCTCTTTTTCATTGAGATATATAGGTTTAATACTGCCCTTTAACTGTATTCTATCTTTATCGATACAACTAAATCTACGCACAATTTTTAGCCGGTATTTTCAATTCTTTTTCGATACTGTTGACTAATTCTTTCCCGGCTTGCGTTAGAATCGCATGCTGAGAGACTGTAGAGAATGCTTCCTCTGTAGAAATATTTATTTTCTCAAGTTTTTCATCATAACGATCATCAATATTATGAACTTTTTTATAAAACTCACGTAACCGCATTAATACAAACAACTGATGGAAAACGCCAAACATAGGTCTAGGGTCTGGCCGCAGCGGGGACGAAAATTTTTCTTCATCATCATTAAGGAAAAGTGTTTCAGAAGCAAACAGCATATTTAGATAACCATGCGCAACTTCATGTACAATCAATTCTGCCAATTCAACAGGGTCATCTACACTTTCTTCTTTAATATAAATTACGCCATTTGTTTCTACATCAGTAAATCCTATTGCTTTATCACACTTAAATATTACAGCGATTTGCAACAACGATTTTATTTCATCTAATTGTTCCGGCCAGATATCTTCTAAAAGATTAAATGCTTTAACCAAACATTCAGCCACTCTTTTCTGGTCCATAGAGTTAAACGTAAAATTAGGATTATTCTCACCTAAATCTTCCAGAATTTTTTTAGCCCTCTTTTCTGTACGGCTTTTGTCAGCACCAGGCCATGCAGTATCTAATGGAAAGCCGAATTTATTTTCATTTTTTTTAGCCCGTTTTCGGCTTTGGGCAATATTTTCTTTTATATTTAGCGGTGAGTTTTGATCAATAAACGAGTTTAAATCTTCTTCTTTAGAACTTTGATAATTATATTGCCATTGATAAACTTCGGGATGTGCTTTGAAATCGTCTTCTATAAAACATGACACGTCTTCTTCCCTATCAAGATCAGAAAGACTTGACCTAACTGCAGAATACAGTTTTTTATCAAAATTATCTACAACCCTGTCTGCCGACTTTTTATTCGGAAACCAAACGAACATTCATACTCCCTATATTAAAAGAGGCCCTTTTCAGAGCCTCTTGTAGAATCTTTATTAATGTTATTGATATTCTGTTTGCATCAAAACAGGAAAATTCGGCAGTTTGCTTGCGGGAACTGGCTCAGCTTTAACGCTTGATTCCTTAGGTTTTTTTGCCTTTTCAGCCTTAAATTTCTTTGAAACGTAGTTTTTATCTTTCATATCAATCTCCTTCCATAGTTAGATTGTACAGTGATAAGAATAACACAAAGTTAACGGTCCTTCTAGCATCCGAATTTATCTTTCCAACTTTCCACCTCAGCATCCTCAATTTTTCGGAAAAGAACATCGTCTAATTGTTTGAATGTACTAATTTTGTTGTTTTTTATTTCCTCTTCAGCATTTGTCCAGCTTTCAGAACTTTTAATGTTAAGGCTTTTTCCAATTATAAAGGATGTGTCAGGTAGAAAACTATTAGACAGTCTTGCAATCAGCCCTAATAAGTTAAAGCTTGTTCGAATGATTATATCCATTCTATCAGGGTTTGACCAAGGTGCCTCTTCTGCAATGTACACATTACCTAAAGACCAAATCTGACGCAATTCTTGGGCCGACTTCCTGTATTCTCTATCCGACATATGTTTATCAAAAGCTTTAAGGTGTTTATCAAGCTGTTGGCATAAATTATTTTCTGCTTCATCCCATTTAGAAACATTCGGAACTTCGCCGTTATATTTCTTCTGAGAGAACTTATAGAGACGATTGACAAAATTCCCTAAGACGTCTGCTAAATCTTTATTGCAAACTTGCTGGAAGTCTTCCCATGTAAAAGAAGAGTCCGAGCCCTCAGGAGCGCGCGCAATTAGATAGTATCTCCAATAATCCGTTGGCATAATTTCAAGAGCCTGGTCTGTAAAGATACCCCGACCCTGACTTGTAGAAAATTTACCGCCGTAATAAGTAAGCCAGTTAAAGCCCTTTAAATTATCAACTAATTTCCAATTTTCTTCTGCTGCCATTAATGTTGCAGGAAAACTAATTGTATGGAATGGCACATTATCTTTTGCCATGAATTGCGTATATTCAACGTCCTTATCATCTTTCCAATAGTCTTCCCAGTTTCTTTCTTCAGGAGCTTGATCCGACCATTCCTTAGTTATTGAAATATATCCAATAGGGGCATCAAACCAAACATAATATACTTTACCTTCATATCCGGGACGGTCGACAGGCACACCCCATTTTAAATCCCTTGTAATACAACGGTCTTGCAGACCTTCATTTAACCACTTCAAAGCAATTGATTTCACTAACGGAGACCATTCTTCTTTTGTTTCTATCCAGGTTCTCAATTTGCCTTCCATCTTTTTTAAAGAAAGAAACAAGTGCTTACTCTCTCTTAGTTCAAGATTTTCACTACCGGATATTGCTGACCTAGGTTTTACTAAATCCTCTGGGTCTAATAGTTTTGTACAATTTTCACATTGATCGCCCCTAGCGTTTTCATAGCCACAATGTGGGCACTCTCCCTCTACATATCTGTCGGGTAGATATAGATCATCATCAATGGAATAAAATTGTTTTACCGTTCCTTCATAAATATACCCCTTTTCATAGAGGGCATTGGCGATGTGCTGGGTCAGTATTTTGTTTTGTTGGCTACTTGTACGACCAAAGTAATCGAATGAAATACCAAGTTTTTCATAGATTTCATTTTGTTTTTGATACATTTTTTCACAATATTCACCGACAGCCATATTATTTTTAAGAGCTGCTAACTCTGCTGGCGTTCCATGCTCATCCGTCCCGCATATGAATAAAACCTGCTCACCCTTTTGTCGCAAATAACGGGCATATATATCAGCTGGAAGCATTGAACCGACCAAATTTCCCAGGTGCTTAGTTCCGTTAATATAAGGAAGGGCGCTAGTGATTAGATGCTTTGTCATTTTCAATATCTCCGTTTTTTACAAATTAGCGACATTTGCTTTTAAAGACAAGATATTGTTAAAAGGATTTTCGCTTAGCCACTAACGATTAGCCCGCATATAGTGCAACTGTTGGCAATGAAACAGTTGACGCTCATTATCTTAAGGACTGCTCAATAATCTCTGTTTCATTTATATTGCAACTTCTTCCATCTCCTGATTCAAAGACTGGATCTCAGCAATTTTTTCAAACTGCTCCAACAGGCTTGGATGGTTTACTACCAGATATTTTCTAATATTCCGGTTTTCGACAAGCTTGGCCAAATACCCTTTTGCCAACGTTAGATTTAGAACATCCTGACCGTAGCTTTCCTCAACCAGCTTGAATTCTCGGTCAAGGCTTTGCATTTCAAGCTCCATCCGTCTCATCTGTTCTTCCGTAATACCTTTTATTTTCTTGGGCTTGGCGGGGTTGGCTAAAAAATCATTAGGGGTGGCCGCCAATAGGGCCTTGGCATAAGGAACCGTAAAAATGTTGGCATCATTCATAAGCATGGCCGCTTCCGTCTGGCGAACGGGCTTCATCCTCTTTAATATCTGAAAAACCTCAATACCGATGATCTTGTCTTTGAATATTTCAGCGGCTTCAGGGCAGATGCCTTCCAATAGCTTTTTCTTTTTACGGATGCTTTGAATATCAACACGCAGGGCTTCTGCTATTTTCTCTTCAGGCACGCCACGCTCTATGGCACGGAGGATCATTTTATGCTCCTGGACGGTTGAAAGCCGGTTTATATGCTTATTATAGGTAAATGCTTCATTGTCTTTAGAACCAAGGCATTGAACTTCGGTTTCACCCAGAGATTTTAAAACCTCGATTCTAAGGTGCCCGTCTAACAGTATATATTTTCCATTCAAGGTCTCTTCCATATAGACAACCAGCGGCTCGATAATTCCGACCGCCTTTATAGACGCTAAAATCTGCTGATATTTCTTAGACCTTAAGGCTGCCTGTGTCGGCGGTTTCGTATAAATGATATCTTTTATAGAGATATCCAGAATATCATGATCAAAACCAATGTTTATTTTATCTGCCATATTAGATATCTATCCCCCACTTCTCTCCTAGCGGTTTGGGCAGGGTCTGGATATTCTCGGACTTTAATAACAGCCGGAAATGATCTTCTTCTAAAAGGTTTTTGATAGCCTGCCCCACAAACATCAGCTGTGTACTGACAAAATCAGCTTTTCGGGTCAGAGCTTTCTTGCGCTCAACTTCCTTGTGAAAAATATTCACAACATCCTGCCCGGTCATACGGGGATATGATAGAGACTTATTTCTATGTCTGGTATTTATAATTTTCCCGCGTCTGCGCCTGTCTTCAATAATTTTACGTGCCCTAAGGAGTCTATTTCCTTTTAATAACCCGCTATCATAAGCCTCCTGCAGGGCAAGCTGTTCTTCTCCGGGAGATAAAGCGATTTTCACAGCCAGGTTGAGCGGCATCTTTCCTGTTTCAACCGCGAGAATAAGCCTTTCTTCACCTCGCTCCAAAAGCTTCAGGATTTCACGAATATATTCAATGGTCAGGTTTGTCTTTTCTGAAATTTCCTGCGCGGAATGTCCGGCATCTTGTAAAACCTCAATTGCTTTTAATAGATCGGTCGACCTGTGCTGACGCCTTGCCAGATTTTCAACAAGGCTCATGATCAGAGCTCTTTCTTCGCTGGCTTCAATTATAATCGCCGGGATCTCCGACAGACCAAATTCTATAAAAGCCTCCAGCCGCCCCTGCCCGCAGACAAGATCATAGATTTTTCCATCGGTTTTATTCTCAGACAGAGTCACTGTAATCGGCCTTTTTAAACCGACCGCCTTAATGTTCCGCTTGATCTCGTCATATGTTTCTTTATTTCTGGTGCGCGGATTCAGAATATGAACTTCATCGACCGGCACCATTTGTATGTTTTGTTTATGAAATGCCATTTTATGCCACTCTTTTGATCTCTGTCCGCTCGGCTAACGTAAAGAAAGCCTCCAGACAGTCATATCTGTATATATCTAAAGAAAAACCGTTATTATCAGCCATGCGGAATTGGGGGTGTTCAATATCTATGGCCGGTAATAAATAGTAATCCAGAATGTCTTCATTATTGCCATCCATGCGGACAACGATTGTGATATCGGCACGCCGTCCGGAATCCAGTCTCAGCTTCCAGCGTTTGCGGCCGCCTTGGGTTTGAAAACAGCGTGAAATCACAATAGAGGCTGTAATCTCACCATTCACATTCAGCAAGCCGGTATCTTCATTATAGGAGACTTCCCCGCCCAACGCTTCAATACCGGAAAGTGTTTTCTCGATGATTTCAGGATGCATACTGCGAAGGTGTTTATTGATTTCTATATATCTGTAATCCCGGTCAGGCGTATAGCCAATCATCTTGTAAGCTCGGACAAGACTGCCGAAACGGCTTAAATAGGCGCTACTTGATGGCATATCTTCAGTTTCATCGATCAAAATACCGGAAAGCCATCCTTTACGCTTATGCAGCTCCCGCAGTTTTTCTAGCAAATCCTCATCGGAATAGCGGCGGCTGCGCTGAGCGATAATGCCTTGCGCCATATAAAAATAGCGCGGGTCAACAATCGCCTCAAAAGCACCTTCATTCCTGATCCACATTTCCTCGTCATTATTGACGCGCTTACGTTTCAACTTGCAGGATGTCCTATTAAAAACGTTATTGCCGATATATTTCTCATTGGTCAGGACCTGATGAACGGTCGGGCGTGTCCAGTCACGGTTCAGGTCGGTTTTAATACCGTTTTTATTCAGCAGTTCGGCGATTTCTGCTTCATTTCTGCGCTCATCGACAAATGACTTATATATCCAGCGCACGGTTTCAATTTCATCCTCGGGTCCCGGCACCAATATCACCCGGTCTGTCTGCAAACTTTTATGCTGACCGCGCTTTAAGACCCCTTTTTCCTCGCCATGCTCGTCAATGAGCATACGCCGCAGGCCAAAACCTGCCGGGCCGCCCTGACGGAATCCTTTTTCAATCAGACGGCACTGACCGGCAAAGACTTTCGCTGAAAGTTCACGGCTGTATTCCCCTGCCATAGCGCGTTTTACACCCTTCACAATAGTCGAAACCGGGCTGCCGTCATTTTCAAACTGCTCTGCCACATATAAGACATCAATACCGGCACGGCGGCATACATATTCGTAATAGGCGCTCTCGTCCGCATCCTGAAATCGTCCCCACCGCGTTACATCCAGCACTAATATGCAGGAGAATTTGGCCAAGCCGTTTTCAACAGTTGAAATCAAGTTTTTCAAAGCATCACGCCCCTGAATATCAAGCCCGCTTTTGCCCTGGTCGGCAAAGATTTCAATGATCTCGATATTGCGCTTTTCTGCATATTCTCTGATTGCAGTTTCCTGATTTTCCGTTGAATATTTTTGATGGTCGGTTGACATGCGCACATACATGGCTGCGTATGTCGGATTTTCTTTATTCATATTTTTGCCCTCATGCCCGGCGCCATAATATGCGCCATTTAATTTTCAAAACCTTTCCCATTATAACTCATGGAGGTGCAGCATGTCTGTTTCCAAAAAGGACACAAGATTGCAGGAAATCTCATTTTCTCAAGAAATATCAATAGCTTTGCGCAAAGACTACCAGCATAAAAATTCTGCTGTAAAACATATCGGTCGTGATACCGGACTGGACCTCAGGTCAATAAAGAGTTGGTATGACGGGACGCGGTCGCCCTCGATTGATCATTTTATCACCCTGGCAAAAGTATCGCCCTCGGTATTCACTCTATTATTGCAAAGAACTCTAATAACCATGCCGGACTGGAACACAAACGGGCCGACAAATTCAAACATGCCGGATCGCAAAAATGTCCCAATAAATGTCCCAATAAATGTCCCAATAAATGTCCCATTAAATTTAAATTATCGCCAGTTCTGGTTTTTGAAGCTTTTAGAGACCGAGTCAAAATTAAAGGCGAAAGACATTGTTCAGAAATTTAAAATTTGCGAAAAGACAGCGAGGCGCGATATCCGAAAATTACAAGAATTTGGCAAAATTAAATTTTCTGGGGCCAAGAAAAATGGATACTACGAAATTCTCAAATGAAGACCGAAATTTTGAAATTCTGGGATTCGAACTCGCGCCTGAGAATTTTTCGTACTCGACTGAGACCACAGCCACTTAGTCCTATTGAGACTCAGCTTTCTAAGTTAGAAGAAATACGCGACGGTCATGATATTGAGTTCAAAATCATGATTAAAGGAATGGGGGGAGATGGTGAATATACAAACCCTGTACATGATGAATGGCGCGTAAAGATCTCTCGATCAGACTGAGTGGACAGGTTAAAACAAGCAGACTAGCCACTGTCATTGCGCGTTCAATACACTCCAGATGCAACACTAGTTTGGGTTCTCCTTCAATTATAGAGTGAGCCCCTTCAAATAATTCTTGCTCTTTAGCATTAAGGTTAATGATGTTCACTGGAATTTTTATATTGCTCATGATAAGAGAGTATAGCTTATTCAAATAATGTTTATTAGAAAAAAGCTTTTAAAAAATAATTTGGGGGTACAAAAGGCGGTACATTTAAATTCGAACTTATATTTATACGATTAATATCAATTGCTTAAACAAAATTAATGAATGATGCCACCGTGATAACATGAATTGCAAAAACCCTAGTTGTTAAGAAGACATTTTTTCTATGTGCGTCCAAGGCATCGCTTCTATGCCATGCCTTTTTTGCTTTTTATCTCCCCCATATATCAAATAAGATTTATCTAGGCTGCTTTCCGCAATGCTTGCAAACTTATTTAAGCCGGTAAAAAAGTCGCTATTCAATGTTTTACCAGACTTAACCTCAATAGCATCCAGCTTATCACCTTTTTCGACAATAATATCTATTTCATGCCCTATATTATTGCGCCAAAAATATATATTTGATGACAGCCCATTATTAAAGCGCCCCTTTAACATTTCAGATACAGACCAGGTTTCAAATAAAGCGCCCCGCATTGAGTGTGTAGCGAGCTGCTCTGGCGTTTCAATCCCTAAAAGCCAGGCCGCAACACCAGTATCAAGAAAATAGAGCTTTGGTGATTTAACAAGCCTCTTGTTAAAATTCTTATGATGTGGTTGTAAAAGATAAACAATATAACTCGCTTCCAAAACTGAAATCCACGCCTTTGCCGTATTGTGTGTAATGCCACAGTCATTTGCTAAACTTGAAAGGTTTAGAATCTGCCCTGTACGGGCTGCACACATTTTTAAAAAGCGTTGAAAGGTGCTCAGATCACGCACATTTATTAACCTACGCACATCTTTTTCCAAATAGGTTGCGATATAATTACCCTGCCAGATATGCGCATCTAAAGCTCTGTCGTAAATTGGAGGATACAAACCTTTAAATAATAGTTCTTCTAATGTTTGCGGCGCATTACCTGCCTTTTGTAGCTCTTTTAATGAGAAGGGTAAAAGTGATAAACGAGCAACACGTCCTGCCAAACTTTGAGAAACGCCAGAGATAAGATCGAACTGCTGAGAGCCCGTTAAAATAAATCTGCCCATGCTTTTATTTGCATCGATATAGGATTGAAGGTATGAGAACAGGTCTGGGCATCTCTGCACTTCATCTAAAATTGCCCCTTCTTTATATTGATCTAAAAACCCTCTGGGATCTTCTTGTGCAAATTCGCGTGTATCCAAATCCTCGAGAGAAACGTAATCTTTATCATTAAAAACTTTTCTAGTTAGCGTTGTTTTTCCCGATTGTCGGGGGCCTGTTACTACCAATGCTGGGTAACTTTTTGCCAACTCTTTAAGTGTTTTTTCTGCAGAACGATTTACTGTTTTCATATTTTAATAGTAGAATCAATTTTACAAATTGTCAATTAAATTTATAATTTGTAAGAATTTTTATATGTGTTAATCCCCATTTAAGAGTCCGGGTTTAGAGTTATAATCTTGATGATTTGCATTGATTAAAGGCAGAGGCCGAGCGTGAGCGACGCCCCTATCTTAAATTTGCGCGATATGCGCGGGCGGATGTGATTATAATTATATCGCCACTGGTCGGTCAGAACGCGCGCTTCTTCCAATGTGTAGAATGTTTACTGATTTAAAAACTCATCCCGGAGGAATTGTCAGACTAAAATGAACTTTTTATGAAGTCGTTCGTATGAGTAGTGAAGTAAACTACAAGAAAGCGCTTAATATGAAAATATCTGAAATGCCCGAATATCGTGATCGCGATGAAGTTCTTGCAATGCCCGCTAATTCAACAGTCGTATCAGCGGCAAAAGAGATGAAGAAAAGAAATTACGGCGCGGTAGTCATCACATCCAAAAACAAAGTTAAAGGTATTCAGGCTTAGCCTATCTGGCAGACTATTTGGCTAGTAAAATGTCCAGCTTTGATGATTTTAAGCGCTTAAAAGAAATTTTAGATGAACATGGAGACAGCATTAAAGAGAAAGATGCTGAAGCCCACTTTACATTAAAAGTAAATGCATATTTTATGAGGCTAGTTGAGAACAAAGGTAAAGAATTCAACCTTCCTGGCTTCATATATGAATTCTTATATAGAACAAGCAGTACCTTTGCTGCCATTCTTAGTGGAGGTTTCTTAGTTGTAGGAATGCTCTTACTATGGTTAAGCGTATTCTTTTAGGTTTTGTGCAACTAATTGCACTCAAACGAACAAAACATCTGGAAACAAACTTTCTATTGTAGTAGAAAAGTAGATGGGTTGGACACCTGTGACTTGTTGCCGAGTCAAACGTCTTTCACTTTTTGAATTATACACTGATTATAACCTTTCAATGGGTTGTAGCGTAATCGGCAAACTGCGACCCCTATAGCAGAAAGGACACAATCGTGTTTACATTCAAAATCAACATTTTATTTACCGAGCAAATTGACTCGATAAAATCAGACCTAACAAAATACCTGCCCCATATTAAATCATCTCATCGAGTAGAGGCTATGGCACGCGCCCTAGGATTCAAGTCCTATGCCGCACTCAAAGCTCAAGACTTATTTTGGGAACCTATAGAGACTACCGTAGATTGGAATGCTTTCAAAAACTATCTGCTGGATAAGAGTTTTGAATGCAATGCAAAACCTCTCTATCTTGCAATGGCACGGGCGGCTAGCCGTTTAATTCTAGAGATGCCCGCTTTAGAGCCTGAGCTCACAACAGATGGAATAGGTGTTCACAGACATTCAAGTTTTAACCATGCTCGCTACAATATGCTTTCTGATGAAGCTGTTTTGGGCTTTCTACAGGCCTACAACTTAGTCAAAAAGATCGATAAAACCAGAACGATCACAAATAAAAGAGGCTCCCTAGAGCTGAAGCGTATTGTTGATCAAGCAGGCTTCACTTACCCGGATGGCGAAATATCGCCGCCAGGCCCCGTGTATATGGGGTGCTTGATATGTGGGGCACTTCATGCAGGGTTTTGGTATAAAGTCTCCGAAGCCCCTGAAAGTGTTCATTTTAACATGCTACAAAAATCCATTGAAAGTTTGGAAAAAGAATATGTAGCAATTAAAAAAGCATCATAATAAAAATAGGAGTGGACCTGTGCAACTAATTGCACGGGTTTACCTCCGATAATCATTCATTATCGGAACTAAAACTCATGTATAGTTTGGACAGAATTCAATTAGGGTATAAAATTCTTATATGTCAGAAATAAAACCAACTCAAAGAAACACTCCCTGGGCTAAAGAAGAATTAGAAGCCGCTGTAGAGGCGTATTTTCAAATGATGACTGAGGAGAAAAAAGGAAACGCTTATAATAAAAGCGCATTTAATAGAACTTTGAGAGCGGGAGCTCTGAGTGAACGCAGTCGCGGATCAATTGAATATCGCATGCAAAACATCTCTTATGTTTTAGAATTGTTACACCAACCGTTTTTAAAAGGGTATTTACCGGCACGGAATATCGGTAAAGCTTCAGCAGATAAAATTGCTTCAATCATTTTAAAAAATGGGTATATAAACTTTAACGATATCGAAGTCACAACCGACCACTCAAACCGTGCCAAACAGATATCAAGGAAAGTCAAACTATCTCCGCCTAAAGGCAACAAATCCCCTCGCAGAAAATTATATATTACAAGTAATTTTGAACGCGACCCTGAGGTGGTATCATGGGTACTAAAACTTGCCGATGGAAAATGTGAAGCATGCTTGTCTTCTGCACCTTTTACTGATGGTAAAGGGAAGCCATTTCTAGAGGTTCACCATATAACCATGCTATGCGATGGCGGCGAAGATACCATTGAAAATGCTATAGCGGCTTGCCCTAACTGCCATCGCCGCCTACATTACTCTAACGACAAGGATGAATTTAAGACGCAGATAAAAAACAGGATTTCCCGGTTAATTTAAATTTAAATGACAGACATATTTTCTCAGAATAAAAGAAGCGATATTATGAGCAATATAGGCAACAAAGATACAAAGCCTGAATTGCGAATTAGAAGTTTACTTCATCAAATGGGCTACAGATTCAGACTTCACAGAAAAGATTTACCTGGCAAACCTGATATCGTATTGCCAAAATACAAAACAGTGATCTTTATTCACGGTTGTTACTGGCATCGTCATACATGCAAAAAAGGACGAAGTACCCCGACATCCAACAGAGAATTTTGGGAAGAAAAATTTTCTAAAAATATAGAAAGAGACAAAAGAAATTTAGTAGAGCTTAAGAACATAGGCTGGAATATAATTACTATTTGGCAATGCGAATTAAAAAATATGGAAAAAATCCAATCCCGACTGAAATCTCATTTGAAATGAGAACAAAAGTAGAATATAGTTAGTATTATATCTTTCAAAAAGAAGTAGAATATGATCGCTCTGCCAAATTCCATGCCTGCTGAAATTTCACTGAACAGCAATTTCGGTGATAAAATCTATTTTAATAAGTCCGAAGGGAATTCATATATAGATATAAGTCAGGCTCAAGTTCAACACGACAATAACGGGCCTATAATTAGCCTGTTTACCGGCGCTGGTGGCATGGAAATAGGGTTAGAAAAAGCTGGCTTTAAAACCGGGGCTTGCGTAGAAATAGACGCCGATTGTAGAGTTACATTAAAGGAGAATAGACCTGAATGGGGCGTTTTTGAAAAAAGTGACGATCGCAAAGCGGGAGACATCAAAAAGATATCTGCTGAAGAACTTTTAAATTTTTGTAATATAGAAAAAGGCAGCGCGTCTTTAGTGACCGGAGGAGCACCATGCCAACCCTTTAGCAATATCGGAAGCAAAAAAGGCAAAAACGACCCTAAAAATGGCGACCTTTTTCTAGAGTTTGTTAAAATTGTAAAAGGCGTTCGGCCGAAAGCATTTATATTTGAAAATGTTGTAGGCATAACCCAGAAGCGTCACACCGAAGTAGTTGACTATATGAGACATCAATTTGATGGCTTGGGATATGGAATTTCTTTTAAGGTATTAAACGCAGCAGATTATGGCGTTCCGCAAAAAAGGAAACGCTTTATTATGATTGGCCTTTTAGGAAGGAAGCCCGCTTTTCCACTTCCAACGCATTATAAAGATTTTACTGAATGGAAAAAATTCACCGCTGATTTGGACTCAATGCCTGATTACACGCCTAAAGCATGGAAAACTGTAGGCAACACCTTAAGCAAAATAAGCAAAAAAACATTAAAGAGGCACGATTGCCTGGGAATGAACCACTCAGAGGAGATGATTAAACGCATCAGCTATATTGGTCAGGGTGAAAATTTTAAAGTATTACCAATGGAAATGAGACCTCCATGCTGGAGAAGCGGCAAACACCAAGGTCATGATACCTTTGGCCGTATAGAATCTGATAAACCCGCCCCCACAATTAGAACAGCCGGTTACAACCCCACTAAAGGTAAATATATACACCCCTTTGAGAACCGAGGGTTAAATACAGCTGAAATGGCGGCGTTACAGGACTTTCCTGAAACTTGGGTCTTTCATACCCTCTCCGGTAAGCCTAGTATAGTAAGCATTGGAAGACAAATAGGTAATGCCGTACCGCCTGGGTTATCTGAGGCGATAGGTAAAGCTCTGGCTCTACAGATGGATAGTTAATCCTCAATTAGTATCTTATTTAGAGCCACCTCTAGCTCTGCCCCGGAAAAGACGCATAGCAAGCCATCTACCGCAGCCCTAGGCACACTACCCACATCTACAATAGAATGCGTGGCAACAGTTCTGAGAGCATTTCTATCAGCTTCCTTCACTTCAGAAGAGATTGCGTAATATTTAATTCCGGGAGCATCAATGATCCACTCCCGTGTCTGAACATGCTTATATAAAGCTTTCATTAAACTGCCCTCATGCGCAATCTGCAATCTTCTATCCGGACGCAGGGAAGACTTCACCGCAACATAACCTTTTATCTGATCTAGCGAGCATTTGTGCTCCATTTGCAAAAAGGCTTGGCAAATATTATCAATAAAATTTACGGTTATAAGTCCGTTTTCCGGCATACACAGTTCAAAATCAACATCTTTATCAATGATAACAAAGTCCGGATTAGACGTAATTAAGCTTACATCAGCTATAGAAGCTACTTTTGCCCTTAAATCGCGTATATAAGCATAAATCCTATCTTTATATAATTTTGCGCAATCATACGAGCTTATATTGGGTAGGGGTAAAAGATAATGTGCATTATCATTGTTGCGATGGAATTCTATCATCCCAATTGTAATTAACCATTCATACCAGTTCCCCCGAACATTACTAAGGGCTCCGCCGGTTACTTTTGGGTATTCCGATTTGACCAGCTCTTCAGCTTTATTAAAAACACTTTCAAAGCTATCAAGATTTAGGACGGATTGCCCATCAAGGGCATCCACAAAGGTTCTGCGCGAATCAATGCTACGGTTATTTTTGGCTGTTTCGTATGTGTATCTCATAATATTATATGACCATTTATATTGAATTTATGCAATCCTTCCTGCAAAATACTTTAGACAGAACAATTAGAAATTTATATGAACGATATCAAAAACATATGGCAAATTAAGGAAAGTGGCGGCTTTCCAAATTATATTGATTATATCAGGTTACCTCAATTCAAAGATATAGCTGAGGATACGCAAATAAATTTTGACTTCCCCTTAACTGTTTTTGTGGGAGCAAATGGAACAAGAAAAAGCTCAGTATTAAAAGGGCTACAAGGCTGCCCAAAAGGCGAATCTCCAAAAAAATATTGGTTTTCAACTAAACTTGATCCTATTTTAGGAAAAAATGACAAGCGGTCGTCTATTATACATGGTTATAAAAATAGTCGTGGCAACACAGTCGAATGCCTTAAACTGAGAGCCACTAAAAAAGGCCGTAATTGGGACTATTGGGAAACTTCAAGACCGTTCAAAAAATATGGGTTGGCAGGTGGGCGAAGGCAAGAGCCTATTAATAAACCAGTACAATATTTGAATTTCAGGTCTTTACTCCCCGCCTTTGATAAATGTTTTTTTTACTCTGATCGCCCTGTAGTACAAGATTATATTCGTAATAAATCTCCCTTTTTAAGAAATGTTTTGGATAGTGGCAAAGTCATAAAGATTGCGGGAAAAGAGCAGAATGAAGCTCCTGAACCTTTAACAAATAAAGAGCTCATGCATATCTCAAAGATATTAGGAAGAGATTACAAACAAGGCTCGTATATAAACCATAAGTTCTTTTCTGGATGGGCGGAAACTGTTGTTCTAGCTACCGAACACTACAGCTATTCAGAAGCATTTGCAGGTAGCGGAGAAACCGCAGTAGCCGTACTTGTTCATAAAATGGAAAAAGCTTCCGACGGCTCATTAATAATTTTAGACGAACCTGAAGTATCTCTTCATCCAGAGGCTCAGAGAAGATTAAAAGATTATTTAATAGAAAAGGTTAAAGTCAACAAACACCAAATAGTGATTTCTACACATTCTCCATTTATAATAGAAAACCTGCCCAACGAAGCTATTAAGGCTTTTCGCATATCACCTGAGACTGGTTCAACCGAGGTTACCCCATGGTAATCTAACTGCAGAAACCCTTAAAGAGGTAATAGAAGCGCAAGCAAATGGGCAATCAGTTGATAAATTAGGCTTAAACGCGAGCCCTAATTCGGACGTTAGGATGGAAAGATATAAATCTTGCGTGCAATACATGGAAAAACACCTCTTTTTCTTGCCTGGCAATACTCCCGAAGAATTAATATGGTCAGATGAATTGGCGAAGAGCCAACTTAATTTATTAGGAATAACTCAAAACAAAATTGATGAGTGTATAGATAAAATAAATCGAACAAATAATTTTAAAGAAAAATTCAAAATCTACGCAACGTATATTCATTCCACAGAGGTAAATAGCACTCAAATTTTATCTGAACAGAAAAGATTTGTTATTGCATTCGCCAATTCTGAAAGTGATAATCTTACCATTATAAAAGAATTGCTTACACGCATCGTAAATACTTAAAGGACTCGAACTACAGCGAATTTCTCCCAGGGTATAAGAGTGGGTATAAATCGTCTTCAGAAAATTAAGAATCTTTTTATTTCAATTAGTTAGGGCGAACTATTTAATGATGCCACCATAAATTTTTTACGCATAAGCTATTGATTTTATTTAATAAATTTTATCAATCCTATAGGAGGATTCGAACTAACTTTTTAAGAATAATTAAATACGATAATATGAATGAATTGTAAGCACAGCTATTCTTAAAATTTGAACACATATATTGTGCGATAAATAATTAATTAAAAGGAATAGAGAATTTAGCTAGAATACTGTGCTGAATACTGTCTTCGCCAATTTTTGCGCCATAATTCAAACGCAAAACTTTATTATCGATGCTTAGAATTTCAATACCAGTTTGCACGTCGATAAAGTCCTGATAAGTCGGACTGGTAACAGTAAAGCTGTTTGTGGCGGCAGCGCCTTCGAAACGTGCTTCCAGTTTTGTATTTTCTTCTGTCAGGTATTTAACGCCGCTGATACGAACATAAGGACGCATGACGGGACAGTCTTCCATACAATCAATCACGTAATCCTGAATTTCACCGCCAAATTCAATCCCGGCGCGCGCATTGACCGAGACATCATCTGCTCGATTTGCCATGACATTTAATGCGCCCGCACCTGTTTCATTAAAGGCACTGCTCCACGCGTATGTCGTATTTAAGCCAGTTAAAGGGCGAACATACCAGTTTCCGTGGTCATATGTTTTTGATATATCAGCCTCGGCCGATACAAAACCTGTCCGGTAATCCGATAAAGCCGCAGCAAAGGTTGCAGGGCCCGTTTGCACAATACGGCTCGCATCATACCAGGTCATACCACCCGCCAAGGTTCCCGTCACAAATACACCATCATTTAATTGCTTTTTCAGTATCGCACCCAACAGATAGCCTTCTCCATCTTGTTTACCAAGATTGTTTTTTGACTCTGACATTGACCGTTCAATAGACAAGCCAAGACCAAAGTGAAGATTGTTATCAAGCTCTTTTTGGAAACCGCCTGCAACATCATAACTTTTTGAATCGTATCCTGTAGCGGCAGCTGTCGTATCGCGTTCCGTATCACGGTACCCAATGGCAGACCACCAGCACTCACCTTCTTTTATAAATTTGTCGGCTCCTGAATATTGATGGCAACTGCGCAGGCGTTGATTAAATACATTTGCCGATAAGATGCCTGTCGATTTGACCGAAGCTTGAGATTCCGGTGTTAATTGCTGATAAAATTCAGCAATTTGATCTTCGGTTTGTAATGTACTGATCACTTCGGTCACTGAGGAGAATTGCTGTGGCGCACCGCCAAGTACTGAATTAAAATAATCACCAACAGCGCCCTGATTGTCATTCAATTTTATATCTGAGGGGGTAAAATCGACATTTGACTTCAGAATAATTTGGTTACTATTTTGAACAAGCTCATACTTGGAAATCAAATTTTTAACAAAATCTAGCTGTGCATTATTAGTCGTTATACCTGAAGCCGTATCAATCAAAACAGTTTGGCGTTCCCCGGGCTTAACCAATCCGACATTCAAAAAATTCAATGTATATTGACCGTTAATATCCGCACTGCCAGTCGCAACAATTTTATCTGAAGAAAAGTCATTCAAATCAACATCAAATATGTTCTGACTATCCGCACCCTGCTGTAAGTTTCCTGACAGTGATGACGTTAAAATATTTGCAGAGTTACCGATGTTCATCAAACCGTTGTTTACCAGCGTGTTGACACCATTCAAATTTTGACCGGACACGAATGTCGCACCAAGATTGTTTGTAAAATTATTTATCCCCGATCCTAAATCCAGGTTACCGAAAACCATATGTGTATTAGTAATATTATCATTACCAGCTGTCCCTAAAAAAGCTGTACCGTTCAAGCCTGCTAATGATTGGACCACACCATCATTTAGAACATTATTTTGATTACCATCCGAAAGGACAACAGTTGCATCGTTCAAACCACCTGTCAAAACACTTCCATTTTCCAAAGTAATATTGATGTTACAGTTTGCACCACAACCATCTTTAGTATTGGCATAGATAGCATTTGCACCCTCGCCAAAGACACTGATTTGTCCACCATAGGTAATATTGACTGCGCCCGAAGGAGCGCCTGCCCCGTCCATACTTTGTGCGAAAATTCCGTGGGCATTTTTACCAAATGTTTGAATATTGCCTTGATGATTAATGTTAATTGTTCCACCCGTTCCAACCGCGCCTGTAGATCCTGCAAAAGCAACACCGTCAGTTGTTGGCGATCCTACAACGCCGCCACCGCCACCGATAGATTGTGCAAAAATTCCGAATGCGCCATCACCTTGCGTTACGATATTGCCCGTCATATCAATATCAATATTTCCACCATTTCCGCCGTTACCACCATTTCGATTAAAGGCTACGCCTGTCGTATTATCTTGCGTAATACCACGATCTACATTACCGCCGATGCCGCCGCCGCCGCCAATGGTTTGTGCAAATATACCATGCGCCGCAACGCCTTCGGTGAATACATCTCCGCCAAAGTTAATCGTAACATTGCCACCATTTCCAGCAGCTCCGCCTGCTCCGCCTACACCAATCGTTCCCGTTTCACCCGAGGCACCGAGGCCGCCGACACCACCGCCGCCGCCAATAGATTGTGCCAAAATTCCAAAAGACCCCGCACCCAGCGTACGAATTATACCTGTGTTATTTATTGTAATCGCTTTACCATTCCCGCTTGCACCGCCGGAACCACCAATTGTTGCAGACAGATTTTTCGTGTCTGTATTCAGCAGAGGCTCCTGATCTGGCAAAATATCAATGTCAGGTGTAAAATTAAATCCGGGCACATTCGGCAAGGACGGTCCGCTTGGCAAATCAATCAGGTCGGATAATCCGGGCGCACTATGTTCTGCGCCGCCGCCGTTACCGCCGCCACCGCCGATAGATTGCGCAATGATGGCATGCGAATCTGTGCCTGTCGTTGTAATCGTACCCGCATTTGTAACCGTAATGAGCCCGCCATCTCCGCTGGTTCCACCGGAACCACCAACGCTGATGATCCGTGATTTATCTTTTGAATCTGATCCTGGTCCGTCCGTACTTGTGCCGATAATGGTAAATGCATTTGCATCACCGCCCGAGCCTCCACCGCCGCCAATCGCCTGCGCATAAAGGCCGTACGAATTATCTTTAAGCGTCACGATCGCATTTGTATTATTCAGTGTGACATTGCCTGCATGATTGCCACTTCCGCCATTACCGCCCAATGCCACAGCATAGGCAACATTTCTGTTAGACGTTCCTGTACGTGTCGCAGCCAATGCGTCCCCACCCATTCCGCCACCACCACCGACAGATTGGCCAAACATAGCGTGTGCATTTAATCCACTTGTTTGAATTCCGCCATTTGATGTGATGCTGACATTTCCACCCGTTGAGCCGTTACCGCCATTACCACCCAGTGAAATTGAATAGGCCGAATTACTGCCGCTTAGTCCTAAGCTGACCGCACCTGTCATACCTCCATATCCACCGCCGCCACCAATCGATTGACCGAACAACCCGATGGATCTGTTGCCGCGCGTTTCAACAAAGCCGTTTTGTGTCAGGGTTACCCTAGCACCGCTATTACCATTGCCGCCGTTACCGCCGAGCTTCATTTCAAAATTCGAAGATTCAGAACCCGATAGCGCTGCGCCGATCGCCATGCCGCCGTTACCGCCGCCGCCGCCGATGCTTTGCGCCAAAACGCCGTGCGCATCTGCGCCCGTAGTCAGTATCGAACCTGTCGAGGTAAAGCTAATGGCATTCGCCGCGCCACCTGCACTGCCACTCCCACCGAGGGCGAGATTAAATTGCTTGCCGCTAGAGCGTGCCGAAATATTACCCTGATAAACGCTGCCGCCATTACCGCCACCGCCGCCAATCGATTGCGCTAATACGCCATAGCTATAGCGACCATAGGTTGAAATATTGGCACCATTCGTAATGTCAATTTGTCCCGATCCACCGCCGCCGAAACCTGATCCGCCAAGGGTGACTTCACCTGTCATTTTGCCGTTACCGGATGACAGGGCTGCATTAAACCCGAAGCCGCCGTTACCACCACCGCCACCAATCGACTGCGCCAAAATACCCATTGCGCCCATTTCATCGGTGCGGATATTGCCCGTTGTTTCAACACTCACGGTATTTGCATATCCACCGACAGCACCGTCACCGCCCAAAGCCAATCCTAGTTTTGCGCCGTTTTTAATTGTACCGTTCAATGTACCCGAGAACCCGCCGTTACCGCCACCGCCACCGATCGATTGTGCGACAATCGCGTGCGATGAATTTCCAACTGTATAAATGTCCGCATTGCTGCTTACAGAAACACCGCTGAGGACGTTACCACCACTTGATCCGCTACCGCCGATACTGACACCAATACTATTTGCATTCAAAGCCGCCGCTCCGGACAGGCTGAACCCACCGTTACCGCCGCCACCGCCAAGGGCTTGTGCCAATATGCCGTACGAACTTGCGCCCTGAGTAAGAATTGCATCCTCGGCTGCAATATATGCGCCATTTGAATTTCCGGCCGCCCCACCCTTGCCACCGATTGAAGCTGAAATTGCATTTTGTCCTGCCACTGTTCCGGAAAGGCTGAACCCGCCGTTACCGCCACCGCCACCGATAGACTGCGCCACCAAACCATGTGCATTATTCGCGCTTGTCATTATGTTTCCAGCATTGTGGTAAACCCATGCCTTGCCTGCATTCTGACCGCCACCACCTGAACCCCCGACGGATAAAGCGCCGCTGTGTCCGCGCGCACCGGACGACCCAAGCGCAAATCCGCCATTTCCACCGCCGCCGCCAATCGATTGCGCGTGAATACCGTATGCACCCTCGCCCGAGGTTGAAATATTCGCTGTGTTTGAAACCGTTACATCCGACGCATGGCCACCACCACCGCCGCGTCCACCGACAGAAGCCGTGACCGCATTGCCCGTTGAAAAACCGCCCGCTGCAGCAAAACCGCCATTACCGCCGCCGCCACCGATGGATTGCGCCAATATGCCTGATGCGCGTGCACCACGCGTTACAATATTTCCGCCGTCCAAATTGAAGACGTTAACCTGTGATGCATCTCCACCCACAGTGGTCACACCACCAACGGTTAACGAGCCTGAAAATCCGGTTGAAAAACCTGTTCCTGCACTGAAACCGCCATTGCCGCCGCCGCCGCCAATGGATTGCGCAAGGATGCCGTAGGCTTGCTCGCCATAAGTATCCAAAAAGCCTGAATTAGAAATAGAAACCGAATTTCCGTTTCCACCAGCTGCCGCACCACCGCCAACATTTAGTGATGCGTTATATTGTGAAAATGTTCCACCATAACTGAAACCGCCATTCCCGCCACCGCCGCCAATGGATTGACCGACAATGGCAGACCCGTCTTTGCCGAGCGTTAAAATATATCCTGTATTCGAAACTTCAACGACACCAGATGCACCGCCGCCTGCGCCAAAACCACCCAGATTTGCGCCAGCCGATCCTTGAGATGCGCCTGAAAGTCCGATGGCAAAGCCACCGTTACCACCACCACCGCCAATAGATTGCGCCAAAATACCTTTTGAACCGTCACCGCGAACAATAATCGTATTGAAATTATCGACATCAACTTTCGCGCCATTTCCACCCGTTGCCCCTTTGCCGCCAACAGTTAAATTCGCTGCCATTTTTCCTGCGCCTGATGCCGCGATGCTAAACCCACCATTCCCGCCGCCGCCGCCAATGGATTGCGCCAAAATACCATTTGAATCACGCCCGTGCGATGACAAAACACCGTAATTTTGAACGCGAACGGCATTGTTGTAATAAGGCGCATTGCTAAGCCAAGGGATACTATCCCCACCTGCACCACCATTCCCGCCTATTGCTGCGGTTAAACTGGCTGTCCCTGACAATCCTGCGCCTATTGCAAAGCCACCGTTACCACCACCGCCGCCAATGGATTGCGCTAAAATGGTGTGGCTGTTATTTCCGAGTGTTGTGATTGCGCCATGATTTTCAACATAAATAACACCACCCGATCCGCCATTACCCCCCTTGCCTCCCATGGCAAGATTAAAAGATGCATTCCCCGCAACCGAACCGCTGACGGCAAATCCGCCATCACCACCACCGCCGCCGACGGATTGCGCGACAATCCCGCTGGAACGATCACCTTCGGTATATAAATTTCCGCGGCTAATTACATGTGTTGTTGATGCGCCGCCACCTAAACCACCAGATCCACCGAATGCTGCAGAAGCTGAAAAATGCGTTGCGCCGGACGCTGCAATTGCATATCCGCCATTTCCACCACCACCACCAATGGATTGTGCGAAAATAGCGTGTGAAGAATCGCCATAGGTTTGAATGCGATTTGATGTATCAACCAAAGTATCAGCGCCCCAGCCACCATTACCACCTGCGCCGCCGAATGCCATTGCAAAGCTTCCCAGAACAGAAGCGCCAAGACTTCCTGCATATCCGCCATTTCCACCGCCACCGCCAATCGACTGCGCCATAATACCGTGAGAACGTGAACCATAGGTACGAATATCAAAATTGGGATGGCTGCTGACATTACCGAATACACTTACGCGTCCCGCTTGTCCACCGCTTCCGCCAGCGCCACCAATTGTTAAAGCGCCGCCACCTGCAGCAAAGGAATCTCCACCGTTTCCGCCGCCGCCGCCAATAGACTGCGCAATCAAGGCCGTTGCGTTATTTTGATTTGTCGTTAAACGACCGCTGTTTGTAACCGTGACATTTCCGGCATTTCCTCCGCCGCCACCTGCGCCCCCGATACCAACACCCAATGATGCCGTTGATCCGCCATTACCACCGCCACCACCTATCGATTGCGCCATAATAGCATGCGCCCCGTAGGCATTTGCATGAACGTTTCCTGTATTCGTAATAACAACTTCACCGCCGTTACTTGTGGTTGCCCCGTTTCCGCCAATCGCTGCATAGCCCGCAGAGTCCCCACCGTCACCACCGCCGCCGCCAATGGACTGGCCGAAAATCCCATGCGCATAATTGCCATAGCTGGTAACTGTGCCTTCGTTATATATACCAACACCGCCGCCTGCTCCGCCAGAGCTTCCGCCGCCGCCAATTCCGACAAACCCTGCCCCATTACCACCTGATCCACCGCCGCCGCCAATGGATTGACCAAATATCGCATGGCTGAAATTGCCGATTGTTGTGACGTTACCTGGTGCATAGTTGTTAATTAAAACCGTGCCACCGTTTCCGGCTGTATTCCCGCCCCCGCCGAAACCGACAAAACCGTATGAATCCCCGCCCGATCCGCCGAAACCGCCGACACTTTGCGCAAAAATGCCATATGATCCCTGGCCGCCTGCATAAACAGTGCTGTAGTTATTTACGCGCGCCAAATTACCGTGACTGGTTGCGCCGCCCAACCCGCCATTATTCCAGAATAAACCACCACCGCCTGAACCGCCGCGCCCCGCCAAGCTTTGTGCCATTAAAGCGTGCGAGCTTGCACCATAGGTTTCAACATTATTACGGTTTGTAATGGTTGCACTGCGCGCTTGAGCGCCTTGTCCTCCGGCTCCGCCGCCGCTAGATAGGCCACCCCCGCCGCCATCACCACCGTCACCGCCAATTGATAGTGCCGCAATGCCGTGTGATGCATTTCCAAATGTCTGGATATAAAAACGATTGTTCGCAAAGACATGACCGCCGACACCTCCAGCCCCTCCGGATCCGCCACTATCGAATCCTTTACTGCCGCTACCGTTGCTACCATCACCGCCGCGACTATATAGATATATGCCAACAGCGCGATCACCTGTCGTTTGTATATATCCGCTTTGCCCATTGCCCGCATTATACGTATCAAACCGCAAACCGTTTGCCCATGCACTGCCCACAACGCTGCGAATGTTATTGTTATCCAGTAAATATCCGCCATTACTTTGCATCAAAACGCCATGTGCACCAAAACCGGACGTATATATCTGGCTGCCTGTTGGACCTGTATTAGCAGTAAATGTTCCGATGACCGCACTTGAAGATTGACTGTGGCCATATTGACCATAGTTATACAGCCACACACCGATATTATTTCCCGATGTGATGTTTTGTGAAAGATTGAAGATATTAACGCGACTATTCACACGCAATGGACGATCAACGATATACTGCGCCCCAAGGGCAATTGGCGTCAATGTTCCTGGAAAAGAAATACCGTTTGCGTGTTGATCGCCTGAACAGCTATAAGTAACAGCGCCAGTGAATGGACTGTCCAAAGCTTGTCCGCAATCATATGTTCCTGATTTTGCGTCCTTTGGGAATAGATACAGGCATAAGAAGGCCAATATAAAAAAACGCAATAAAATCAAAACATCCGACCCTAAAAATAAATTTTATATACAAAAGAATTCGTCACCCTAACAAATGCACGGTGCGAATCCCAATAAAAAGTTAATAGTTTATTAATATACCAGATAATTATACATAATGCAAAATCTTCTTTATAACTCTGCATAGTGCCTAGTTAGCAAGCTCATTCTAAAAAAAGAATTACTTTAGATGTTTGTTGAGTTTTATAAATAGCTTAATTTACTGAACATATATAGTTGTGGTATAAATTTTGTGCTATAAATAGCAGTATTAAACCGGTTGGGGGTACAAACGGGGGTATAATCAAATTCGAACTGATACTTAACAGAACAATATCAATTATTTAAAGTTAATTAATGAATGATGCCACCAACGATAAAAGATGGACAAGACAATGGATACACCTAAAAAAATAATAGCCACTCTTGTGATTGTTGAAGATATAGAAAACAGCAACCTTCTAATGATTAAGCATAATAGAGGTGTAAATGATGGGTTTTATAATTTCCCTGGTGGTAAGTTAGACGAGGGAGAAACGCCTGAAGAAGGAGCGATAAGAGAAGTTAAAGAAGAAACTGGCCTCGAAATAAATAATTTGAAAAATATAGGCTTATTGGACTTCCCCACTATGGATTTTGAAGTAAATGTTTTTTATTCAAATAAATTCTCCGGAAAGCTCATAGAAAACGCTGAAGAAGTAAATGTATTTTGGCAGCACAAAAACCTTATGCCTATTAACAAAATGAGGGATGCAGATAAGATTTGGGTTCCAATAGCCCTATCCGGAAAAAAGGTAAATCATAGGTTTTTCTATGATAAAAACTTTAATGTAGAAAAAGTTGAAGAATTATAGAAATCACAATTAACCTTCATAGATTATGTAGTGCCATATTCCCCAAAAGCACTGCACATGTTCGAGCTATGCTCCGTAGAATGTGATAAACATACAATGCGAAAATCAAATCACTTCAAGGCTGCTTTGCAACTCTTCAATAGTTTCCACTCTTTTGTCTCTGTCATGTTTTAATCCTGAGTCTAATACCGTTTCTAGTTCGTCCCATGGCTCCGCGTCAGTATTTTCAAATGAATTTTTGCTGTTTTGAATAACGGCATCAAGCTTCTGATCAAGTGTTATGCTTTTATAATCATCTGTTCCGTAATCCGTGGCGGTTTTACATGTATATAAAGTAAAAAGTACCGCGCATAGCATATAGACCTCTGATAACTGATCATGGATGATATGCTCTTTTCTTTCCCGCATCTGGATAGCGACTTCAGGTGATGCAAAATGCACCAATGAGCCTTTATATTGAAAATCGAGATCATCAACATGACGGGATAACCCCCAATCAATTAGCTTGACTGTATCTTTGCCGACCATGATATGTGCGGGCTGAATATCGCCATGAACAAATCCTGCATCGTGAACTGTTTTTAAGGCTTTCAAGGTTTCTTTGAAAATCTTTAAAAATTTGGCCCTGTTTTTTAAATAATCTTTACGGTATTCGGCCGTAACTTCTGAAGCAGTTGGCCAATCCACCCATTCTGTCAGCAGCCATGTAATATCAACGGTATCGGCATGATCGTAATATGCAGGTACGTATTTAGCCGCAGGGCTTTCTTTCAAAGCTTTTAGAATTTCTGCTTCGCGGATGATAAGCTTTTGTTGGTCGTAGCGAGAATCTTGGTCGGGAATATAAACTTTTAATGCGCCCTTCTTGCCTGTTTCATCCTCAACTTCGTATACGGCAACGCCGCGCCTTGACACGATTTCGTCTATTAATTTTAGATTCTGCTCTTTTAATGTTTTTTCTAGAATGCTCATATTCACCCCTTACACCTGGACACGCTTTAAAGTTTTTGCATAGACATCATGTCCTTTTAAAACGCTAACAGTTTTATAGATATCGCTCTGTTTTAAACTGTCCTGATTAAATTTCTTCTTAAGTTTAGCAATTTCTTTTGATGCTTCGAAGGGGAATTGTCAGACTAACTTAAGCGCTTGTGTTCGCTTTCTCTTCAATAAAAATGTGATAACATGGAATGTGAAAATTCAACCTCAATATTCTAGCCTTGTGTTTGTTTATGACATTCTCCCATATCAAGGCTCGTTTTCTTGCGGCGGATTTCATCCCCTTCAATCATGATGACATACCCATGCCCAGACAGCTTTTTAACGCTGATAACCATTAGATTTAAAAGGTCACGGTCTTTTCCAATCAGTCTGGCCACCACCTGCTGTTCGCCCGTTTTATCGCGCCGTCCCCGTGGTTTACGCGGCTTGGCCCACATGGGCTCTGTCCAACGCAAAACATCATTGATTGACGGCGCATCACATGGTGTCCAATTCTTACTTCCTGACATATTTTGATCCCTTTCTGATAGAGATTTAAGCGGTTAGATAATTGTGCTAATGTCTTTTAACATGACATGTCAATTATTCCGAGAGATTCTATGACTGTAAAAAATTACATTGTACGCGTTACCTATATAGATCAGCGCATAGAATTACATGAATATAAAAATAAAAAAAAAAGCTCTTGCAGACCGTGACGATTTTCGAAAAATGGAAAATGTGAAGACCGCCAAAATGATACTAAGGCCATCTTGATATAAAAGGTTCGATAAAATGAAAATCTGGGTTGATGCCGACGCTTGTCCCAAGGCCATTAAAGATATATTGGTGCGCGCCGCCGAAAGAACAGGAATACACACCGCGTTTATAGCCAATCAATGGATGACGCTACCGCTATCCGATACGGTGAGTTTTGAACAGGTGGGATCAGGCCTGGACGTTGCGGATGATAAAATTGCAGATGAATGCAACTCTGAAGATTTAGTCATTACCGCCGATATCCCGCTTGCCCTGCGCGCTGTAAATAAAGGAGCCCTCGCTCTTGACCCTCGCGGAACATTATATGACAGCAATAATATCGGGCAAATTTCGGATATGCGTAATTTCATGAGCGAGCTACGCGAAGATGGTGTTCAAACAGGTGGCCCAAAGCCATTCAGTCAGCGAGATACCCTCGCCTTTGCCAACGCACTGAATAAAATTCTAACAAAGGCTTGATCTTAAATTGTCAGACTAATTTGAGATTTTTTTAAGGCCATCATTGTCATGTCAAATCAAGCACGGCCCATAGAACACATCACCCCGCTTTTAAAATATGAGCATGATGGGTGATATGTTCGCTGATAAAAGACTGAATAAAGTAATAGCTATGATCGTAACCCGCTTGCATATTCAGCTCTAGCTTTTGGTTTTTTTCATGACACACGTCTTCAAAAAAATGGGGTTTCAATTGCTCTTCTAGAAATTTATCATGTGTTCCCTGATCAATGCGTATAACAGGATATTCTTTACGATTATCAGCATTTCGCATTAAATGGCATGCGTCATGCTTTTTCCATTCATCTTTATTATCGCCAAGATAGCGCTCAAATACATATTGGCCCCACGGCACAATTACAGGCGCAACGATGGGTGAAAACGCCGAACAGCTTTTATAAAGATCAGGATATTTCAAATATAAGGTCAAAGCGCCGTGCCCGCCCATTGAATGTCCAAATATACCTTGCTGTGATAATGATACATTAAAATTTGCAGCCACCAATTGCTGCAATTCTCGCACAATATAGCTTTCCATTTTATAATGATCCGACCAAGGCTTTTGGGTTGCATCAATATAGAAACCGGCACCTTTTCCAAAGTCGTAGCGATCTTCGTCTGCAACGTGATCCCCGCGCGGTGACGTGTCAGGCGCTATGATACAGATACCGTCCTCCGCAGCGGATTTATAAGCGTTTCCCTTTGTGGTGAAATTTTCATGGGTACACGTCAATCCGGATAAAAACGTCAGACAGGGCACTGCTGTTTTTTCCATCTGCCGGGGCATGAAAATGGAAAACCTCATGTCGCAGTTCAGAGCCGAACTATGATGTTCGTTAATCTGAAGTACTCCACCATGGCATTTATGACTTTCTAAAACCTTCATCAGTAAACCACCACACTGCGGATACTTTTACCTTCATGCATTAAATCAAAGGCTTTGTTGATATCTTCCAGCGGCATGGTATGCGTAATCAGATCATCAATATTGATTTTTCCATCCATATACCAATCAACAATTTTGGGAACATCTGTGCGCCCTCGCGCTCCGCCGAATGCCGATCCACGCCAGACACGTCCTGTTACCAATTGAAACGGGCGAGTTGAAATTTCCTGACCTGCACCGGCAACGCCTATAATCACACTTTCGCCCCACCCCTTGTGGCAACATTCAAGGGCTTGGCGCATTACATCCACATTTCCAATACATTCAAACGAATAATCAACCCCGCCCCCGGTTAAATCGCAGATGGCTTCAACAACGTTATCAACATCTTTCGGGTTAATGAAGTCCGTCATGCCAAACTTTTCGGCCAGACCTTTTTTGGATGGGTTAATATCAATGCCGATGATACGGGATGCGCCGACCATTTTGGCCCCCTGGATCACGTTTAAGCCGATCCCTCCAAGGCCAAATACAGCGACGGTTGAACCGGCCTCGACCTTCGCATCAAAAACGACCGCGCCAATACCTGTTGTCACCCCGCAACCGATATAGCACACCTTATCAAACGGAGCATCCTTACGAATTTTTGCAACAGCAATTTCGGGTAATACGCTAAAGTTTGAAAAAGTTGATGTGCCCATATAATGCAAGATTTCTTTTCCATTTAAAGAAAACCGGCTGGTGCCGTCAGGCATAACGCCGCGGCCTTGCGTTGATCGAATAGATTGACATAGGTTGGTTTTAGGATTTAAGCAAAAGTTACATTCCCGGCATTCCGGTGTATAGAGCGGAATAACATGATCCCCAACTTTTACTGATGTAACGCCTTCACCAATTTCGCGCACAATGCCAGCACCCTCATGCCCCAAAATAACAGGAAATGATCCTTCTGGGTCATCACCAGATAACGTAAAGGCATCGGTATGGCAAACCCCCGTCGCCATATTTTCAACTAAAACTTCGCCGGCCTTCGGCCCATCCAGATCAACAGTTTCAATTTCCAATGGGGCCCCAGATTTATAGGCGATAGCTGCACGAGTTCTCATGAAAGTTTCCTTTTCAGATTTCAGATAAAGTAAGTATATGGTTTTTGTAATTGTGTACAAGTAAAGTCTGAATATTACGTCATTTGAAAAGGACAATCAGGATGATCAGACAAAACCTAAAATATTCACCTTTATAAATCGTGCGGAATTGTATTTATCAAAGATTATTTCGAGCTCTAGATAACATTTTTTAACAGCCCCATTTTTAAACAAAACCTCTTTTTCAAAATTATATTTATCGATATTTTCTTCAGGCCTCAGAAACTTTTGCATATAAAATATGTCCTGCAAAAAATTTTCTTGTGGAAAAATATCAGATAAACTTTGACCAATCAGGTCTTGATGACTGTATCCGAGAAGACGGTCAAATTCCGGATGAGTGTCAATGATTTTGCCTTCCGGATCCACGCAGACTGCATTTCTGATCACAATATTTTTTGTTTTTATTAATGTGCTATCCATACTGATTTTATAGCAGACAATGCTGCACTTTTATTACCCCCGAGAACACGTAGTAAACAAACTGATAATCGTCAAAAACTATGTCAGTGCATACTTTCATTGGCGATTAGCACCGAATGGATTTCATTTACAGCTTTGTTAAGAACCTCAAAGACGTCATCAAGGCCGGCCTTTTGGGCCTCCTCTGCCAGATAAATCAAGCCTGGCAATAGGTCCGCTTTAATTTTCTCATCCGCAAAGGAATTATACCTTTTAAGGCTTTGATTAATGTCTGTCATGATATTAAGCAGCTTTACTCAGATTTTTTTCATTCGGAACATATGACTGGTGAAGCTGCAAAACGGGTTCGGATATGCCGGTTCCTTTGATCACAGCAGCATATTCCTCTGGCGTACATTCGCCCCATGCCGCAACGATACGCGTACCGTCTTCAAGCGTCTTTATCGGACCCATTGTCTCCATTGATGTTCCCGACCTTTGCCATACCGTCTTGAAAATAAATGGTGGCATAACACCAAGAACGCGCTCTATACCAAACATGGTACAATATTCGTAATGCGCCAAAACAATTTCACTTACAATTCTTTTGCGTGTAATCGGGTCCAGATTTTTATCGATACACATGCGCGAGCTTTCCCAAATTTTCATAGAGGACGGCATTGGATATTTAGTAACAAGTTCGGGCCAAATATCTTTTAACATGTATGGCCTGTCAGTCGGGTTAATGCGAGATACCGCCCTGACTTTTTGATCATCATCGCGCCAGATGAAATATGTCGTTGCGGGCGTATCGTACTGATCATATTCACATTTATTAAAGCTGTAAATTTCCCACTGTTGTCTTTCAACTATACTTTCATATCTTAGTTTTGCCTGTGCCGGCAATACATCGCCATAGTGATGTGCTGTTTCATAGTTTACGCATAAAATCATGATTAGATCCCCTTTAGATAGAATTCATATCTAATATTCTAGGAAAGATGATTTTTTTTGTAAGGCTACATTATCACGTAGGGCGAAAATCAGATCGGGGAAATCAGCCCCTGATGCAGGGCTTTAACAACGGCAACCGTTCTTGATTGCGCATTCAATTTCTTCATCGCGTTACGAATGTGAAAATCAACACCATGCGTAGAGATATCCAGTATTTTTGAAATGCTCCAGTTGCTTTTACCGGCCGCACACCAGGTCAGAACTTCTTTTTCACGATCGGTAAGATAGGCGACGTCTTTCGACTTTTTTTCCTGCTTGCGGATCAAATCGATATATGAGTTATAAAAGTGGTAGGAATAAAGATTTATAATATCCTTATGGCGTTCTGCATCCGCATCTTTATAACTGCTTGCCACGCCTATCGCTGCCATTTCACCAAAAGGTCCATGTAAGGGCACCCCAATACCATTGTAAAGCGCCGCATCTATACATTCATTTAGGCACCGTCTTTGCTTTTTTGATAGCGCCTCATCTTTTGCCAAATCATTCCATAAAAATGGTGTATTGCTGTTCAACGTTGCGCATCTGACAGGGTCAATAGACCTGAAGTCATTTTCAGCATAATATTGCCACCAACCCTCCGGGTATGTTGAATAAACCAGTGTATTTGCCGTTTTATCTATACGCGAATGATCTGTCAGCAAGCCGAATATAATCCGGTCATAGCCCATTTTAGATAAACTGTTGGAATATGCATTACACAGATCTGAAACAGTCTGTGCATTCCTTGTGCTCTCCATAAACAGTTCAAGTTCCATAGCCCACTCAAAAATATTTTAATAGTTATGTTATATTAGCCCATTAATTACATAACGTCAATAGGCGGCAGAAAAACTATAACTACGAAACTCTGTAGGTTATTTTATCAATATTTATAATTAATATGGTTTGAAACATAAATTTGGGGAGGAAACTATGTCAATAAAACATGTTTCAGCAAAAAATTTTTCAGATAATGCATACGATATACTCGAAGAAGATGGTTGCCTGGTTATAACTGATCTCGTTAATAGCGGCGACCTTGGAAGCCTGACAAATGAACTGGAGCCTATTTTCAATATCACCCCGAATTCAAAAGGTATTTTTCATGGGTATAATACACGTCGATTTGGCGGAATTGTAAAGAAGGCCCCTGCGTCACATAAACTGATCACGCATCCGGTTATCCTGAAAATTATGGATGAAATTCTGGGGTTACACTGTAGCCGCTACCAGTTAAGCCTGACACAAGCCATCCGTATTTATCCCGGAGAACAGGCTCAAATCATACATACCGATGATACGATGTACCCTTTTTCACATCCGCTACATCAAAGCATGGTTAATGTTATGTGGGCCTGTAGTGATTTTACAGCGCAAAATGGCGCAACGCGCCTTATTTCAGGTAGCCACCTGTGGGATGAAGAAAAGCGTAAAGACCCGAAGGTCTATGCTGTTGCCGATAAACTGGCACTACCTGCTGAAATGCCAAAAGGGTCTGCCCTTATATATTATGGTTCGCTCTGGCATAGCGGCGGCGCGAATAATTCGGATGCCGCGCGCACAGGACTCGTATTCAGTTATAATTTGGGCTGGCTACGTCAAGCCGAAAACCAGTATCTTTCTGTTCCCAAAGATATTGCAAAAACCCTTTCACGAAAACTAAGAGAATTAGTCGGCTATGCCATACACGAACCAAATCTGGGATGGTACGAAGGACAATCGCCTGAACATTATTTGTCTGCAAATACAAATGAACCGATGGCAACAGAAGATCACTTTACACCTGAACAATCACAAATTCTTAAAGCATATGCCGCAAGTCTAACAGCTAAAAGCGATAGGTAGGAAACGATGAATAATTTACGCTATTTTCTAATGCCCCTTCTTTTTGGTATACACACTGTATTATTTACTTTGGGGGGCGCCTATTTCTGGGTCAGCTTCTTCCTTGCCGTATTTTTAGGTACGATTGTCGAAGAAATTTTAAAAGACGATCAAGAAAAAGCCGCCATCAAAATTAAAAATATAAAGCTAGCCAATGGCATTTTGTATTTCTTCCTGCCGGTTATTTCCGCGATGGCGTGCATATTTATATACCATACGGCAAGCGCTCCCATATTCGATCTGAGTATTTTGGCTTTTGATCTAATGGAACGGCGCGAAATCACACAATCAAATCCAATATATATTATCGGCGCTCTATTTGCATTCGGCAGCCTTCTCAGCACCGGTGCAACCAATGTCGCACACGAACTTATACACCGACGCAAATCGTGGATCAGCCAGTTAAACGCACGATGGTTAATGGCTTTTTCCTGGGATACAACATTCACAATCGAACATTTATATGGGCACCATCGCCATGTCGCGACCTTCGTAGACGCAAATTCTTCGCGCCGGGGTGAAAATCTTTACCAATTCATACCTCGTTCAAGCTATCAGGCTTTTACAAGGGCCTTTAAAATCGAAAGAGAACGTCTGCACCGTAAAGGCAAATCGGCACTGCATTGGCAGAATAAAGTCATCCGTGGCCAATTCATGTCATTGGCCATTTACACTGTTGCTTACCTGATTGGCGGCCTGTCCGGACTTGGTCTTCTTATGACGGCGGCATTTATTGCAAAGTTCTGGCTGGAAAGTGTCAATTACCTTCAGCACCACGGGCTTGTGCGCGTTCCGGGAAAACCCATTATGCCGAGACATTCGTGGGATTCTAACCGCTGGATTTCGAACACATTCCTTTTTAATCTCTCGCGCCACTCCCAACACCATACCAAAGGATCGGCCCCCTATTGGGAACTGCAAATCACAGAGGATTCTCCGAAATTACCATATGGCTATTTAACATCTGTTTTTATTGCCATGGTTCCGCCGCTATGGTTTAAAATCATTACGCCTGAACTGGAGAAATGGGATAATGAAAAAGCCAGCCGGGAAGAATTGTTGCTGCTAGGCAAAAAAATCGAAGAACAAGAAGACCCTGTTCTTATCGCAGCCTGACCTAATATAGGTACGAACAAATATGCTTAGGCGCGCTTTTTAAGGCTCCCAAAGTTTTTATATGATATGCGCTGAATAATTTGATCTAATTGCTGATATTCTGCCTCAAAGCCTTGCGCACGCACCTCGTATGCAATTTCAACCATGGCTATTAATAATGCCGTTAAATCTTTTTGCTCTCTAATATTTCCAACCATTAAAATCCTCCTGAATATAAGATGATTTTATAATATATGCAGACAATGAAAACCTACGAAACCAAGTAGATATAAGATAAAATTAGAATTGGAAATGTGGTTTTCTGGCAAAACGCAATGCGGGCATTAAAGCCGATCCGTCTGAAATAACCTTATGCGCAAGCCGCCATTTTGAACAGGTTTACCCTGTGGCATGAAATTTAGCCCGGTTGATTTCACTAGCTTGGAATCCGTTGCAATAATGCCGACCCGCCAACCTGAAAAGCGAGTACGCAAGGCCTCACCCAGCGTTTGATAGAGGGGCATAAGCTTTCTTTTATCACCGATACGCGCACCATATGGGGGGTTAACCATGACCAACCCGGGCTCCGAAGTTGGCGGGCTTATATCGCTAATGTTCTCCTGTTTAAAGCTTGTAATCTCACCTACCCCGGCCCGCGCGGCATTTTCCGCACTCATCTCTATAGCGCCCCTGTCTCTGTCACTGCCGTAAAGGCGAATATCTGCATTAGGTTGACGCCGCACGTCGCGCATTTCTTCCCAAGCTTTTGGATCGTAAGTGATCAGATTTTCAAAGGCAAAATTCCGCGCCCTTCCAGGATTAAGGCGCGCGGCAATCTCCGCGGCCTCAATGACAAAGGTGCCTGATCCGCACATTGGGTCATAGACCGGCTCATCCCCCTTATATCCACATTGCTGTAGAAAAAGAGCAGCCATGTTCTCACGCATCGGCGCCTTGTTAACGCGCTCTTTAAATCCGCGCTTATGCAGTAGACCGCCGGATGTGTCTACGCTAATCGTGCAGATATCACGAAAAATACGTGCCATGACCGTGATCTCCGCGTCCGGCGAATAGTTTGAACTTAGAGATTCTGTAATCGCATTCTGAATACGCTCTGCCACTGCACCCGAATGATAAATGCGCGATTTCGAGCAGGAGGCGTCAACACGAAAGGGAGTATCAGAATTAAGTATTTCACGCCATTCTATCTGACGAACATGATTTTCAAGCTGCGCAAGCTGTAACACACGAAATGAAGCAATCCGCGCCAGAACTTTTGAAGCCCCCCGAATCCATAGGTTCGCACGCCACACTTCCGGCCAACCGCCAATAGTCGTGACTCCGCCATTTGTCACTTTTACCTGTTTAAACCCCTTGCTACGCACTTCGTCATAAAGTGCCTCTTCCAGACCGGGTGCAGTTGCAAGAAAAATTTCAAAACTCATATATTAGCTTTACCTTCTACGAAATGTGATAATATACCATGCACGTCATGTCAGTAAAATAGAGCTAGCAACCTGATATAAAAATGCACAATAATATAACTTAAAGAGTAATGCATTAATAAAGATTGTCGAATGAGCACACAGCGCACCTGGAAAGAAACATTTCTATCGTATAAAAACCCCAAAGTTTTGGGTATGTTGTTTTTGGGGTTTTCTGCCGGCCTGCCTTTTTTACTTGTTTTTTCGACACTATCAGCGTGGCTGAAAGACGAAGGCATATCGCTTGCCGTGATCGGGTTTTTCGGTTGGATTGGCATGACTTATTCTATCAAAGTTTTTTGGGCGCCTGTTGTTGATCATATTAAATTACCGCATTTCATCGGTGCTTTGGGGCGAAGACGCAGTTGGATTCTGATAGCACAGCTTGGGGTTATCATCGGAATTCTCGGCATGGCTTTCAGCGACCCCTCTGTGAATTTAAGCAGCCTGATCGGTTTTGCGCTTCTCGTCGCTTTTTCATCGGCAACGCAAGATATCGCACTGGATGCTTATCGTATCGAAGCGGTTTCAGTCGACCTGCAGGGCAATATGGCCACAACATATCAGTTAGGATATCGCATAGCTTTATTGGTCGCCGGCGGCGGCGCGCTTTTTATTGCCGACTATTTGAACTGGCAAGCAGCCTATCTTTCTATGGCAGGATGCATGGCTATCGGCGTGATAACGACCCTGATAATCCAGGAACCCCTGGTCATTAGAAAGTCACGCGCCGATCAGACGCAATCAAAACCTATACGTGACCGTATCACTGGATGGCTTTACCAATCTGCGGTGGCACCATTCAGCGATTTTTTTCAACGTAACGGCTTAATGGCGATCATAATTTTATTGCTGATCGGTCTTTATCGTTTACCCGATTTGGTAATGGGTATAATGGCCAATCCGTTTTATCTTGAGCTGGGTTTCACAAAAACGGAAATCGCCCAAATTGTAAAAATCTATGGTTTTGCCATGACCGTTTTTGGCGCGGGTATTGGGGGCCTTGCCGTCGTTCGTTTTGGGATTGCACGGCCTTTATTGGTCGGCGCTATATTGGTATCGACCAGCAATCTTCTGTTTGCCTGGCTTGCGACCAAAGGGGCCGACATAAGCTTTTTGGTTTTAACAATTAGCGCTGACAACCTATCAACCGGTATGGCCGGGTCAATTTTCATCGCTTACCTTTCCAGCCTAACCAATACAGCTTACACAGCAACACAATATGCTCTGTTTTCATCGTTAATGGCACTGCCGGGAAAATTCTTGAGCGGCTTTTCAGGCCTTGTTGTCGAGGCACAAGGCTTTGCTGCCTTTTTCATACTCACCGCCCTATGCGGATTACCTTCCATTTTATTGATAGTCTATATGATCAAAAAGCAGAGATTCTATTCTTAAAAACATACTGTCAGGATATTTTATTAATATTGAACCTTTTTCATTCACCATTGTTTGATATGACGAAACACCGAAAAAGGAGTCAAGATGGCTGATCTATTTACCCCTCTAAAGATGGGACCAAACGAATTTAAAAACCGCATTTTCATGGCGCCATTAACGCGCAGTCGCGCCGACGATGATACGGACACCCCGACTGATATGATGGTTGAATATTACAAGCAGCGCGCAAGTGCCGGACTTATAATATCAGAAGCCACACAAATCAGCCCGATGGGAAAAGGATATATTAAAACCCCCGGGATCTACACGGACGCACATGTAGCCGCATGGAAAAAAATCACTGATGCTGTCCATAGCGACGGCGGAAAAATCTTTTGCCAGTTATGGCATGTTGGACGGATCAGTCACAGCCTTTTACTGCCAGAGGGCGAAAAACCTCTTGCCCCTTCTGCTATTCAAGCTGATGTTCAGGCCTATACGTCAGAGGGCGAACAACAGTGCAGCATCCCAAAAGCCATGACAAAAGAAGATATTACCAACACCATCAGCGAATATAAAAATGCGGCTGAAAAAGCAAAAGAGGCCGGCTTTGACGGCGTCGAGATTCACTCGGCCAATGGCTATCTTCTTAACCAGTTCCTTGAAGATAAAACAAACCAAAGATCCGATGAATACGGCGGGTCGATTGAAAACAGAATTCGTTTTTTAACTGAAGTGATCGAAGCGGTTTGTGATGTATGGCCAAAAGATCAAGTCGGTATACGTCTTTCACCCACAGGTCATTTCAACGACATAGATGACAGCGACCCGCTATCTTTATACAGCGCTGTTATCGAGATGCTAAATGAAAAAGAATTAACCTATCTGCACATGGTCGAAAAGTTTCCTGGCGCCGACATTTCCAACAAAGATTTCTATATATTGACCGAACTTATAAAAAAATGGGATGGACTTTATATGGCCAACGGAAACTATAACTATATGGATGGGCAAGATGCTGTCCGCTCTGAACGCGCTGATGCTATCGCGTACGGACGGCCATTCATTTCTAATCCGGATCTGCCCAAACGTTTCAAGATAGGCGCAGAATTAAACACACCTGACGAGGCGACCTTTTATCAAGGCGGAGAAAAAGGATATACAGACTATCCGTTTCTGCAAGAAGCCGATGATAAAACTGCCGTCGCTGCCTAAACTATAAAAATTTAAAGGAGTATAAAATGAAAAATACAGCCGAAATTATCCATATGGACCATAAAGGCGGAATCGTGGAAACCTACAATCCTGCGACAGGCGAATTATTACACACCTACAGAAAACACAGCCGTGAAGAAGCTGAAAAAGTTATTGAGAAAGCCCACGAAGCTTATAAGGAATGGCGTGATATATCAATTGACCAACGTGCGAAAGTCATTCGCAAAATGGGTGAACTTTTAAAGGAAAACACTGATGAGCTTGCCGAAATGATGGCACGCCAAATGGGTAAGCCTGTATCGCAAGGAAAAGAAGAAGTAAAACTATGTGCCCGCATTTGTGAACATACGGCTGATTGTGCGCTGGAACTTTTAAAGGATGAGAGGCGCGAAACAGAAAAAGGGAGCGCGATTATTTCTTACGAGCCTTTGGGCGTTATACTGGCCATGCAGCCTTGGAACTTTCCCGTTTATCAAGTCATTCGCTATGCCGCAGCCGTTTTGATGGGCGGCAACACGACTGTTTTGAAACACGCTGAAATATGTTGGAAGACTGCCGAAAAGCTTAAAGAGCTATTTGAGGACGCCGGCTTACCAAAAGATGCCTTCGGGCTTTTACTGGTGGACGACCAGACGGTTGATAGCCTTATAGAGCATAAAAACATACGCGGTGTTACACTTACAGGAAGCGCCGAGGCCGGCAGCATTGTTGCCGAGAAATCGGGAAAAGCGATTAAAAAAACCTTGTTGGAATTGGGTGGTAGCGACCCATATATTATCGTTAATGGCGTCGATCTTGATGAAGTTGTTCCTATTTGTGTTCAAGGAAGAATCAATAATGCCGGTCAAACATGTGTTGCGGCTAAACGCTTTATAATCGAAGAAAGCATCTATGAAACCTTCAAAGAAAAATTTGTAGCTGCCATGAAAAAAACCACCTATGGTGACCCAATTGAAGACACGGCAGATATGGGCCCTCTTGCCCGTTATGACCTTCGTGAAAAGCTTCACAATCAGGTCATGGAGTCTATTGTTAAAGGCGCAAAATGCCTGACAGGCGGCGAAATTCCATCTGATGAAAAGGGTTATTATTACCCCGCGACAGTACTGGAAAATATTCAACCTGGTATGCCCGCCTATGATGGTGAACTGTTCGGGCCTGTGGCCAGTTTATTTAAAGCTAAAGATCTTGATGATGCCGTTCGCATCGCCAACGATCATAAATATGGCTTGGGTGGAGGAGTCTTTTGCCCCGATGAAGATAAGGCTTTAAAAATTGCAAAACGCATCGAAACCGGCATGGTGAACATTAACACCTATGCGCTTGCCCAGCCTGAAATCCCCTTTGGCGGCGTTAAGGATAGCGGTTATGGCCGTGAACACGGAGGCTTTGGGTTGCGCGAATTTGTAAATATCAAATCCATTGTTTTAAAGAAATAACAGGTTAACTCGTAACGCCTTGATTTTTTAAATCATAAAAAATTGAATTTATAACGCGAGACAATAAAACTTGTGCGGCATTTAATTACGAAACAATATTTAAGAGGGGTTTTAAAGTGGCCACCTGCCCAACTTCGATCTGACTTTTTAATCGGTAACGAGCTTTGTTAAACAGCAGGTCCCTCACTCCCTACATCACAGCTCGCCTGTTAATGGTTTATTTCTCCGAATTTACGATAAAGCGTTGATTTTGCGACGCCCAAACATTTGAAACTGAAGCTGTAAAACTTATAAAAATTCTGAAGGACGTTTTAGAGAACAACGAAAATGATGCCTGGAAAAAAGCGGCCCATAAAGTAAAGGGTGCATCAGCAAACTTAGGCGCCGAATCACTTGCAGAAATATGCCTGAAAGCAGAAAAATCTTTTAAAGCTAAAAAGCTTTCTAAGCAAAAAATATTCAACGATCTTAAAGAGCAATTTGAAATTGTGAAGGTCTTTATAAAGGCTGACAATCAAGATATCTCGATGTGATGAGCCCGCTTTAAAGATCGCCTTTCAGGCTTAGCACTCCTATATATTAAAAACTTGATCCTGATGGCTTTTTTTATTTGCTTTTTGTAAAATATGCTATAATAAATTCATGCGCACGTGCCTATGTCCCTGAGTGGTATGCTACGACGCGAATGACCTGGAAGTCTTTGCATTAAAAGGCTTCGGATGGAGGGGTGGGTCCCCACTGTTCAACTGATTATTATAGGTTATTTGCCGATGATCACTTTTATAACCGGGGGCGGCGTCCGCAAGGATCCCGAAATTATTGCCGATATCTGTACCTTGCCTTTTGGCGGGATGTATAGCTATTGCCTATGGGCATTACAATTTAAGGGAGCCGGCCATGAAGCTTCTTAGCAAATCCGGCACTCCGAACGTTCCGGCCAAAAAAGGTAAAAAACGCATCCGTCGTAAGACGCCCGTATATCATGCAACATCATCTGCAGATATTGTCTTATCGCTAAAGCCGGTCCTACCTTTGTATATGATATGGCCGGAAAAACTGGCAAAAAAAGCACAGGATTTTATACGACAATTCCCGGGCGATGTCATGTATGCCGTTAAATGTAATCCTTCGGCTGACGTTATCCGAACCCTTTATAAAAATGGAATTCATGCCTTTGATGTGGCCTCTATTGATGAAATAAAAATCGCCCGCAAGGCCGCGCCGCGTGCAAAGCTTTACTTCATGCACCCTGTTAAATCCCCTGAAGCTATTCGTATGGCCTATCACAAGTACGGCGTGCGTGCCTTTGTGCTCGATACGCTAGAGGAACTATATAAAATCGTTCGTGAAACCGACCTTGGCGCAGACCTTGAGCTCTTTGTTCGCATGGCGTTACCAAAAAACAACAGCGCGCAGATCGATTTTGCCGCCAAATTCGGTGCATCACAGGAAGATACGATTTCCCTGCTTAAGGAGAGCCGTTCAGTTTCCTCCAAACTTGGCCTTTGTTTCCATGTTGGCACACAAACACTTGACCCTGATGCCTATGCACAAGGTATCCGAATTGCAGCAGAGACAATCAGAAAAAGCGGCGTTTCCGTAGACGTTTTGGATATCGGTGGCGGCTTTCCCGTTGCCTATCCGGGGCAAACCCCTCCGGAATTTTCTGAATATGTAGATGCGATTACGCAGGCTCTGAGCTTTAACGAACTTCAGCATATGCCCTTATTGTGTGAACCTGGGCGCGCATTAGTTGCAGAGGCCGGGACCTTAGTTGTGCGTGTCGAGCAGCGTCGCGGAAACATCCTGTACTTGAATGACGGGACTTACGGCGGCCTTTTTGATGCCGGTCAACAGCTACAAACACGTTTTCCCGTTCAAAAAATCTGCGAAGATAACATCAAATCTGCAGCACCAGACCAGCCATATCAGTTTGCAGGCCCGACGTGCGATTCTCTTGATATGATGCCAGGACCGTTTATGTTGCCTGCTGATATCAAGACTGGCGATTGGATACAAATCGACAATATGGGCGCCTATTCACAAGTGATGCGCAGTAACTTTAACGGCTTTGGCACCTGTAATGCGCTGCACATCATTGAAGAGGATCTTTTTGCCCTTAAATGAAAATAGTGTGATGCATGACAGTCTGTAAAACCTCAGCCCTTGATTTAAAAGCGTTGCAAGAAATAGAAAACAGCTCCTTTTCTTCAGATCATATATCGGCACGGCAAATGCGCTATCATTTGAAAAACCCGCGCGCCATATTTCTGGTATCAAAGGAAAACAACAAGGCGACCGGCTATATCCTGGCCTTAACCCATGTGCAGGGTTATGCCCGCATATATTCGCTTGCGGTCTCTTCTGATCATCGCGGAAAAGGCTATGGACGAATGCTGATAAATTCTGCCATCAAAAAAATTGAGGAAAAGAATATAGTAAAAATTAATTTGGAAGTGGATCAAGCTGATGCAAAAACGATTTCGCTTTACCAATCATTTGGTTTCGAATATGTCTCGGTCTTGCCAAAATATTATGCGGATGGTCGCACAGCCATTAAAATGTCAAAGGTGTTAAATGGTTAAATATATTGTCGTATCGGATAGGCCTGTTGATTTTATCACCCCCCTACCGGATGTTACATTTATGCGGGCAACGGATTTTATCGCCAATGCAGGGGATATCGATCTGCGCAAGGCCGGACAAACCCGTTTGATCAACTTGTGTCGTGACTACGATTACCTGTCGAAAGGCTATTATTGCTCGCTTTTGGCGCAAGCGCGTGGCATGCGCTGCATTCCATCCGTCTCCAACATCCTGACCCTGAACTGGAAACGGCTTTATCAGACGCACCTGCCCGAACTGAATGGCATTTTAAAGGCAACCTATAAAAACCCGAATGACGAGCCGTCAGCCCATACATATAATCTCTATTTCGGACGTTGCCGCGACCCTCAACTCGAAGAATTAGGCCGCCGTATTTTTGATCTTTTCCGTTTTCCTTTAATACAAATTGAAATTGAATTGGACCATAATGGTGAATGGGTTATATCCAACATCGAATACACGTCGGTCACCGACCTGCCACAGACTAAAAATGCCTTTTTCAATGAAAGTTTGAAGAAATTTACAGGTTCTGCCTGGAGAAACGAACAAGGGGTCAAATATAAAAACTGGGTCGCTATCCTACACGATCCGAAAGAAAAACGGCCACCTTCGAATAAGGCTGCTATTCAAAAATTCATCAAGGCGGGTAAGCAGCTTGATATCGCGATCGAGATGATCACTAAAAGCGACTTTGCTGCTCTGTCGGAATATGACGCTCTTCTGATCCGCGAAACGACCGCGATTAACAATCACACCTTTCGTTTTGCACATAAGGCCGAAAGCGAATTCATGCCCGCAATTGACGATACAAAATCGATCATTCGTTGCTGCAACAAAGTCTTCCAATACGAGATTCTTGAAAGCAATAATATCCCCCTGCCTAAAACCTGGATTTTCGATACCAAACGTATGAAAGAGACTAGCGAGAAAACCTCTTATCCCGCAGTCGTCAAAATCCCTGACGGGGCGTTTTCGGTTGGTGTTTTCAAGGTCAATACCGTTGAAGAATTCATGTCTGCATCGGCCAAGCTTTTAAAAAATTCAGGTATCTTGCTGGCACAGGAATTCGTAACCAGCGAATTTGATTGGCGCATCGGTGTGTTGAATAACAAACCATTATTCGCCTGCAAATATTACATGGCAAAAGGGCACTGGCAGATCTACAACAACAAGGAGAAATCCGTAAAAATGAGCGAGGGCGATTCCGAGACCCTGCCCGTATCAGATGTCCCACAAAAGGTTTTAGATATCGCCTTAAAAGCCGCAAGCCTGATGGGCGACGGCCTCTATGGTGTTGATCTAAAACAAAATGGCGACAAGATTGTTGTCATGGAGATTAATGATAACCCCAGCATTGATTCCGGCGTTGAAGACCTGGTGCTTGGTGATCAGCTTTACATCGAAATTCTGAAAGAGCTTGTTAGCCGCATTGCCTGAAAACTATACCTAGCATTAAAAAAGCCGGCTTACGCCGGCTTTTCTATTTTATGTCATCGCTGGTATTAGATACCGCCACCTAGACCGTTTCCACCGCCGAAGTTAGGCAGGTTTGGCAAACCACGCAGGGTAATATTCAGGCTGCCGATCTGCAGGTTTGTCAAGTTTAAGAACTGAAGCAGATCTTCCTGATCAATCAGAGGCGCAAATCCGAAGTATACCAAGCCGCGACCTGCCTAATCTGTCAGGTGGAAGATTTTGTCTTCTATATTGTTGAACTCGTCAACTGTCAGGAACAGGTTTGGCTTGCTTGATGGTACGAAACCATCAAAGCTGACGTCTGTTGCATCCAGAACCTGTGATAGGCGTCCGACTTAACTTTATTGATGAGTTCGATGCAGGTGCAACCGTTGCTTTCCCACTATCGCGCAAAATCGAGAGCGAAAGCAATCAGGACCCTCGTTTTTACTTTAACCTCAGCAAGTCTTTTTAGTCTGAAAAAAGCTTGGATTGTATTTGCCGATCATCACCCGGTGATGTTTCTCGAGCGTTTTGTGCCTATACTTAAGCATAGCTTTAAATATCTTTTTAATAGTTATTTCCTTATAATAAAACAAAGGGCTAGCGCTAAAACTCTACGTATAACTTGTTAACAAGAGAATCTAAGAGGCTTTTTAACCTTTAAGGTATATAATGTTATTAAATGGGTAATATGTGATTTAAATGAGAATAGTTTTATTAACTTTCGCCTATGTGGCACTTAATATCTTCGTGATCGCGAATATGAGCGGCATATCTTATGCTGCCAAAAGCTGCGCAGGCGAAGCCATGACCCTAACCAGCATTGTTGACCTTGATTTCGGATCAATGGAGGCCGCATTGGGCTCCGGCAATATAGACATGGGCTCAGACGGCACCGTAACATATGGCACAGGTTATAGCGGCTCTGGACTGGGCATAGGCGGTCAGTTTCAAATTACTGGCAAAATGGCTGCCGTGTTTCCGTCGCCTGTGCATCAACCGCCGTTCTTAGCAATGGTGCTGGCGGAACACTCGGCATTCAAAACGTAAAAATCTCGACGACACCGACCACATTTGCAGGTGGTACCGCTTGTGCTGGAACCGGCACCAATGTTCTAACAAATCAAAAAGTCAGCAAAACATTTTATATTGGCGGACGCATAAACGGGACATCCGGCCTGCCGGGATCTATTCACGACTTTAACACAGCCAATACCGGTGGAACCGGAATTGCTGTTACCGTTACGTACGATTAATAATATTGATGATTAACGGCGCGGGCCGCCTGTACCGGTATTTTTAACAACCGGAGCATGCGGGCGTTGCAAAGACTGACACGCCTTCATAATACGATCGCAAGCCTTTTCCAGATCTTCTTTTGACAGGGCATAAGAAATACGGAAGTACGGAGACATCCCAAACGCACCGCCATGAACCAAGGTCACATATTGGGTTTCAAGAATATATGCCGCAAAATCTTCGTCGCTTTCAATCTTTTTGCCGTCCGGCGTTTCACTGCCGATCAGCCCCTCGCAAGATGCAAAAATGTAAAAGGCACCCTGTGGTTGAATGCAGGTGATACCATCGATTGCATTCAGTTTTGACATCACAAGGTCGCGGCGTTCCTTAAAGGTTTTTGTCCATTCTTTTAAGAAACTTTGATCACCTGTAATGGCCTCAAGTGCAGCAGCTTGCGAAATAGAGCTTGCGTTAGACGTGCTCTGCCCCTGTATTTTAGTCATCGCCTTGATCAGGTCTTTTGGTCCGGCACAATATCCGATACGCCAACCTGTCATCGAATAGGCCTTTGAAACACCGTTCATGGTCAGGGTGCGATCTTTAAGGTCAGGTGCAACCTCTGCCAAAGTATGAAATTTAAACCCATCGTAAGTCAGGTGCTCGTAGATATCGTCTGACAGAATATTCACATGCGGGTGTTTGCGAAGCGCTTCGGCTAATGCCTCCAGCTCGGTCTTATCATAGGCCATACCCGTCGGGTTGCTGGGGGAATTCAAAACCAGCCATTTGGTTTTAGCCGTAATCGCGCTTTCTAATTTTGCCGCCGTCAGTTTAAAGTTATCTTCCTCTGGGCAATCAACGATTACAGATCCACCATCTGCCATGGCAACCATTTCGGGATAAGAAACCCAATATGGTGCTGGAATAATGACTTCATCGCCTTCATCCAGCGATGCCATAAAAGCATTGAACAAAACCTGTTTACCACCTGTCGATACCATTACCTGATCGACTTCATACTCGAGGTTATTTTCTTTTTTAAACTTCTCTACAATCGCTTTGCGAAGATCGGGGGTACCCGGTACCGGTGTATATTTTGTTTTGCCCTGATCCATTGCTTTTTTTGCAGCATCTTTAATATGATCCGGCGTATCAAAATCAGGCTCGCCCACAGACAGACTGATAACATCTTTGCCTTCCGCTTTCAGCTCGGATGCTTTTGCAACCAGTGCCAGCGTTGCCGACGGTTTTACTTTTTGTACACGCTTTGATGTCAGGCCCATTGTTTTACTCCTTTGATACGGTCAATATCCGGTGTTTGTTCAAAATCAATTTTATATTTTTCAAACCAGGCCACCAGCGGCTCCATTTCCTTTTGCTGCATAGCGTTCAGGAACAGTTTGTGGACATGCGGCAGAAAATCAAGATAACGGGCTTTTTCGTCACGTTTGTAAAGACGCACAAAAATTCCCAATACTTTGGCGTGGCGCTGTGCGGCCAGAATATAGAAGCTTTTCAAGAAGGCCTGCTGATCCAGCCCTTTGATTGAAGGCAGATACTTTGTATAGAGCAGATAATCAAACAGGGTTTCATCCATGCTGCGTCGCGCATCTTCCAGCAGCGACATAACGTCATAGGCAAACGGACCAATCAAGGCATCCTGAAAATCGAGAAGGCCACATTTATCCAGCCCCTTTTGGTCCTCGACCAGCATCAGGTTGTCGACGTGATAGTCCCGCAGAACAAGGGTATTTTGGTCTTCAGGCAGATGCGACAGAATTTCTGTCCATGCGCTATTCCAATCGGCGCGGGCCTGATCGTTCAGGCTGCGTCCTGTTATGGCAGGCAAATACCAATCAATAAACAGGCTCGCTTCGTCAATATAGGTTTTAACCGTGTAATCAGGAATTTTGACATCACAACGGTCCTTATGGTTGTGAAGATGAATCAATACATCAATCGCCAGTTCATAAAGAGGCTTGGCATCAGTTCCGGCATTCAGCAAACGTGTATATGTATTCTCGCCGAAATCGTCCAGCAGCAGCAAACCATGATCGATGTTATCGGCATAGACCTGCGGCGCATTCAGCCCCAACCGGCGCAAATGCGCGGCAATATCCCTGAATGGTTCAACCATAACGAATGGCGGGACCGGCGGGCGGTCTGGTGTATCTTCCATTAAAATATAGGATTTATCAGCGCCCAGAATGCGGTAATATTTGCGAAATGAAGCATCCCCCGGCAGTGGGATAACCTGTATCGGTTGATCCTTAAAATAATCTTGTAGAAAGCTTTGCCGACGAGCCTGTTTTGTCGGCATATCCAAAGGGTTTTTATCCATTTCTATTAAGTCAGCAATTGCCATATGTTTTTCCCGAAAGCAGGACTATAACAGGGTTTCAGGATGAAACAAAGCAGAATTGTTAACAAACCGCCAAAAAATTAACTATTTATCTTCTTTATCGACTTTGCGTGCAATCTTATGGATGGCATCAACATGTGAAGCTGACGCTTTGCCAGGCTTTGAATAGGGTTCGTCAAAATCGCCAAATCGCGGGCCACCGCTTTTGCCCTGTTGCAACAGGTTCTCCAGTATAGACTGCCCCGTTGCATCATGAAGCGGGTCATCAGACGTATCCTCATCTGTAGGCTTTTTGGCCATTTCTTCTTTGTGGGCTACATAATCAACGGCATGACTGACGATACTTTTAAGATGCGGGGCAACTAAGCCAACCATAAGCGTCTGGTCGTTTTTCAACCAGTTTAAAATGGTGCGTTCAGCCTCTGCCTGCTTACCATTACAGTTTTCCAATGCATCTTTTACTCGTGATAAAGCGTATTCTCTGGTCATACCGCACCCCTTTCGCCTTATTAAGAATAAGGCATACGGTGATGGATTACCACAAAACATTTATTTTACATATTGACAGATTTTGTTGTGTATGTATAATAGATGAATGTCTAAAAGTCCGCATATACAAGCTGTTGCTGATGGTTATCGAGCCCAAAAATATGGTCACACATACGAGGCTGTTTCGCTATATTGTGATTTTTTGGAGAATTACATCCGGGCGGGCGGACAGTTTAAAAATGAACAATGTTTGTATTTCAATATACATCAACTTTTTATTCCTGAAAGCGAGGCAGAATTTCAGCTCGCATGCGATGATCCCTACGATTGGAAAATTATACTTTCTTCTGCGGGCACGGGACTAACATCAGAAAGCGTAAAGCAGCATATGGATTCTTTGCCCTGGCTTTCACACCGTCCTATTTTTTGCGACCTTGAAAATCCATCACGCTACAAGACCCCCAAGATGAGCGGTGAAATATACAAAGAGATGGCGGCAAGAGGGGTTGATATGCGACTACACCGAATTATGCCGATTGATGATCTCGAAAATTTTTTCAAATTTACCCGAAGACTATGCTCCGACTTAAAGATATATCAAGAGCCATTAAAAGACAGGTTTATAGAGGCCGTGATAAAAAACATTTTGGATGACTTACCCTATAAAAAGGTATTGTCTGCATATAAAAAAAACAAAAAGCGCTTTACTGGAAGCTATGAAAACTTTGAACGCAATGCTTTGACACATCTTGAAAAGCATATCTTTCCCGCCATGCATACTGAAAAACGCGTTCGTGCCTGGCGCCCGTTAAAACCGTAAAATCAGTTTTACATATTGACTCAAATGGTGAAAAATGGTAATTTCCAGCATGTCTGCACCTACTTCACATCTACCGTTTCAAAACGGCGGCCACTTTCAAATTGCCAGCGATGATGATTATTACCGCTTTGTCAAAAGCTATCTGTTAAATGGCGGTGAATTACGCCTGTCGATGATATCCAAGCAGCCCACAGTCAGCCGTATATTTCTGGCAAAACCACTCGATCAGAATAAAATTTATAAAGATCACAGCGGCGCAGTAATCCATTATCTTTTTGAAAACAGCCACCATTTGATACGTCCTAAAAAAGACAGCGGGCTTCAATTTCTGTCTATTGACGAGCCTATGGGATATCATGCTCCGCCCTATATTACACCTGAAATTATTAAACGCCTTTCAGACGATCTAGAGACCGACGCCTTAAGAAAGTTTTTCAATGGTAACATTGTCGAATATCTTGTGATTTCAAAATCTATTTGCCCGCATCACAATATTAACTCATGCGCAGCCAATTTTCTGGAGTATATTCTAGAGACAAAACCTCTTTCTGAAATTTCAGATATCATCACAAAAAATGACGGATATAAAACACATCAAAATGACAAAATCCAGATTGATGCTTTTAAAAATCGTTTTTACGGAGAGACATCAAAAAGCGCCGGGCTTTCGAACTATTTGAATAACAGCCTGCCTGAACGGGATAAAATCGTAAGTACCTTAAAAGAAAAATTTAGTCAGTGTAGCGCGCTTGAGAAAAAGGTTAGAAACTGGGCGCCACTTGATACGACACCGCCAAAAGAAGAAGATCAAAGTGATCCAAAAAAACGGGCGCACGATATAGACCGCATAATTGAACTGCGCACAATTGCCGATGCGCGCAAACGCTATTACAGATACGGAAGATAGTTTATAAATGTCAAAGTCTACACATATACAAAAGTTTATTGCAGAGCATGCTTTATTGTGGCCATCTTTTGAAGCGCTGGATTACAAAAGCATAAAATCGTACATGAACTATGTTGCAGACTATATTCAAGATGGCGGGAAGATCAACGAATCTTCATTAAGTTCGGTGATCAGAAGTACGATTATCCTTAAAAATGAAAAAGATATTCAAAAATTCCTTGAAAATGAAGACGCCGATCTTACGCAGATTGTTCTAATCGTAATGCCCAACAGTCCGAGAGTCGACTTTAAGGGTGTTGCACAGAAGAATCAGTTTACTGAAGTTTACAATGTATATAGCCAAACTGATTTGACACGCGCGCCATATCTGAACCAATATCTGCTGAGGGCCTTGGCGAATGACGATCGTGGCATATCACCGCTGGATTATTTTCAATTCGAAAATATGTACGAGCTTGGCGATTTTTTACAGATAATCGGGTTCATACCTAAAAAAATGAGCGAAGACGAGCTTATTAAAACACTGTCAGAAAAATATTCACTGCAAGATCTGCAACGTTTTTATGACCACGGTGAAAACGCGCATCGCTTTTCCTATTCACTAGCAGGTACAAACCTGCATATGAAACTTGGAAACACCGTTCGTGATTTTCGGGATATGAAGAAAAAACTTAAGGGCTGGAAACCTTTAAAACCCTAAGCCTGTCCGGCCTTCAAACCGACTAAAGTTCTCAGAATTGTCCGCACGCCTTTAACGCGGTGTCTGTTATCAGGCCATACACGTACAAAAACCAGTTTCTGGTCAGGTCGTAATTTAACAGTTCCGGCGTTCTCGGATATGTAGGACACCAGCGCGTTCGCGTATTCGCATGTGTCTTCATGAAAGGCCATCAGGGCGCCTTTCGGCCCGGCCTCGACCTTTGATATACCAGCCTGTCGCGCCAGTTGTTTGATCGAAATAATATCCAAAAGGTTTTGTACCTCTTCAGGCATTTCACCAAAGCGATCGGTCAGCTCGGCAGCAAATGCATCAATGTCCTGATCATCAACCAGTTCTGATAGACGACGATAAAGCTGCAAACGCACATTGATGTCTTTGACAAAGCTCTCCGGGATCAGAACAGGCATGCCCAGTTCAATTTGCGGGGTAAAGCTGTGTTGTTCAATCACCTCATCGCCGTCAATTGTGTCACGCCCTTCGCGTACGGCCGCAACCGCTTCCTCCAGCATTTGGTGATACAATTCAACACCGACTTCTTTGATGTGACCTGATTGTTCCTCGCCCAGCAGGTTGCCTGCCCCGCGAATATCCATGTCATGGCTTGCCAATTGGAAACCGGCACCCAGCGTATTTAATTGCTCCAGAACTTTCAGACGTTGTTCTGCGGTCTTGGTCAGTTTCTTGTCCGGTTGGTAGGTCAGATAAGCATAGCCGCGCGCCTTTGATCGCCCGATTCTGCCGCGTAATTGATACAGCTGGGCAAGGCCAAACATTTCGGCGCGGTGGATAACGATCGTATTCACATTCGGAATATCAATACCGGATTCAATAATATTCGTTGCCAGCAGGACATCATATTTACCATCAATAAATGCGGCGACGCGATCTTCCAGTTCGTCCCCATCCATTTGCCCGTGGGCAGTAATCGTTTTTAATTCCGGCACCAGATCTTGCAAAAATGTTTCGATATCGGCCAGATCGGAAATGCGCGGCACAACATAAAAGGACTGCCCCGAACGGAAATGTTCCCGCATCAGGGCCTCGCGCAAGATAACAGGGTCACGCGGCATGATAAATGTGCGTACTGCCAGACGATCAATCGGCGGCGTTGCCATCAGGCTCAGGTCTTTAACGCCGGTCAATGACATCTGCAGCGTTCTTGGGATCGGCGTTGCGGTTAATGTCAGAACATGCACGTTATCCTGCAATTCTTTTAGGCGTTCTTTTTGTTTAACGCCGAAACGTTGTTCTTCATCAACAATCATCAAACCCAGGTGATTGAACTTAACCGTTTTCCCCAACAGGGCATGTGTACCGACAACGATATTGGCCTCGCCCGATTGTATTTCGTCTTTAACGCGTTTGGCCTCAGACGGTTTTACAAGGCGTGAAAGCTGTACGATGCGCAGCGGAAAGCCTTTAAAACGACGCATGAATTCCTGATAGTGTTGCCGCGCAAGCAAAGTTGTCGGCGCGACTATTGCCACCTGATACCCCGCCATCGCGACAATAAATGCAGCACGCAATGCGACTTCCGTTTTACCAAACCCGACATCACCGCAGACCAGACGGTCCATCGCGCGCCCCTGATTTAAATCTTCAATCACATCATCAATCGCGCGTTGCTGGTCATCCGTTTCAACATAGGGAAAGCCGGCTGCAAATTTTTCGTAGTCCGTTTTGGGCGGATCAATTTGCTCGGTCTTTTTCAACAGTCTTGCGGCCGCAATTTTCAACAGCTCGCCCGCAATCACCAACAGGTCTTTTTTGACCTTGGCCTTACGGGCCTGCCATCCTGCCCCGCCAAGTTTATCAAGCTGCGCGATACTGTCTTCTGATCCGTAACGTGTCAGGACTTCCAGATTTTCAACAGGCACGAACAATCTGTCACCACCGCTGTAGATCAATTTCAAACAGTCGTGCGCCACACCACGAATGGTCAGCGTCTCCAGCTTTTCAAATTTACCGATACCATTTTCATCATGCACAACGTAATCACCTTCGGACAGTTGCGACAGCTCGGTCAGAAATTCTTCGGATGATTTTTTGCGTTTACGTGTCGGGCGCGATAAACGATCACCCAAGATGTCTTGCTCCGTCAGGATCGCCAGATCATCTGTTTCAAACCCTTGTTCCAAAGCCAACGTGACAAAACCAACCGCTTTGGGTTTCAGCCCCTCGACCGATTGCCAACTGGCAACAGACTGCGCAGACGAAATACCGTGCTCGCCCAAAACAGTTTTCAAACGATCGCGTGCACCGTCACTATAGGCTGTCACCAAAACGCGTTTTTTCTGCCCCTGCAATTGTTTGATATGCGCTGCCGTTTCGCCATAAATATCAAGATTGGGGTTTGATCGCACATCGCCAAAATCACGGCCCTTGCGCGCACCTGCATCCTGCCCGCCGTTGGCCGCTGCGAAAGGCGAAAAATGAATGACATTATAATGATTAAACCGCGCGTTCAGGTCCTGCGCAGACAAAAACAAACTGCCGATTTCTACAGGGTGGTATACGGGTGCTTTCGTTTTCTCTTCAATATTTTGCATCGCGATGCGGGCGTCGTAAAAATCTTCAACCTGCTTCAGGCGCTCTGCCTCGGCCAATGCGATTTGCGGATCACACGTGATGACAGCATCTTTTATAAAATCGAATACGGTACACAGGGGCTCTTTAAAAAACATCGGCAGCCAATGTTCCATACCGGGGTGACTGCGGCCTTCCTTGATGTTCTCATACAAAATATCCGTGTCTTTCGGCATACCGAACATCTCGCGGTAATTGGCACGAAAATTACGGATCGTATTTTCATTCAGTATCACTTCCGATACCGGCGCAAAAGAAAGCGATGTGATGTTTTCGATTGTGCGCTGGCTCATGGGATCAAACAGTCGCATCTGCTCAACATCGTCACCGAAAAAATCGATACGGCCCGGCATTTCAGCTTCGGCAGGATAGACGTCTATAATATCACCACGCACAGCGAATTCACCCGGCTCCCGGACGGTATCAACGCGATAAAAACCGCTATCTGATAAAAAGGATATCAGCTTTTGCGGCGATGTTACCTTGCCAACCTGTAATGACATATCGCCGCTTTCAAATTGCGATTTAGGCGGAAGCTTCTGCAGAACCGCATTAATCGTTGTGATGATCAGGCGTGGGCTGTTCTGATCACCTTTTAACAGTTTGGTCAAAGTTTTTACACGTTCACCAATAATGTCAGAACTGGGTGATACACGATCGTATGGCAGGCAATCCCAAGCCGGAAACTTCAAAATTTCAACATCGGGTGCAAAGAAAGAAATGCCCTCCTCCAGCCGTGCGGCGGCAAGATCATCCGTTGCAATATGCAGAACTGTTTTCGAGGGTGCCTTTTGAACCAGATTGCTGACATAAAGCGCATCATAGCCGTGCGGAACCCCGTGAAGAGTCTCCGCACTCTGCCCTTTCGCAACATCAATAATTTCAGCTGTTTGTTCCATCATCGCGTTATACCAGATAGCGCCCCAAAGCGGAAAAGAAATCTATATTTCCTGAGAAAACTCTGCAATAATAAAAATATGGGTGTTTCAGATTATTTAAAAAACGTCGATGAAGAAGATGCCAGACCGAACCCCACGCGCCGTAGCGGCCGTGTGGACCCAACGGTATTGTTGGAACGGTCGTTCCTGCAATGGAATTTGCTGGATTCAATTGCCAATGCTGTTGTCGGATGGGTTATCATCTGCGTTTACCTGTTCTGGATGTCACCCGAGGCACAGTTCCTGACCTTTACAGGCGTACTGTTTTTCCTGATCGGTCTGATTTGCTTTGCGGATATTTTCGGTGTTCTGCTCTACATGACCAATTATTTCATTATGTCGTGGCAAAAAAGGCGAAACCCACCCTTTCCCGATCTACGCTATTTGAAAAAGCTGGGCTGGATCGCAAATATCATCTGGTTTGGGATTATGTTTGTCGCAGCCAAGTTCAGTTTTGATCTAACCTACAGCTTTATTCATTCAATCTTTCACGGATAATTATCGCTTCAGTTTTTAATGCGCTGCTTTCGATAATGCGTCAATAAGATCATTGTCAGCGAATTGTGCAAGTAATCATTTTTATCAAATTATATAAAATACAATGAGCCTCAACTCAAATATGAAAACTTACTTTATCAATTCAAACCTCAGGAACAGTTGCATAACCTCGTTATCCTCGGCTGGCGGCACGGGCTCGTTGCCCGATAACCAGTTATAAAGATCAGGATCGCTGTTATTTAAAAGCCTGTCGTATAAATCCAACTGCTTTGATTCAAAATCAAAAACATATTTGTCCGCAAAATTTCCCAGTACAAAATCCATCTCCTTGGTACCGCGATGCCAACTACGGAACCGCAGGCGCTTTCTTTTGGCATCCAAGGGCTCATGCTTGTTATTTTCTAAATTCTGGTTCATTATTAACCTGATATTTTATTAAAGAGGCACATATGAATTTTATAAAAGATAATTTGCTTTTGTCCATGGGCATTTTACTGCCGTTTCTATTAATCGCGATATTCGCCTTTTCAAGCTACGTTTCAAAAGTCGGCCAACCCGCACCACAATATGATTTTCTTTTCACTCTCAGCAAGTATGAAAACGACGTGCGCAGCATTTACTATTCTGTTTATGACGGCCGCTTAAAAGCCGAGGCCGAAGACCTGAATGCCGATGAAGACAAAAAAGAAAAGCGCACACGTTTTCAACATCTTTTCCATTATGATGCCGAGACGCAAAATGTATCGGAAATTGGCGCGCTGATCACAGGTGAAGCCACCGACAGTGTTAAGCTTGAAAAATTCCAAAACGCAAAGCTTGACACCAAAACGGCGGCGCCTGATGGCTATCGATTTGAGTATTTACGTGGATATAACGACAGCGGCCTACTTGGATTAATGTTCGGCAGCGGCTATCGCTACAACCGAAATTACTTTCTTGTTAAGGATAACGCACACCACGAAATTGTTATGCCCGAGCGAGGCTATAGACATTATGATGTTCAGTTTTTGGGATGGATAAAAAACGATGAATAAAAACGACGCCATTATTGAAATACAAAGAATGATGAGGGACTATGACGTCAGCGTCAAAGACCTTGGCAAGGTGCAAAAGAGCACAAGCGGTTCGCTGCAAAAACTCTTTTATTATATAGGCGCAATTTTGGTTTTTGCAGGGCTTGCTCTCTTTGTTGGTATGTTTTGGAAGACCTTTGGCATAACCTTTCAGGTTCTATCAACACTAGGGGTTGGTTTTGTTCTTTTTGCCATGGCCATTATTGCAATTAATGATGAACGCTACACGGCGCTTTCCACGCCCCTGATTCTGATGTCTTCTTTGTTGGAGGCAACAGGCCTGATGGTTTTACTACGTCATATCTCTGATGATCCGGATCCGGCAAAGGGCGGCGCAATAATATCTGCATTTATGCTGTTACAACATTTCCCGATCTTTCTGAAATACCGGCGTTCAGTATTGATTTTTACCATGCTGTTCTTCTTCGGGTTACTGCTTGGCTGCCTGACAAAAATAGCCGGCTTGCTGCCAAAATTTGATGCTGAAATAGGGTTTGCGATCGGCATCAGCTATATCTTTATTTTAACGGCTATCAGCAAAACACGGCATCGTGCTGTAACAGGTTTCTGGTTTTTGGTTGCGAGCATCGGATCTCTCTGCAGTCTTTGGATGATCGTCAAAGATACTATCGGTGGGCTTTTATTTTTAGGCTTCAGCGCATTTTTCATTTATCTTGCAACTTATGTATCCAGCCGGTCACTGCTTTTTGTCGGTTCAGCCTCCATGCTTTTTTATATCGGTAAATTCACAAATGACCATTTTGCATCAACCATGGGCTGGCCCATTGCCCTGCTGATGATCGGAGTCAGTTTTTTCGCGCTGGGCAGAATGGCTATAAAACTCACAAAAAATATGGATTATAATGTCACGCCCCTTTGCACTTGACCCGATGTTTACATCGCTCAAAACTTTGGGCGGGGTCGGGCCGAAGTTGCTTGGCCTGTATGAAAAATTATGCGGCCCGGCCGTTATTGACATTCTTTTTCACATGCCTAGCAACCTGATTGATCGCCGTTACAGTCCGCTGGTCAAAGACCTTGAGCGCGAACGTATTGCAACGATTAAACTGACCGTCAACGAACATGTCCCCGGGTCATCGCGCCACAGACCATGGCGGGTCAGATGCAGTGACGAAACCGGTGGCATTGATCTGGTTTTCTTTCATCCGCGCAAAGACTGGCTGTTATCGCAGTTACCTGTCGGACAAGAACGCGTGGTCAGCGGACGCATCGAATTCTATCATGGGCGTCCGCAAATGGCCCACCCCGACCGTATGGGCCCGGTTGAAGAATACGATGAAATTGCCGCTGTCGAGGCTGTATACCCCTTAACCGCCGGCCTGACACATAAACGCATGTTGAATACGATCGAGGCTGCCCTGCAGCGTCTGCCACACCTGCCGGAATGGATTGATGGCACGCTTAACAAACAGCGGGGCTGGCCCGACTGGCACGCATCTGTCACAGCAGCACACAGCCCGGCAGACTTTGATGACATTGAGGGGATCACACCAGCCCGCCAGCGTTTAGCCTATGACGAGTTACTGGCAAACCAGCTGTCGTTGCGCCTTGTACGGCACCACCAAACCCGCAGTCTGGGGCGCGCCCTTCCACCTGATCCAGCACTTAAAGACAAGATGCTAGAGGCCCTGCCCTTTACACTGACATCGGCACAACAAAAATCGATAGATGATATCGACAAAGACATGGCATCAAACGACCGTATGTTACGGCTGGTTCAAGGTGATGTCGGCAGCGGGAAAACCGTTGTCGGATTATTTGCCATGTTAAATGCCGTTGCCAACGGCGCACAAGCTGCCTTTATGGCGCCGACAGAAATTCTAGCACGTCAGCATACCGAAAGTATGGGTAAGCTCTGCGATGCTGTCGGTTTTGAATATGCTGTTTTGACAGGAAGAGACAAAGGGAAGTCGCGAACTGAAATTCTGGAGAGAATTAAAAACGGCGATGCTAAAATTATTATCGGCACCCATGCCCTGTTTCAAGATGATGTAATTTTCAAAGATTTGGGCCTCGCCATCATTGATGAACAACACCGTTTCGGCGTGCATCAACGTCTTGCCTTTTCAGAAAAGGGAGCACGAACCGATATCCTGGTTATGACCGCAACTCCCATTCCACGTAGTCTGACACTTGCGGCCTATGGCGATATGGAAGTCAGCCGTCTTGATGAAAAACCGGCGGGGCGCAAACCCATTGATACACGCGTCGTATCATTGGACAGACTGGAAGATGTGATTGACGGGCTGAAACGCAAAATATCCGAGGGTGAGCGCATATATTGGGTCTGCCCACTTGTCGAAGATTCGGAAAAGCTGGATCTGGCCGCCGCCGAAGAACGCCACCGCGTTCTGGGCATGCATATTGGCAGCCGCGTCGGTCTGGTTCATGGCCGAATGAAGGCTGTCGAAAAAGATGCCGTCATGGAACAGTTTAAAAATGGGGATCTGGACGTTCTGGTCGCCACAACTGTTATCGAAGTTGGCGTTGATGTTCCTGAAGCCACCGTGATGGTCATTGAACATGCCGAACGTTTCGGCCTTTCACAATTACATCAGTTGCGCGGCCGTGTCGGGCGCGGCGAAAAACCATCCAGCTGCTTATTACTCTTTTCACCCAAATCAGGTGAAACCGCAAGACTGCGCCTGTCAACCATTCGCGATACCGAAGACGGCTTTGTCATTGCTGAAGAAGACCTTCGCATTCGCGGCGCCGGAGAAGTCTTGGGCACAAAACAAAGCGGCCTGCCTGAATTCAAGCTTGCGAACTTATCGGTGCATCGCGATTTAATGCAAATTGCACAGGATGATGCCAAGCTGATTATAAATAACGATCCGCAATTAAAGACCGCGCGCGGCGAAGCGTTGCGCACGCTACTTTATTTATTCAGAAAAGAAAATGCGATGAAATACCTACGCTCCGGCTAGGTTATTTTTTTGTGCCTGTCATGACTTCCTGTACGGTCGTCTCGGTTTGATAGGGTACAGGCGGCGGAATATACTGAGGCACATCTGCCGGTTCGTACAAAGGCACAATTGTCTCGTCCTCGACCGCGATCGGGGTCATGTAAATTTCGATACGGTCGGGATATTCCATTAATGCACGACTGCCAGCATCGTATGCCATACCGGGAATAACACCATTTACAATATTAAATGCTGTCGTTTCGTTTATCTCTGTTGGCATTTGAACAATTTCAGTTTCATAGCCAGGCGCTTTACATGTGATTGTCAGCGGGTAGTATGATCGCTCTAAAGTTACGATATCAGGTGTATAAATATTATAGGAATATTTCTTGTTTTCAGCACGGCAATCTGCCCCGATAACGCCCGGCGTAACAAATTCAACGTCCTGCGTTGCACTGTCGATTAAAGATGCACACCCCGTAAGTTGCACGGCAAGTGCTGAAATAATAATACTGTAAAAACCGATTTTGATCACACTGTTCCCCCTGATCTATATATCAATGATAAATATGGGGAAGAAATTTGCAATATAAATTGTGATATCAATCAGTTCGGTTTGGTTTTGTTTTTCTTAGCATCTTGCTTTCGCCGTGTCAGACGATCATGGCGATTTAGAAAGTCACGATGCATATCGCCATTCGCCATAACGAACATAAAAAGCGCTATTAAACTTGAAGTTACGGCTGTAAAACCGCCCCAATGAGGGGTTTCATTGTATTCTTCTATATCGCTGGCACAACGTTCGATTTTTTCAGCGTTGTATTCAGTTGGCTCTACAAAGCCTATGTCCATGTTGTATTCGACCTGACAACTACGGATATGGCGTGCGAAATCTTCCTGAATTTCTCCACGTAATGGTACGTCCTCTTTAAATTCCAGACGATATTGATGCATTATGGACTGCAGGTCACTTTCAGAAAGACTGCGGTTTGAATAAATATTTTCAAAAATATCCTGTTTTATAGTCTCGATCTGCTTATTTGTATCATATATCGCTTGTGAATTTTCTGCATAGGCATCATTACCGCCTGTACGATCCTGACGATAAAGCGTGCCCTGCTGGGCGGTCAGGTTGACAACATTATTGTTAAGGCCACGTAAATCTTCCATGCGTTGTTCGATATATGCGCGATCTTCCTTAGCAGCCGCATCTGATAAAGTTATATTATCAGCGCCCGAGACACCCTCATCAATGGTAAAGTATAAGGCCGTAGGCGCAACAACCATCGCAAATACGCCTGTCAGAGCCGTCATGGTTTTCGCATATTTCTTTCTATCTTTTATGATCGGCATTTCAAATTCCTGTTACATTAGTTTGGTTTTGGCGGTCTGCTGCGCTCTTTACGCTCGACCGCACGTAAATGTTGGTTTTCAAAGCGGTTATGCAGGTTGTCGGCCTTTATCAGAAATAGCCCCATACCCGCAAAAAAAGTTACTAAGGCGGCCATGATGCTGAACATGCGGGAACTTGCATTCCAATCGGCGCAGCTTTCGATACGTTCCGCCATTCTTCTATCAGGTGATGCAAATGTGCCTGTCAGATCGTTGCGAACCTGACATTCGCGGATATTACGGGCGTTATCTTCGTGAATCTCGCCTGAATATTCAACAGCCGCGCCATATAATACGCGGTATGCCTCCATTAGGCCTTCCAATGACTCCTCTGACATTGTGCGGTTGGTATAAAGATTGTTGAAGATATCCTGCTTTAATTCACGGATATCATCTTCAGCTTTCTCGATATCAAGAGCATTTTCGCGATACTGATCTTCGCTTAAAGGGGCTGCATTATCACGCCCTTCACGATATAAATCACCTTGGGCTGCTTTCAGTGTGTTTAATTCCGTTGTCGCAGATGATAATTCATCCATGCGGTTTTGCAGATATTCATGGTCGCGGTTGGCATCGGTTTCGGATAATTCAGTCTGATCAGCACCGTAAATACCTTCATCAATTGCCTGATGGGCGACGTACGGCATAGCAATCATCGAGAATACACCCGTCAAAGCCGTCATCGTTTTGGCATATTTTTTAGAAGTTTTAAAAATCGGCATATTCCTGATCCCTATATATCTAGTTACTCTTCAGCTTTTGTTTTGATTTTTTTTCGGCTTTTTTTCTGGCTTGGCGATCTTCAAGTTTTTTTAATCCTCCTTGACTTATCGAATACCCAAAGGGAAAAGCCACAAGAGTAAGGATGCTACTGCCAATTAGAAAAAAGACAAACAAAGGTGCCGCCGCGTTTCCAAGGACATCGTTAAGATGTCTGGGAACCGTATTTGCTTCTTTATCCACCGCACAATCGAGCACTTGTTGGGGACGTTTATACCTACGATCTTCTGATCTTTCAGCAACAAACGAAACCTGACAATCGTCGATATAACGCGCAAGATCTTCATTCACGCTGCTATTTGGCGCTGCCTGACGAAAATCATATGTCACATTTTGCAAATAATTTTCAGATAAGGTCATATTGCCAAAGACATTCCGGTTAAAATCTGCCGTTAGTTGGTCAAGCGCATCTTTTGACTGATTAAGCAATGATTGATAGGGTGCCGCTGCGTCGAATGCTTGCTCTCGGTTCATACCTTTTGCGAACGCATCCTCAATGGCCTTATTCCACTCCGCTTCATATATGATCCGTGCTTGTTCAAGGTCTGCAGCTTGTTGCACCTGTGCTTGCAACTCAGCCTTGTCTAGGTTTACAAGCGCCTGGGATGCTGTACGATCAGAATGATCCGCTCCCAACAAGCCTTCGTCAAAAGCCCAATAAGCACCCGCAGGTACAGAGGCCGCCATTGAAAGGCCTACAAGGCTTGAAATGATTTTTTTAGTGCTACGATTCATTGACTGCTCCGGATTTTTTGTAAATCTAGAACAGCCAAATAATTATGTCAAGAAAAATATGTAAATCAAGCTTCGGCGGCGCGGGATGCTTTTTTACGCTCGTGCGGGCACAATAAACGTTTGCGTAGACGCAGGGCTTTTGGTGTCACTTCAACCAGTTCATCGTCATTGATGTATGAAATCATATCTTCCAATGTCATCTGGCGTGGCGGGGTCAATGTGACGGCTTCATCACTACCGGATGCTCGAACGTTGGTCAGCTTTTTACCCTTTAGCAAATTGATCTCAAGATCGTTTTCACGGTTATGCTCGCCCACAACCATCCCTTTATAAATCGGGTCCTGCGGGTTTACGAACATCACGCCGCGATCTTGCAGGTTGAATAGGGCATAGGCAACAGCCTGTCCCTGCTCCATTGAAATCAAGGCCCCATTGCGGCGCTGGCCGATTTCACCTTTGTATGGTGCATAGCCATGGAAAACACGGTTCATCACACCTGTTCCGCGCGTGTCGGTCAGGAAACGGCTTTGATATCCAATCAAACCACGTGAAGGTGCATGGAATATGATACGAGTTTTTCCTGTACCCGCCTGTTTCATTTCAACCATTTCAGCCTTGCGACGGTTCATTTTATCAATTACCGTGCTGGAATATTCTTCATCAACATCAATGATGACTTCTTCGATCGGCTCCAGCTTCTGTCCGCCCTCTTCCTTCATCAGAACGCGCGGGCGTGATACCGTCAGCTCAAAGCCCTCACGACGCATGGTTTCAATCAGAACAGACAATTGCAATTCGCCGCGCCCACCAATTTCAAAAGCATCCTTACCCGCTGATTCTTCAAAGGTAATGGCAACATTGGTTTCAGCCTCGGCCAGCAGACGGTTACGAATCATGGTTGATGTGACCTTATCACCCTCCTGTCCGGCAAACGGTGAATCATTCACTGTAATCATGACAGACATGGTCGGCGGATCAATCGGGGTTGATGGTGCCGGCTGGCTAACTGCAGGGTCGCAGATGGTATCGGCAACCGAGGCCTCCTGCATACCGGCAATACAAACAATATCACCCGCCTGCACGCTATCGGCCGGAACACGGTTTGTGCCTTCAAAGCGCAGTAGTTTTGTCAGACGTCCGTTTTCAATGACTTTTCCATCAAGATTCATGGCTTTCACATTTGAATTCACCTTTGCAACGCCGCTGACAACGCGGCCTGTCAAACAGCGCCCCAGATAGGGGTCAGAATCCAGCAAAGTCGCCAACATGGCAAAGGGTTTCGAAGGATCAACATCAGGCGCACCGACATGTTCTACAATCAGATCCAGCATCGGATGCAGGTTGACACGTTCGTCTTCCAGTTCGCTCGTACACCATCCATCGCGGCCTGATGCATATAAAATCGGGAAATCAAGTTGTTCTTCGTTGGCTTCAAGGGCACAGAACAGATCAAAGACTTCGTCGACAACCTCGTCAGGGCGGCGGTCAGGGCGGTCAATTTTATTGATTACAACGATCGGACGCAGACCCTGTTTCAAAGCCTTACCCAGAACGAACTTCGTTTGAGGCATAGGGCCTTCAGCAGCATCCACAAGCAGGATAACACCATCGGCCATATCCAATACGCGTTCGACTTCGCCGCCGAAATCGGCGTGACCGGGCGTATCAATAATATTAACGCGTTTGCTGTCCCAATCGATCGATGTACATTTCGCCAGAATGGTGATACCGCGCTCTTTTTCAAGATCGTTCGAATCCATAACGCGTTCTGCGACCGACTGGTTTTCACGGAATGTCCCGCTTTGCGCCAGAATAGAATCAATTAATGTTGTTTTGCCGTGATCAACGTGTGCAATAATCGCAACGTTTCTGATATCCGCCGTATTCATGATGTGACCGCCTTTTCTAGTCTTTTCCGCATATGTATAGGTTTATACGGGAAATGTCTAGTTTTATAACAAGGATTGGACAATATCAGTCCATAAATCATCAATCTGGACGTCTGAAGGCTGCATTTCTTCTATCAGCTTTCGGCAGTAATCATATGATGCGTTGCAATTTTTATAGATTAGCTGGCTATAATCCCGAGAATTCAGCTCAATATGTGGACCTGACAACATCACTTTCCCCTTGCCGAATTCCTTATATACTATGGCTGCAGGTGCATCAGGCAAATCGGCGTATCGCGCCAGAACCTCGCAATCCGGTGTCGTTTTGAAATAGCAGCCACCACGATAAACAGCCTTAAAAGATTGCCCTTTATATTTAAGAGTACATAATCCGTCCCAGCTGTTTTCGAAACGATTGCCTTCTATGTAATTGTATATGGGCCCAATAGCCGTCGACTGGACGAAAGCCAGCTCACGGTCTTCGCATATTGATGCCGCGCCCTCTTCCCTGGCCCATTCTAACGATCTGGCCCCATAATAGGCGCCCGCACATATCCCCAGATAAGATCCGCCATCTTCGACATACTGTTTGATCCTTGCATTCGCTGCGCCGTCCAGTTTTTCGCAGTAATACCGATCTGCCCCGCCAGGCATTACAAATAACCCGGGCCGACTATCCAATACCCCGGATAGAATATCATGCGCATCGCATGTTTTGATATCAAAGCCATTCAAAGCAACCCCCAGCTTTTTAATCAGCATCTGGTTATTATGAATGTAATCGTTATAGACAAGAATCTCTGGCATGTTTTTTATTATCACCAAATAGCCTGATCGCAAATTTTTTTCCCGAAATTGGATTAAATTCTTGCATTATGAAAATAAATATGATAGATTATGAAAATCAATTGTTAACAAAAAATTAAGCAGGCTTTAGTTCAATGGCGCCAAAAGACGTATATACCGAAGAAAATTTCGAGAATCAGCTGAAAGAGCTTAAAACGCGTCAGATATATCTGGGGAATATGATCAAATCCCTTGATAAGAAAAACAGCCGTGCCAAAGAATGGATTCTTGAAAACCGCAAAGAAATCATTACATCCTACAAACAGCTTTTAAGCCAACTTGCGAACGGCGAGAAGTCCGAACTTTTGAAGACTTTGAAAGCCGAACAACAAAAAATTAAAAAGGCCCGCCCTGCTCCAAAAGCAAATGAAGTTTTCATCCGCATGCCTTCAAAAGGCGAAGAAGAAAACTCTGTCGAGACAATCACCTACAGCTTTGAGGGCACCAAACCCGAGACAGAACAACTGGCCACCTTTATCAAGCAGCAAAATCTGGGGCTAAGCGCCAGAAACGCCGAAAAAATGTCACAAGGCATCATCCAGGCTATTAAGGCCGAGCGCGCCAAAATGTTTGATGAGGAAAAGCTTGATAAAGATGTTGGCGACCTGTTCGAAGAGCTTGACGCGAACCACGTCCGTCTAGTGGTGAAGTTGCATGACCGCAAGCCGTTGCCTAAACCGACATCTGATATGCATTCTATCTGGGGCGTTATTCTGGACATTACAGACAAAGACGGTACACGTGCGGCAACTGCTGTTTTGGAAGCCTTTGCGGGCGACAAAAGGATTGAGAACGCCTTATCCGACTTCCCGTTAGGTGTGCCGCAGAGCTTATTCAACGAAATTGACGACACGACCCGCCAAAACATTGAGGATGAAACCTCGGTTGCTTTTGACGAAGGACTTAAAACAGGTTGGTGGGGCCGTATTCGCGGTAAAGAAGACCGCATGTTCGAACAAGCTATTGCTGAAACCAAAACCGAGCTGTTGAAAATCGAGGGCAATCCTGTATTTGCCAAAGCCAGAAACATGGATTTTTGGGCGTGGACACAGGCCTTGGTAGAAGATAGAGGCGCTGAAGAATATCCGAAACCATCATCATTTGAAAGCCTTTTGGATCAGCATAAAAAAGCAGAGTCTGTGATCCGTCTGGCGCAAAACGATTTTAACGAAACCCTTCGTACATTCAGCGAGGCCATTATTGAAGATACGCACGCCTACATCGAATTTACGACGGCCTTAAATGATTTATCAAAAGCCGAAAATGTCGAGATTCTTAAACAGGCGACGCAAAAACATACATTTAAAGATTTCCGTGCATGGGCTCTTGAGGCGAAAGGCTATAACAGCCTGACCGAACTTGCTCTGGATCAGTTGGGACATGGCCAAAAACTGCTGAATGTCCTTGACGTTTTGGAAAGTAAGACAGACGAGACCCCACTTACTTCATTACACCTAGAAGGTAACCTTGAAGAAGCGGCGAATAATCTAGTCACGACTTATTTTGACATGGCGTCAGAAGTCTATAACCCTGTCGGTCAAAAAATTGAAGATAATGCGGATACTCTATCACGCATCATTGAAAAATCAGGCACATCCTATATTCAAGCGGTTTTGGAGACAAAGACATTTGAAAAAGCGTACAAAATGGCCGGAACAAAAGAGCCTAAAATAAAGATTATCGCAGCCCTATTAAATGCGCACTTCCCCGGCCGCGATCCAGATACTGAAGAGTTGGCTAAATGCGCATTGTCACTACTCGATCTTTCAAAAGATGCGAATTCACGGCTGATTAATCTTTCTCAATTCAGCGAGGTTTTATTCGAACAAAGCTATGCTTTGGCAAAAATAATGAACCCTGAAGCAGATATTTTGGACCCGTATTTGAAAAACCCCACAGAAACATACAGTGCTAAAATCTTTTTAATGTTGTGGGAAAATGGCGTGACACACAATACGCTAGATAAAACAGAAATTGCAAAACAAATGATTGCAAATCTTGTTGATCATGATCAATGGACAGATGTTTTGCCTGCGTTCTGGCAGCTTGATGATGCCGATTTTGTGTCAGATATGCGTAAACATCTTTTATCAGGCCAGCCTGAAACCGTATTTGACACGGTCTATCAAACGGGCGATGCGCAAAAAATTGCTGCTGTCATGTCTATATTAACCTCACCGGCTGAACGGGCCAATTTTTACGAGAAAGCAGCCAAGGCAACATCAAATAAAGAACTTGAAAAAGAGTATCTGGAGAATGTCAAAAGCATTGATGGTGACTTTATAGAATATAAAGATGGCTGCATCTTAAACCCCGCACAAATTACCAATATCTACTGTCCGTCAGGCCCCGACGGGGAAATAGAAAGCAGCTTTATTATCGCGAACGGCCGTGAATATGAATTGCCAGGCTATGAGAGCCCTGAGCAAGTATCAGATCTATTTCAGGCATTGAACCGTAGCAATCTGGTCTTTGTGGAGACCGAATTCCTAAACCCTGAGAAACTTGATTATATTGAAGTACGCGAACAAAATGGCGATATATACCTTCAGTTCTCTTACAAGAATTTCAGTGCCCCTTTGCAGATTCAGGATGATGCCGATATCAGTGCAATACTAAAGTCCCTATCGGACAAAAATCCGGACTTAATGGAGATTAATGGATCATCCTTGGTTAATATGGCGACACTGCATCAGGTCTTTTTTGATGATAATAACAATGTTTATTTCATCAACAATGAAACGTGCTTTAAAGATTTCCACCTAACAGATGCAGAATACAAAGCTCTTACAAAATTGCTGAATGAAAACCCTGATTTTGAACCGATTGGTTCGCAATATATAAATATGAAGCAATTGGATGCTATAGAATATGTTGCTGAAACGGGTGAAGTTTATCTGCGCTGTGGTAAGACTGTATATGATGGCAAAAACAGAATTCGTCCTTTCAACGAAGACCTGTCAAACTTCATTCTGCCGCCAATTATCATCGATGAGAAACAAGCCGAAAAAGCGGTAGACATTTTGGACAAGCAAGGCTTTGTACTGGCTTCAGACAGAAACATCTGGGTTAACCCTGCAAATCTTGCAACGCTTACAACACAGGAATTACAGGGCACCCTCGATAAGAAATATACATTACAATTTCTGGGCAGCGGTCTTCAGGATAATAAGAAAAAGAACTCTATCATCACTATGTATAGTGTTGATACTGAATTTGAAAACCGTTTGAAGTCTGATGCGAACCTTACGACCATCGGTGAAATCAGCATAGCGACAGATAAAATTACAAATCTTTCAGACATGGGGGACAGCGTATTCATTTCGTTGGGATCAGCCAAAATACGTTTTGAATTATCCGGGTCACGTGATCGCCTTGCGCTTATGCAGATGAAAAACAAGACCGCCGGCTTGCTTTCAACGGATGATGAATTGGTTAAGGCTTCGGATATTGAAACTGCCCAGATCAAGTCTGCAAATGTAATGGATGTAACTTTTGAAGATTCTGTCAACTGTCAGGTCAAAGCGCTGAATAGCGAAAGCACATTGAAAAAACTTGTAAAAGGTAAGCATAGCGAAAGTAAGATTGTTCAAAAAACCCGCAAACTTGACAGATATACAAGCGCACAATTTAAAGACTGGTCAGACCTGGATGCAAAGCAAAGACAACTTTCCATACCAGCAGATACATTGTTATTTGGTGATTACAAAAAGCCTTTTACCGACATTCTGCAGGACTTCGAGGCTGCCGCAAATGAAGTTAAAGAAAACACAAATGACAATTCACCCCAGCAAAAAGCTGCTTCACCAAAGCGAAAAGGCTGGCCACCGCAAAACTAAGATTAGAAAAGTGGATTAATACCCGCGGCTGTCACGTGATGCGCCGGTAATAGCATCCCCCAGTGCGCGTGTGTCTTGTCCAAGGCCTTCGACCGTATTACAGGCGCTAACCATCACGACACTCGATAAAATAAATGATACAATCAGAATGAATTTTTTGATATTGTGCATTTTCAGTCTCCCACATTCAGAAAATATACCGTTATTAATAAAAATGACCTAAAATTGTATTTTAAGCAAGGGGAAAGATAGCCGCCGACAGTAACAATGGTTATCAATAGAAAAACAGGAGTTAACACATGATAAAACACTTTAAATACGGCTTGATGATTGCCGGTATGACCGCCCTGATGAGCGGATCGGCATTGGCTGATGATACCTTTGTTACAGACTGGAATGCTTTTAAAAACATGACAGCAGAACAGCGCGTTGAATATCTGACCGAGCGCCGGGATTCATTCAAAAACATGTCGGAAGAAGAGCGCATGGAAATGATGAAAAAGCGTCGTGACTGGTGGACCGGATTATCCGAAGAAGAACGCGAAAAAATGAAGGAAGAACGCAAGGCCTTTATCGATAGCCTGCCGGAAGAAGAAAAAGAAAAATGGAAAGAACGCCGCGCTGAGAAAAAAGAACAAATGCGTGAAAAATGGGAAAGTATGTCGGACGAAGAAAAAGCTGATAAGAAAGCCAAGATGAAAGAACGCTATGAAGGCCTCAGCGAAGACGATAAAGAAAAGTTTAGAGAACGTCGCGAGCACCGCCGTGAAAAAAGACAAGAAAAACGCGGCACCAGCGAATAAATAATTTACCACACAGAAAAACGCGGTCGCCCCAGGCCGCGTTTTTTTATGGCCTTTTTACAAGCCGCCCTTTATGATCGCTTCTGAGGATTTGATGTGATGAAAAAATATAAAACAATAAGCTTTGATCTTGAAAATGACCGCGGCCATATCATTTCGGCTTACCTGGAAATGCCCGCAGATGAAAAACCGCGCAGCTTTGGTATTTTTTCAAACTGCTTCACGTGCGAGAAAGAATTCTTTGCCCCCAAACGCGTGTCCCGAGCAATGGCAGAGCGCGGAATTGCCATGGTGCGTTTTGATTTTACGGGTCTCGGGAAAAGCGGTGGTAATTTTTCGGATACGAATTTCACAACAAATATTCTGGATATCAAATCCGTCGCGGACAAAATAAAAGAGGAGTACGATCAAGATATATCGCTTTTGATCGGTCACAGCTTTGGCGGCGCGGCCAGTATCGGCTTTGCGCATCAAAGGCCTTCGGTAAAGGCGGTCGCCACACTTGGTTCGCCAAAAGACCCGCGGCACGTTATGCGTCATTTTGAAGAAAATGCACAGGTCATGGAAAAAGACGGACAAATCGAGATATCCGTCGCCGGCCGCACATATATTTTGAAAAAACAATTTATTCAGGATGTGAAATCACACGACATTGAACAAATCACGCGTAAGCTGAAGTGCGCGGTCTTTGTTTTCCATGATCCCGATGACGAAATGGTGACATATCAAAACGCTCTGGATATTTACGATCGCGCACGTGCAGAAAAATATTTGATTACGATTCAAGGGTCAGGGCACATGCTGCCCGAAATAAAGGACGCCGAATATATGGCGAACATCTTATCAAGCTGGATGATTAATAATAAGAAACCGCAAGGCGAGAATATCCAAAGCGCAGCTTGATCATTACTTCAGGCGAATATAGCCTTCTTCATCCTCATCCGGAATAAACCAGCCTGCAGGCTTCAAAAAACGGCTCAGGACGGCCCCGGCAATGCGTTGATGCCCGGCAGCGTTCGGATGAATACCATCAAAAAGCCAGTCGTGATAAGACTCGTTAATCCAATCCTGCCAAATATCAATAAACTTAATATTTTCTTCCGCGCAAAAACCTTTGATAATTTCATTATATTGTTGAATGGAACTGTTCCAATATGATTTTTCAGGCGCCCAAGGCAACGGGTTAACCAGCTTTTCATGAACAGGGTTCAAACCTACAAAACAAATACGGTCGGAATATTTTTTCGCTTTTTTATAAAGCTTCGTCAGGTTACTTTCAAAGTCGGAAACAGATATCTGGGCCAAACCTGTTTCCTGAAAAACCAGACTATCATTAATACCCATTGCGAAAATGATCATATTTTTTTCATCGCTGAAAACACGGGCTTTCATTTCTTTTTGAAAACGCTTTAGAATATCATCAGACGTATTGCCACTGACCCCCATATTAAATGTCAGGCACTCTTTATCAGGATCATCGAAAAATGTTTGATCTAGAATGGTACGTACACGCTGCACCCACCCGCCAAACGGGTCCCATGCACCTTGTGCTATACTGTCGCCAAAAACATAGAGATGTGTCATGGTTTAAGTGGCGCTTTTAGATTAGTTGTTTTTTGAAAAGCTTTAATTTTTATATCAAGCTCTTTAAGTGTGGCGGCATAATCACCCGTATGCAAAATTCCGATACCGCCCGCAGCGATCCATTCTTTGATGTTCTTTTCACTATCATCAATCAACACACGGTTTGGCTTTGCCACTAAATGTTTGTCTTTACTGGCCACGATCATCAGCTCACCCAAAATCATGCGCCCACGCTCGGGCACGAACTTTAAAATCCATTCGGCTTTACCACTAAAACACTCTGGAAATTTAATCGGGGCCGTTAAGAAACGCACATGTCCGCGCGTTTGAAGATTATCGTAAAATTTCCGTGCACCATCAAAAACCGCCATATTTGAATACCATTCTACAGTATTCATACCGTTATAATTTGGCGTGCCATCTACTTTGCGCATTCCTGTTTCCGTACAGTGGCGGTCAAAATCGGAAATAACGCCGTCCATATCCAAAAATATTTCAATCTTGGACATTCCTCTGGCAGAAGATTTATTAAAATTTTTCACAGCTTTTCTCCCTGAATGCAATACACAATACCACAGAAAGAGCTTATGTCAATCAGATGTGTAGTGCGCGGCCGTCAGACGCCAGGGCCGCTTCTTTGACAACCTCATTCAGGGTCGGATGCGCATGACATGTACGGGCAATATCTTCGGCACTGGCGCCGAATTCCATCGCCAGACCGATTTCTGCAATCAGCGTTCCGGCCTCGGCCCCTATGATATGACAGCCCAGAACACGGTCCGTTTTCTTATCTGCCAGAATCTTTACAAAGCCGTCTGTTTCATTCATTGCACGCGCACGGCCATTCGCCATGAATGGGAATTTTCCGACCTTATAATCAATACCTGCATCTTTCAGTTGGGCTTCGGTTTTTCCAACTGATGCGACCTCGGGGTGGGTGTAAACAACGCCGGGGATGGCATCATAGTTAATATGACCGCTTTCACCTGCCAGAATCTCGGCAACAACGACACCTTCATCTTCGGCCTTATGTGCCAGCATCGGCCCACGGATCACATCACCGATGGCATAGATGCCTGAAACCGATGTTTCAAAATGATCATTTACATCAATCATGCCGCGTTCAGCCATTTTGACCCCGGCCTCTTCCAATCCCAAATTCTTCGTGTAAGGACGACGGCCGATCGCAACCAAAACAACATCTGCATCATGCGTTTCAGCATCCCCGCCTTTGGCAGGCTCAACCGTCAATTTAACACCTGATTTCGAAGTTTTTGCACCTTTAACCTTTGATGATAACTTGAACGTCATACCCTGTTTTTCAAGGATCTTTTTCATTTCTTTCGATACATCGGCATCCATCCCCGGCAGGATTGTATCCATAAATTCAACAACCGTTACCTCTGTACCCAGACGGCTCCAGACTGTTCCCATTTCAAGACCAATGACACCGCCACCGATCACAGTCATTTTTTTTGGCACTGATTTTAATTTCAGCGCGCCAGTTGATGACACGATTTGTTCTTCGTCAATTTCGATACCCGGAAGCGGTGTAACTTCGGACCCTGTGGCGATCACAATCGATTGCGTTTTAACCGTTTGCGTTTTACCTTTCGGATCTTTGACTTCGATTTCATTTGCCGATTTTATTGTGCCGTGTCCAACGATATGATCGACTTTGTTTTTCTTGAACAAAAACTGGATGCCTTGTGTATTGGCACCGACAACATCATCCTTATGCTTCATCATCTTTTTCAGGTCCAGCTTGGGCTTGCCCACCGATACCCCCAGACTTTCAAGATGATGTGCAGCTTCGTCAAATTTCATTGATGCATGCAGCAATGCTTTGGACGGGATACAGCCTACATTCAGACAAGTACCACCCAATGTATCATCCTTTTCGATACATGCTGTTTTTAGGCCCAATTGCGCGCAACGAATGGCACACACATATCCGCCGGGGCCCGATCCGATTACCACTACATCATATTCTGTCGACATGCTTAAATCCTTATATTACGAGTCGTTTTTCTTAAGCTTACCATACGAAAAACAGCCCCTGAAATCGAGAATAAATTCTTTTTTCGAGGGAAAAGAAATCTATATGGTGTATAAACTATGTTAGCAATCAAAAAGCGGGGTATGTTTGAAGGGTCAAATCAAACGTTTAATCGGAATTTTGTGTTTAACTATTGGCTTGTCCTCCTGTAATCCAGAGGCCTATGCGCCGATGGTGATTTCTCAGGCAACGCCCTATCTTTTAAAAGGGTTGATGAACGAAGCCACAACGACAGGTTTTCAGCGCCAGACGCAAAAGCGTCAGCAGAACCCGCAGCAATGTATAAATGGCCTGATGACAACGGGTGTATCCTTTATGGTCGTGCCCAATGACACCAAAGGCAATTGCACCGTGCCGCAAATGGTGGTGCTGGATCAGGGATTATACCCATATACAGGAACAGGGAATGTGCGGGGAACCTGTCCGTTGATGACGGCCGTGCATACGTGGGAGAAAACGGTCGTTCAGCCGGCTGCCGCACGCCACCTAAGATCACCCGTTGCCAAAATCTGGGAAATGGGGACATATTCCTGCCGAAATATTGCAGGCACAAATAAACGCAGTGAACATAGTAAGGGGAACGCGATTGATATCGGCGGTTTCCATTTGAAAAACGGCCAGAAGGTTACCGTTTTGAAAGACTGGGGTAAAAATACACCCGAGGGGCGGTTCCTGCGTGATGTCTATCAAGGGTCCTGCCGCGTCTTTAACGGTGTCCTATCACCCAATTATAACGCCGCCCACCGCGATCATCTGCATCTGGATGTCGGTGGATGGCGGACGTGTGATTAAATAACAGCTTCCCTGAATGATATCTGTTTGAACAAATTACATCCTCATATTCTTGCGCAACCCCGGCCTTATGTTAAGAATTTTCATTGACATATTTAAATAATTTTCGTAATTTTTACTCTTTAGTATCGAAAGGATTAAGAAATGAGACCCAAAAGACCGAGCGCCAGAGATGGCAATAACGATTTATCAAAGATGATAGACGAATTAAAAAAAGACTCTGAAACGGCCGCAAATTCTAACACTATACAAAAGGATGAAATGAATAAGGCTATGAAGAAAATGGCCGCAGCAATTGAAGAGATTGCTTCGGATGAAGAAAAGAAAAGTTTTGCCTATAAAGAAGGCGGCATCATGACACAGGTGATTACTCTTGCAGAAGCCTTTGAGATTGTAGCAGCGCGTATTAAAGATATTGATGAAATGATGGCACAGGAAAACGGCCAACACGCCCGCAGCCTGCCAAAGCCAAAACGCTAAAAACTTAAAATTTTACAATTAAAAAAGTCCGCTATACGCGGGCTTTTTACTTTTGACCATATTGAATATTTATTAAGACTATTATTCTAGGTTTAAGAAGGCTTAAAAAGTTTAGGGTTAAAGTATGTTATGGGTTGTTTTTACATTATTTTCCAGCTGGATGTACTGCATTCAAAGCGAGTTAAATAAGCGCTTTAAAATTAATGGATTTAAATTAAATACACTCCGCGCACTTTTCTCAGCATGCATGATGGTGCCTCTTATTCCTTTTATGGAGTGGCCGCAAGTTCCCGCATATTATCTGGTTATAATTTTAGAAGGTGCGATCAGTGCCGTGGGGATGATGGTTCAATACAATCTAGCAGCTCGACACAATGGTCGAATAGCAAACCTGCATCAACCCATTTCCATTATGCTGACATTTGTTTTCTGGTTAATATGGGATCAAAGCCAACGCCTTCTTCTTATAGAAAATCCAGATAAAGCAATTGGTATTTTAATTGCTTTTGTAATCTTTATATCCAGTTTGCAGTTCATACGTAAAAATGATATTGGTCTGCAAATTTTAATGTCTGTAATTCCTGTCGCCGTTCTATATGCCTTAATGTCGGTTATTGGTAAAATAGCAATGGAAAGTGGTGAAACACTTTTACCAATTGCTTTAAATTTCGTATTTTTATCAAACATTTCTATGTTTCTAATTTCACTTCCGGTCTTCTTAAGTCAACGGATGAATAGACCGAAAAGAAATATCACGTTATTTAAAATCGATGGACATTTATTTAAGGCAGCAAGCTCAATCGCTTTCTTTCATACATTTTCATGGGTTTTAATTTCCCTTGCTATTATCTTAACACCAAACCCTGCGTATCCCGGATTTATCGGAGGTCTGGCCCCGGTATGGTTTATGATCTATTACAAGATCAGAAAAATAGATGATGATTCCAATCCCATTGCAGGTCTATTCCTTAGCCTAGCATCGCTAATTCTAATATTCGTATTACAATAAAAAAAAGGAGCCAAAAGGCTCCTTTTAATTATATATCTAACAGCAATCTTTGCGGATCTTCGATCGCATCCTTGACGCGGACAAGGAAGCTAACCGCCTCTTTCCCGTCAATGATGCGGTGATCGTAAGACATCGCCAAATACATCATCGGGCGGACTTTGACCTCGCCATTCACAGCCATCGGGCGCTCCTGAATTTTATGCATCCCCAAAATCGCTGATTGCGGCGGGTTGATAATCGGGGTCGAAAGCAATGATCCGAAAACGCCGCCATTTGTAATGGTAAAGCTGCCGCCCATCATTTCATCCATCGATAGTTTTCCGTCACGCGCGCGCGTACCCAGATCAACAATTGTGCCTTCGATATCGGCAAAGTTTTTCTGATCTGCATCACGAATAACCGGAACAACCAGACCGGTCGGGGTCGATACGGCAACACCGATATCATAAAAGTTTTTATAGACGATATCTTCACCGTCGATTTCGGCATTCACAGCGGGGAAGTCTTTCAGCGCCTGAATCGCCGCCTTTACAAAGAAAGACATGAAGCCCAGCTTGATGCCGTGACGCTTTTCAAAGCTGTCTTTATATTCTTTGCGCAGTTCCATTACGTTTGTCATGTCGACTTCGTTAAATGTTGTCAAAAGCGCAGCTGTGTTTTGTGCATCTTTCAGGCGTTTGGCAATTGACTGGCGCAAACGTGTCATGCGGACGCGTTCTTCGCGTGGCTCGTTGCTAACGTGCGCTACCGCTCCGCTGCTTGAGGACCCTTTATTTTTTCCGCCGTTATCAATGAAATCCTGCACATCGCTTTTTAAAATGCGGCCGTCTTTACCACTGGCTGGAATTTTCGATGCATCCAGGCCATTGTCATCAACCATTTTACGAACGGCAGGTGACAGCGGTATGTCCGCATTTGCAGATGTGGTTTTTGGTGCCTCTGATTTCGGCGCATCTGCCTTTGTCTCTTCTTTTTTTACGGCCTTATTATCTTCGTTAGCGGCTGGTTTATCTGCCTTCTTGCCGTCCGTTGCGCCTTCTTCCAGCATACCCAGTACGGCGTCAACTTCGACATTTTCACCGGTCTTAACGGTGATTTTGCGAAGGACACCTGCGGCAGGCGCATTGACTTCCAATGTCACTTTGTCCGTTTCAAGTTCTACCAACGGTTCGTCTGCCGCAACGGCATCGCCTTCTGATTTCAGCCATTGTGCGACTGTTGCCTCGGATACGGATTCACCCAATGTCGGGACTTTAATTTCAGTTGCCATTTTCTTTTCCTTTTTCTTTGAAAATTAAATTGATATCGCCTGTTTGACAAGGCGTTCCTGTTCTTCGTTATGTTTCGACAATAGACCGACGGCAGGTGATGCAGCTGCAGGGCGGCCCACATAAATCGGACGTTTGTTTTTCAATTCCAGATCCTTGATCACATTTTCAATGCGGCGGTCAACGAATGTCCATGCGCCCATGTTCTCGGGTTCTTCCTGACACCAAACGACTTCCGCATTCGGAAAGCCTGCCAAGATTTCACGCAAGGCTTTATCCGGGAATGGGTAGAGCTGTTCGATACGCAACATTGTCACATCTTTAATTCCGGCCTCGTCCCGTGCAGCTTGTAGGTCATAGAAAACCTTACCTGTACATAGAACGATACGCTTGATATCCCATGGTTCACCCGGCATTTCATCTTCGTACAAAACGCGGTGGAATGTCTGGTTACCCGTCATCATTGATAATGGTGATACCGCAGCTTTGTGACGCAGCAGAGATTTCGGGGTAAAGATAATCAGCGGTTTTCTGAAATCACGATGCATCTGACGACGCAAAATGTGGAAATAGTTTGCAGGTGTGGTGCAGTTTGCAACCTGAATATTATCTTCGGCGCATTGCTGTAAGAAACGCTCGAGGCGGGCAGATGAATGCTCCGGCCCCTGCCCCTCATAGCCATGCGGCAATAACATTGTCAAGCCTGACATACGCAGCCATTTCGTTTCACCCGATGTGATGAACTGGTCAATCACAACCTGCGCGCCGTTCACAAAGTCACCAAACTGCGCCTCCCACATCACCAATGCATTCGGCTCGGCCGAGCTATAGCCATATTCAAAACCCAATACGGCCTCTTCCGATAGCGGTGAGTTATAAACACGATACGGCGCTTTTTGTCCCTCGATATGATTGAGCGGAATATATTTCTTCATATTTTCCTGATCTATCCAAACGGAATGACGCTGTGAGAATGTTCCGCGTTCACAATCCTGACCGGACAGACGCACCGGAAAGCCTTCATAGGCCAGCGCACCAAAAGCCAAGGCCTCGGCTGTCGCCCAGTCAAAGCCTTCGCCCGTTTCAAACATTTCTTTTTTGGCATCTAACTGGCGTTTAATTTTTGAATTCAGATTAAAGCCGTCCGGCACGGTATAAATTGCGCGGCCAACTCTTTGTGCGACCTCGTCAGATATCGCCGTGTTCCCGCGGCGATCATCATCTTTTGGAAGCTCTATACCTTTCCACTGGCCTTCCAGCATATCGGCATCGTTTGGCTTATAGCTGTCAGCCGCTTTAAATTCTTCTTCCAGATGATCGTTCCAGGATTGCAGAAGGTCTTCGTCTTCTGCCGCCGTGATCACCCCTTCACGCATTAGCTCTTCGGCGTATAGGTTACGTGTCGTTTTTTGTGATTTTATCGAATCATACATCACGGGTTGGGTAAAGGCAGGCTCGTCCCCTTCGTTATGGCCATGACGGCGATAACCGATCATATCAATGAAGACATCTTTTTTAAACTGCATGCGGAATTCAACCGCTATGCGTGCCACATGCACAACTGCTTCGGGATCATCCGCATTCACATGAAAAATCGGTGCATCACAACCTTTGCCGATATCCGTGGCATAGGTGCCTGAGCGCGATTCCTCGGGCGGGGTAGTAAAACCGATCTGGTTGTTAATCACGTAATGAATCGTTCCACCTGTTGCATACCCCTCAAGACCCGAGAGCAACATCGTTTCCTGCATCACGCCCTGACCAGCAATCGCGGCATCACCGTGTAATAACAAAGCCATTGCGCCTGACTTGCTATCATCATTTTGCTGGATTTGTTTTGCGTAAGTTTTACCAACAACGACAGGGTTTACGATTTCAAGGTGCGATGGATTAGGTTGCAAAGATAAGTGCACAGTATTCCCATCAAAGTCACGATCTGATGAAGTGCCAAGGTGATATTTCACATCACCCGATCCCTGCACGTCTTCGGGCTTAAATGATCCGCCTTTGAATTCGTGGAAAATCGCAGTAAAGCTTTTACCCATCACGTTTGTTAGAACATTCAAACGGCCGCGGTGCGCCATGCCCAAAACAATTTCTTTCAGACCCAATTGACCGCCGCGCTTCATGATCTGTTCGATTGCAGGCACCAGAGACTCCCCGCCCTCCAGACCGAAACGTTTTGTACCTGTATATTTTGTTTGCAGAAATTTCTCGAAGCCTTCGGCCGCGGTCAGGCGGCTGAGGATTGCTTTTTTACCATCTTTTGTAAATTCGGTGTGGTTGCGGCTGTCTTCGATACGGTCACGCACCCACTCGCGCTGTTCAGGGTCGGAAATATGCATGAATTCAACACCGACACTGCCACCGTAAATTTCATGCAATGCGCCCATAACATCGCGCAGGGTTGCGGTTTCAAAACCTAAAGCGCCATTCATAAAGATCGGACGATCCCAATCGTCACCAGTAAAGCCGTATGTTTCAGGCTCAAGCTCGGGATGTGTACGGCGTTTCATTAGGCCCAGCGGGTCCAGGTCAGCCTTAAGGTGACCACGAATACGATGGGCGCGAACCAGCATCAGGGCGCGCACGGAATCCAATGTCGACTGGCGCACTTCCACATCTGATTTGCCGCCTTTAACGTTGCGCACCACAGGCGCATCCGACATGCCCGAATTGGCCGCCTGCGACATTACAGCCTTGACCTTTGCCGGCGCAGGTGTCCAGCTAGCACCTTTTATATCATCAAGCAGCGCACGTGAATCATCATCCAGCCCGTCAAAAAAACGCGACCAGCTTTCGTCAATTTTGGTCGGGTTATCCAGATATTTTGAATAAAGCTCGGACAGATAGTCCGGATCGGCGGCAGAAAGAAAGGCCTGATTTTGAAGCGCCTCGCGTGATGACATTTTAAATGTTCCTTATCATTATTTTAAGCCGGAAAACGGCATATAAAATCATAACAGGAAATAAACCCTTCGCAAGATTCGTCAAGCTAGAAAATTTGTAAAATCACCATGAAAAGCGATCGATTCGCCATAATACCGGATTAGTGCTAAGGCTTACGTTAAATAGCGTCGTTTATAGCAAATATCCCGCTGCTTTAAGCGCTGGAATAACGGTGTGTTTGATTTTTACGTTTTGTAACTCATCGCGGTTGACCCATTGGATATGACCCTCTTCGGGCGCTTCCTTGATGCCTTCAAACACCAGATCAGAAAAATCGCCTGAGGCCTTGAAATAATTCTGGTCGTAATTCCAGTAGAAATCTTCTTTCCTATGATACAGATATATGCGCTGTTCAAAGACGGGCTCAAGATTTGCGCTGATCAGGTCAAATCCTGTTTCTTCACCAAATTCACGGATGGCTGCCTGCTGAAATGTTTCGCCTTCATCGACCCCGCCGCCCGGAATTTCCCAATAACTACGACCGTCAACGGGCTTGACCATCAAAAGCTTTCCCTGTTGTTCTAGGAATATAAAGGCCCCTTCACGGCGAAAAACCTTGCAGGTTTCACTAGGCGTATAGCCCGCACCATCACGGTTACAATATTCAACGCCGTCTACTTTCTTACATGGGTGCAGCATTTATATCTCCTTTCAGAATTAAAAAAGTCCGGCTCTGGTTTCAGATAGCCGGACTTTCTTGTAAAAATTAATTTTACTAAGCCGCCATCGCCTTTTGCATGGCCTCGCCCAATCCGGCGGGACTGTCAGACATGACAAAACCAGCCGAGCGCATGGCTTCGATCTTATCGCCTGCACCGCCTTTACCGCCTGAAATCACGGCGCCGGCATGGCCCATACGACGACCCGGTGGGGCTGTCACGCCCGCGATAAAGCCTGCAATCGGCTTTTTGTTTTTATGCGCTTTATAGAATTCTGCGGCCTCTTCCTCGGCTGATCCGCCAATTTCACCGATCATCAGAATACCTGCAGTTTCATCATCATTCAGGAACAATTCCAATGAATCGATAAAGTTTGTCCCGTTCACAGGGTCACCGCCGATACCGATACATGTTGACTGGCCAAGACCGTTTGCGGTTGTTTGCGCAACAGCTTCATACGTCAATGTCCCTGAACGCGATACGATACCGATTTTTCCGCGCTTATGAATATGGCCCGGCATAATACCGATCTTGCATTCATCCGGCGTAATCACGCCCGGGCAGTTCGGCCCGATCAGGCGTGTTTTTGATCCTTCCAGTGCGCGTTTAACACGTACCATGTCCAGCACCGGAATACCTTCTGTGATGCATACGGCCAGTTCAAGCTCCGCATCCACGGCCTCAAGAATCGCATCAGCTGCAAAGGGTGGTGGCACGTAAATCACTGTGGCATTCGCGCCTGTCTTTTTAACAGCTTCATCAACTGTGTTGAAAACCGGCAGGTCCAAATGCTTTTGGCCGCCTTTACCGGGTGTTACACCACCAACCATGTTTGTGCCGTAGGCAATGGCCTGTTCGGAATGGAATGTTCCATTCGCGCCGGTAAAGCCCTGACAAATTACTTTTGTATTTTTGTTAACCAGAACACTCATTTTATGCAGCCTCTCTTTTCGCAGCGTTAACAATCTTATGTGCAGCATCTGCCAGATTATCAGCTGGAATAATATTCAAGCCGGATTTCGCCAGCAATTCCTTACCTTTATCAACGTTTGTACCCGCAAGGCGTACAACCAGCGGAATGGTCAGTCCCATTTCACGCGTCGCCGCGATCACACCTTCTGCAATAATGTCACAGCGCATAATTCCACCGAAAATATTCACCAGAATACCTTCAACATTCGGGTCGGTCATAATCAGCTTAAAGGCTGCTGTGACCTTTTCTTTGTTGGCCCCGCCACCGACATCCAGAAAGTTTGCTGGCTCGCCGCCATATAGCTTAATGATATCCATTGTCGCCATCGCCAGACCGGCACCGTTCACCATACAACCGATGTTTCCATCCAGCTTGACGTATGCCAGATCCAGATCGTTCGCTTTACGTTCTGTCGGATCTTCTTCGTCCTCGTCACGCAGCTCTTCGATATCTTTGTGACGGAACAAGGCATTGTCATCAAAATTGATTTTCGCATCCAGAGGCAATACATCGCCTGATTTTGTAACAACCAATGGGTTGATTTCAACAATCGAACAATCCAGTTCGATAAAGGCGTTATACATGGTCATGATAACTTTAACCGCGTTTTTAACCTGATCTTTTGTCAAACCCAAACCGAATGCCAGTTTACGCGCATGGAATGGTTGAATACCGCTTGCCGGATCAACGGCAACTTTCAAAATCTTTTCAGGCGAATGTTCTGCGACTTCTTCGATTTCCATTCCGCCCTCGGTCGAGGCCATGATGGTCACGCGTGATGTTGCACGGTCGACCAACATCCCAAGATAAAGTTCACGATCAATATCGCAGCCTTGCTCGACATAAACGCGTTTGACTTCTTGTCCTTCGGCCGTCGTCTGTGGCGTAACCAATTGCATGCCGATAATTTCATCAGCGATTGTTTTAACCTCGTCCAGGGATTTGGCAAGTTTTACCCCGCCTCCCTTACCGCGACCACCTGCGTGAATTTGCGCCTTAACAACATAAACCTTGCTGTCGAGTTTCTTGGCAACATCCACAGCCTCGTCCGCTGTATAGGCGACACCGCCATCCAGCATCGGAACACCGCGTTTTTTCAAAAGGGCTTTCGCCTGATACTCATGAATATTCATTCGTCTTTTCCGTTTCTCTAATTTATATTTCGAATCACAGTTATTATATAGCAGCAACCAACATAACTTCAACATAGCAACCGGCAGTCACCAAGGGTGCCTCGACTGCTGCTCGCGCCGGAGGCTTACATCCGTCAAGCCATTCGGCCCATGCCTCGTTGAATTCTTTGATCTTACTGATATCCGTCAACCAGATACTGGCCTGCAAAAGTTTTGTTTTATCCGTTCCCGCAGCTGCCAAATCCGCATCCAGTGTTTTAAAAATGTCATAGGCCTGCACCTTGACACTTTCGCCAGCTTTCGCTTTTGACACACGTCCGGCGGTATAAACTGTATTACCATGGACAACAACGCCGCTTAACAGGTCCGGGATTTCATGAAACTTTTTAATTTCGGTCATTATCTATCCCTTGGCTTCAAGCCGCTGATTTACGAAGTTCTTCTGCAGCAGCTTTAACTTTCTTAACGGCCTCGACAGATTCATCGAACATTTTCTTTTCATCATCGTTGAATTTGACTTCTACGATACGCTCGACACCGTCTTTGCCGATAACAACCGGAACACCGATATACAAATCATCAACGCCGTATTCACCCTTGAGCATTGCAGCACAGGGCAATACGCGTTTTTTATCCAGCAAATAGCTTTCGGCCATTTGGATGGCAGAAGATGCCGGCGCATAAAAGGCCGATCCTGTTTTCAACAGGGCAACAATTTCACCGCCGCCCTTACGGGTGCGGTCAACGATTGCATCAATTTTTTCCTGTGTGGTCCAACCCATTTTCACCATATCGGGCAGCGGGATGCCTGCAACCGTCGAATAGCGTGTAAGAGGTACCATTGTATCCCCGTGGCCACCCAAAACAAATGCTGTTACATCTTCAACAGATACTTTGAATTCATCTGCCAAAAAGTAACGGAAGCGCGCTGAATCCAGAACGCCTGCCATACCCACGACTTTTTTCGGATCAAAGCCTGTGACCTCCTGCATGATGCCGACCATGACATCCAGCGGATTTGTAATAACAATCACGAACGCATTTGGTGCGTGTTTTTTGATTTTTTCGCCAACGCCCTGAATGACTTTGGTGTTAATACCGATCAGATCATCACGGCTCATGCCTGGTTTGCGTGGAACACCGGCTGTAACAATTACAACATCTGCGCCGTCAATTGCTTCATAGTCATTTGATCCGACATAGTTGCAATCAAAGCCTTCAACAGGTGATGCCTCGGCCAGATCAAGGCCCTTACCCTGCGGAACACCTTCCGCGATATCCACAAGTGCAACATCGCCCAAGTTCTTCAGGCCTGCCAGAAGTGCCAGCGTGCCGCCGATTTGTCCTGCACCGATTAATGCAATTTTATTACGAGCCATAGTGATAGTCCTTTCTGTCCGTCAGATTCGTTTATTCTGTCGGCAATAGACTAGCACACTTACCCGGAGATGGTAGGGGGCAATTTAAATTAATTTGGGTCCGGTTTTGGAAGTTTTTTCGGTTTCGGCAATCGGGACCAATCTTGCAAGGTATAAGATTCATTCATACCAATTGCCGAGCCAATTCCAAGGAACAGTGACAAGGCAATCGAACCGACCAAGGCCCAGAAACTGCTGACATCATTTTCTTTCATACAATCCGCAACCGCTGCGGCAACATCAGCGCGTTCACCGGCCACATTATTACCGTATTTGACGCGGCATTCATTCAGGGATGCGCCGTCGCCATCGGGCCAGAAATTCACACGCAAATCATTATTCTGATAAAACGGCAGGCCCGGCATTAAATCGCGGAACTGGCTATAGGTCACTTCGTTAACATTCGGATTTAAAACAAGTTCGACACGGAAATCATCTGCTGCCTGCTCATATACGGCCTCTGCATCTTCCATTGCCTGTTTCAGATTTTGACGCTGTTCCAATTCAGGAATGGCATATGTTTGCCCTGTCTGGACATCCACCAGTTGTGTTGCTTTCGTTTCATCGCCAGACACAATTTTACTAAGTTGTGTTAAAGATGACATATCCAGCATTTCAATACGTGTGTCGCCTTCATCAAAAGCAATCACATCGCCATTGGCATTCGCGAAATAAATTTTTTCCGTTTGTGTATCGGAGCTGGCACGGTGCTGATTATATGCATTGCTAGCATCTGTAAATTGATCCGCCAATGCACGCACTTCGTTTAAATCCTGTCGCATTTGTTCGGTTTCAGCGGTTTGTGTCAGTTTCCTTTTTTTGGCGGTTCAGTCGCCCATTGCTTTAATTTTGGTGAAGATGACGCCATTGACGCAACGCCGGCAAAACCGGCCGCACTTACGATGCTGAGGACAATGGTCAACCATGACGACAAAAGATTATTATTTCTCATACAACTGATGATATTCGCCGCAATTGCAGTGTCATTCGCTGCAATGCCGGCATCGCCATATTCCAAACGGCATTCATCAAGCGAATCAGCGCGCGATGGACGTGGCAATAGATCGTGATTGTCTCTAGCAGGGAAATATGATGCGAACTCTTTAAACTCGCGCTCATTGATGCTTTCATCAAGGACCAAGTCCTTGGCTAGCTCCATATGATCTTCTTGTTGAAATTCCCACTTTGCATCATGCCTTAAATGGCTCATTCTTTCACGATATTCTTCTGTTCTTTCATCCTGAACAACAGCTTCCGTGCTTAAATCGTGATTTACAGCCATATTGACAGAAATGGGAATAGCAACAGCACTAGCCAGACATGCCGGCGCAAGAAAAACAGGTGAACGCGCAACTTTTGCGAAAATACGTTTTACAGACATAACGAATCCTTATACCAAATTTATTTGGCATAATATAACAAAGGGGGTGTATTATGTCAATTTATTTCTTTTGAGATTGCGAAGGCTGGTTGGATATCGTTTCAGGGTCAATTTCAATGCCGAAAAATTCCAACTGCCAGATCATATCAGCCTCATTCAGCGGATAATCAACCCCTGCGCGAGCATAAATTAAAGATTGCGTCGGGACCTGCCCCAATATCTTTTGCAATTCAACGGCAGTGCGCATCGGCAGGCCGCAATACCAAGCCAAAGCCGTAATCGATTTAGGGGACTGACTGGCAAAAATTTTGTCAATAATCAGCTGATGCACGCCCGACATACGAGATAGACCCAGTTTTACAAACCCTTCCTCCCGCCATGCCAGCGCATCGCTGATCGTCTCGGGGTTCATTTTACCGGCAGATACATAGCGGTTGACCTTTTGTTCCAGCGTTTCATGCGGGTTTTCCGATGACATGAAAGCCACACGGCGCTGCACCATTGACGAAATTTCTATGGTCGTCTGTTTATCAAAATCCCTACGGCTACCCAAGGTCTTCAACACAGCCTCGCCGGCAAAGCCCGCCAACTGCCGGGCCAATGCATAGGTCAGCTCGGGCCTAAGGGCTATCGGCTCCTGCCAGGATACGAACTGGCGTGATTTCTCGATAATTTTTGATAATGTACCTTCAGCAAATTTATGATCGGGCGATTCCAGCATCATACGACCGCCGGCCTCGTCCATATGTTCGATGAACGTGTCTGTCATTTCATCCGATATATTACGCCGCAATGCCATCGCCTGACCGACCCAGTCTGCGGGGTGGTGCTCCAGAATATCCAGAAGGTCTTCATCGGACAATTTCGTACAATACCGCAGGATCGGCTCGGCCACAGCGCGCTCAACGTCTTGCGCCAAGGTCTTAACAACCTCCGGCGGGGCATAGGCATGATCCTGCAATGCTGTAGACAACGCAACGCGAATTTTCGCAACCTCGTCCCGTGCCAATTGATGCAATGTTTTGACGGCGAATGCGTAGAGCTGTCCGTGAACATCTTCTGCCAGTTCAGGCAACAGCTTGACGAGGCGTTTTGCCAGCAGCATCCTGACGTCAGTATCCTTGTCTTTGACCAGAACATCGCTTGCCTGAACGGGCGTGCGCATGTTGCTTGCGACAGACCGGCGCGTTTCAACGTCTTTGTCGGCCGTCATGTAAAATAAAATTTCGGGATGAGCATCAGGATCGGCGGCTAATTTTCGTTTTTTGGACAGGTTGTCGCTGGACGCAATGCGTTTTTCACGCTCGTATTGCGTTTTTTCATCTTTTTTGAATAAAGATTTTATAAATTCAAACATACCGGTCCCCATCCCTTAATAAAGTATGCCACAAAGCAGCAAATAAAGTATTAATATAGTCTATCAGGGGTATGCTGGCGACTGCATCTCCAGAATGCGGCTTTGTATACGTTCAAATTCCTGTTTGTAATGTTTGCCGGTGTAAAGATATTCAATTGGCTGTTCAGCCGTAAAAAACACCAGTTTTTTCTTTTCATACAGTGTATCGACAAGCGTGATAAAGCGCTTTACTTCGTTGCGCTGCAAATCATCCATTTGCGGCAGGTTCTGGATAATAAATGTCGAAAAATGATCACAGAGCGATAGATAATCCTCGGCACCCAAGGGGATGCCGCAAACCGCATCAAAGCCCGTCAGTAAAACCCCATTTACCGTTCTTGGAAAAGACAGGTTACGTCCTTTAACTTCTATATCCGTGCGGACGGGCACTTTGCCGTCTGCAAATTCTTCGAACAGATCCATCATTTCAATATGCAATTCTTCCGAAAGTGGATAGGTATAGCGCTTGTGTTCACGTAACCGCCCTGCCCTATAGTCCTGATGCCCATCAAAATGAATGACATGTCCGCGGTCCTTTAAAAGGGTAATAAACGGTAAAAATCGTTCACGCTGCAAACCATTTAAATACAGATCATCCGGGCGGATATTGGATGTAAAGACGATAACCATTCCGGCCTCGAAAAATACAGTGAACAGCCGCCCCAAAAGCATGGCATCCGCAACATCATCGACAAACATCTCGTCAAAACACAAAAGGCGCGTTTCAGCGGCAATTTCCTCGCCGATCGATTTTAAAAGTGCGCCCGTACCCTGATCTGTTTTATTTTGTCTTTTTTCATGCAGACGATTGTGAATATGAATCATAAATTCGTGAAAGTGATAGCGTTTTTTTTCTGCGACAGAAGTGTTCTGAAAAAATAGGTCCATCACAAAGGTTTTCCCGCGCCCGACCCCGCCATACAAATATACGCTGCCGCCTTTTGATACTTTCTTTTTAAAGCGTGCGAAAAAAGATTTATTTACCGACAGGTCCTGTTCAAGATTGTTCAATGCGCTTATCGCCGCCAATTGGTCTTTGTCCTCGGCCCAGCTGTTTTTAGAGCATAAATCACGATATTTTTTCAGAACATCCGTCATAAAAATATTATGGACGGGGATTGCGTTTTAAAGAAGGCCTTTTTGGGCGGTTTTTGGAAATTTTCTGAAGCTCATAATATTGCCCCAGCTCTTTGAGCTTATGGTCGTATCGTTTTTTGTGCAGTGGAGATAGTTTATCCTGCACATAGGTGATGTAACCTGTTTTATCCATGTGATTAACATGTTCCAAAAGATCTGTGAACCTGCCCGCCGATAAAAAAGCCTCAATCACTGTCACGTCTTTCAGCTCGTCAACACTGAAACTATCCTGATTTAAATAGAATTTATACAGAACATGAATGCCTTTCAATTGGGAGATATCCTTGTTTATATGAACATTTTTAAATTTGGGGTTATTGATGTGTTTGAAATCTTCATATCTGTATCCGTATTCAATGTAAGGTTCCAAAGATTTCGATGTATACAGCGCATAGGACATATCCCAGTCGGGCGACATTTGGTCCAGCAATATATCGAAAACTTTTTGTTTGGGGGCCATCGCAAAATTCTGATCGTCCTGCATACCCAGCATGCAAATATCCTCACGCAACCAATCCGGCAAATGCCCGTCAGGGTCGTCCGTATATGCAGTTAAAGTCTTATAAAGATCAGCACAGCCATAAATTAATGCACTGTGGCGCAACATCTGATTATATTTTTTAAACTGATCTTGTATGGATGCGCTATGCATCAGATCAGGGGCAAATATCAGCCAGTCATTTGTAATACGAACATCAAGTCTGGTCAGATCTTTTTCCAAAAACAAATGGATGCCGCTGCGTCCGAAGTAGGCCTTAAGACGTTTGTAGTCCATGGGAAAAGATTCATACAATTCATTCCACAAATTACTGCGTGTATCTGATGCCGTATTCGTCATAAAAACAGCCCTGATAAAATTATGCTGGTTATTCAGGGCGGCCGCCAAAAGCCCCATGTCAAAAACACGGCCGGAGACCGCACGGTAATTCAATGATATTTCCTGAAAACGGCCATTTTCGCAATCGACCATAAACTGGATTTCCCATTTTGACAGCCGATTGGTATCACCCAGCAATTTCATATAGCCTGCGTTTCTGCTGGCTTTTAAATCTTCTTTATGCATGGGCTCAGCCTATCAACGCGCTGAATTTATGTCAAGAATCGAAACTATGCTGTTCCATATCACGTAAAACCGATTGGCCACCCATGATAACAGGGGCGTAACCTGAGGCCTGCGGCATTAACGCCTCTATGTAATAACGGCAGATTTTTACCTTGTTTTGCGCAAACGGACTTGTATCACCCTTGGCCTGAATGGCCAGTTTCGCCATCAGGAACCCAGCAGCAACACTCGCAAACATTTTCAGATAGTAGGTTGATGATGCCGCAAAGGGATCAAGGTCCTTCATATCCTGTTTTAAAAGCCATTCGGTCGTTTCTTTCAAAGTTTTTAGGCCGGATTTCAGCGCCTGCTGCGTTTCTGCCTCCATAGCACTCAAATCAGCAGCCGTCATTTCGGCAATATATTTTTTAACCTCCGTCCCCTGATCGCGCAGGAATTTGCGGAACATAAAATCAGCAGCTTGAATTCCGTTAGTGCCTTCATAAATCGGCAAAATGCGGCTGTCGCGTATGAATTGCGCTGCGCCTGTCTCTTCGATAAAGCCCATACCGCCATGTACCTGAATGCCGATTGATGATACTTCTACCGCCATATCTGTACACCAGCCCTTAACCAATGGCGTCAGAAAATCAGCGCGATTTGCTGCAGCTTTTTTCTTATCTGCATCCGCCTCGTTATTCTGGCGATCCAGTTGCGCCCCTGCGTAATAGGACAAAGCGCGTCCCGCATCGGCATAGGCCTTCATCGTCAAAAGCATACGTTTCACATCTGCGTGCTCAATAATCGCTACACGCTCATCGCTTGACCCACCCAGCTTAAAGCTCTGTACACGCTCTTTCGCGTAATGGACGGCATGCTGATAGGCGCGCTCCATCATCGATACGCCCTGCAGACCAACTGAAATACGGGCGTTATTCATCATCGTGAACATATTTTTCAGGCCTTCGCCTTCTTTACCGACTAGATAGGCGACACATTCGCCTTTGTCACCATAGGCCATTACACATGTTGGTGATCCGTGAATGCCAAGTTTATGTTCCAGTGATACCGGCCATACATCATTGCGATCGCCCAGCGATCCGTCTTCGTTGACAAAAAATTTCGGCACCAGAAACAGACCAAGACCGCTGTTATCATCTGGCAAGCCATCAATTTTGGCCAAGACCAGGTGGATGATGTTGTCGGTAAATTCGTGGTCACCATAAGTGATATATATTTTCTGACCTTGCAGCAGATAATGATCGCCGTCTTTTTTGGCGACTGTGCGAATTGCCGCCAGATCGGTTCCTGCCTGCGGTTCCGTCAGGTTCATGGTGCCAGCCCATTCGCCGCTGACCAATTTCTCAAGATAGGTTTTTTGAAGATGATCAGAGCCGTGATGTTCCAGCGCCTCAATACCTGCCTGCGTAAGAAGTGGGCATAGGCCAAGCGACAAATTCGCAGCCTGCCACATTTCATTCGTTGCCATCGATAAAGACCACGGCAGCCCCTGCCCGCCAAATTCGGGATTGTGCGGCAGCGCATTCCAGCCCCCTGCAACATATTGCAAATATGCATCTTTGAAGCCGGGTGTTGTTTTGACCTGCCCGTCTTTTAATTTCGCACCATCGGTATCACCATCGCGATTTAACGGGGCCCAGACGTTTGCCGCCAGCTTTGCTGCCTCCTCCAGAACCGGATCAACAATATCCATATCGAAATCTTCATAGGCCGGATAGGCCAGCAGATTTTCCATCTCTGCCACATGCTTTAGCACAAAGGCCATATCCTGTACGGGCGGTTTGTAACTCATATCATTAACTCCTTTTGCCCTAGACTATAGATCAGATAAAATGATAAAAAAAGACATGACTGAAATTCGTTTTTATCATTTGCAGAACATGTCATTGGACCGTGCATTGCCCGGCATTCTGACACAAGCCTATAAACGGGGGATGCGCGCGATTGTGAAATTCGCCAATGACGAGACACTTGAACAGATGGACGCACATCTTTGGTCTTTCCATCCTGACAGTTTTCTGCCGCACGGCGCGGATAACAACGCCAAAGATCAGCCCATATGGCTGACAACCAAAGATGAAAACCCGAACATGGCCAGCCTTTTGATTCTGACCGAAGACTGCGATAGTGATCAAAAAGACGATTTTGATTTATGCTGTCATATATTCGACGGCATGAATGACGCCTCGTTGAAAGCCGCACGCACAAAATGGAAAGACCTGAAAGACGGCGGCTATGCGCTGAAATATTTTCAACAAACAGAAAACGGCGGCTGGGAAGAAAAAGCATCGACCGAAGCCGCATAAAAAAACAGCCCGCATACGGCAGGCTGTTATATCCCCTATCGAATTTTATTAAGCGTTATTCCTGCAAGGCGGCAACCACCGTCTGACCCAGTCCGTATTTATCCATATGCGCCTTCATCTTGCGGACATGTGACTTGAAGTTTTTCAAATCGGCCCCGGCCAGTTTTGTACCCGTCGGCAATTTGACCGAACGCGGATTCACCTGAACACCATTCATATGTACTTCATAATGCAGATGGGGGCCCGTTGAACGACCTGTTGTCCCCACATAACCGATAACATCACCCTGGCGGACGCGTGATCCGTTTGAAAGGCCTTTTTTGAAACCTTTCATGTGGGCGTATGCCGAATGCAAATCATTGCGGTGGCGAATTTTAATGTAGTTACCGAAAGAACCGCGACGACCAAGATATTCAATCACACCATCACCCGATGCATAGATCGGCGTTCCGCTGGGCGCGGCAAAGTCTGTTCCCTTGTGCATTTTGGTATATCCCAACACAGGGTGTCTGCGCTTGCCAAATCCTGATGAAATGCGCGCACCGTTAATCGGCGTTGTCATCAAGGCCTTGCGCACTGAACTGCCGTCTTCTTCAAAATAGTCCGAACGACCATCCGCCATTTCATGACGATACATTGCATATGGACGGTTACCAATCTTCAACGAGGCATATAGAATTTCACCACGGCCCGGCACTAAATCGCCGTCTTCCGTGCGGTATTCTTCAAACATGATTTCAAACTGGTCGTTTTCGCGGATATCGCGCTGGAAATCGATCGACCATGAATAAGCGTGAATCAGATCAACGATCAAACGATCCGGAACATTCTGTTTGTTCGCCGCCAGATAAAGTGAATTACTGATTGTGCCTTTGGCCGCCCGCACTGTTTTAACTGTCGGTTTAACCGCTTCAGCCACTGCATAGCGACTTTGTGAAATACGAACAGCAGCCAAAGATGTTAAAACATCTTTTTGCATTTCAACGGCCAGCAACTTGTTGCCTTCAACGTTTTTAACTGTATAGGCCGTAATTTTCTGGCCCGGACGAATATCTTTCGGATCCATCTTCGAGGAAATGCTGCCAATCAGCTGGTGGACTTCCTCGTATGACAGATCAAGTGATTCCATAAGCGATTCTTGTAATGTGCCGCCCGCTTTAATTTCTGTCTTCAAAGGCATAACACCTTCGTTTTTCAAAAATTCGATGCGCTTGATCACCGATGACGATGATGGCGATACGATTTTCAAGATCTGTGGACGCGGTTCGGGCATTGCGATGCCGTCAACATTAATGGGCTGGCCTGCAGCCGGCGCAAAAGACGCCAGAATCGCCTGAATTTTTTTACTGGCCGGCGGCGTGAAGTATCCGCGGGCAGAATCATCTGTTGAAACATCTGCGGTTTTCACATCGTCTGTGTCTGTTTTTTGCGCTACAGGCGCGACATAGCTGACCTGATTTACAGCAGTATTTTGTGAGAATTTCAAATCCTGGGCGTCAGGATAGAACTGGACACCAAGACAGGTTAAAATTACACCCAACGCAACATAACGTAGCGGTACGGGCAGACGGCCTTGCGCCATACGGTTTTTAAAATATTCGAGCATTAAGACATGAACCCTGTCAGTTTTCTATTTCGCTTTGAATAACACCCTTTTAACATTGAATCGCAAATCGGGGCAACAGTCAATTAATCTTTTGTTAATCTTTTCACCCCTCCCCTTTAAAAATTTGACCCTTTTGTAAATATGTGTAAACTTTTGGCAAATTCTAAAAAACATATAAGGATCAATAGAATGACAAATATCATGGCAGGCAAGCGCGGTTTGATTATGGGGGTTGCAAATGACCGCTCTATTGCATGGGGTATTGCCAAGACCCTGCATGACCAAGGGGCCGAACTGGCCTTTACATTCCAGGGTGAAGCCCTGGAAAAACGTGTGCGCCCGCTGGCCGACAGCGTCGGATCAAAACTTGTTTTACAATGCGATGTCACAGATGAAAGCAGTGTTGATTCCACATTTAAAGCCATTGAAAAAGAATGGGGCCAGATTGATTTTCTGGTTCATGCCATTGCTTTTTCCGATAAAAACGAGCTGGATGGCTTATATCTCGACACAACACGCGAAAACTTTTTACGCACGATGGATATCTCTGTTTATTCTTTTACATCCGTTGCACAAAAAGCCGTTCCCCTTATGAAGGACGGTGGCAGCCTCTTGACACTCTCATATTACGGCGCCGAACGCGTTATGCCACACTATAACGTCATGGGCGTTGCAAAGGCAGCCTTGGAAGCATCTGTGCGCTATCTTGCGAATGATGTAGGTCGCGACGGCATCCGTGTGAATGCGATCAGCGCGGGTCCGATCAAAACATTAGCCGCCAGTGGAATCGGTGATTTCCGATATATCCTTAAATGGAACGAGCTGAACTCCCCATTGCGCCGTAACGTTACAACAGAAGAAGTCGGCAGTGCCGGTCTGTTTTTGCTCAGCGATCTAGGACGTGGCGTAACGGGCGAAGTTATGCATGTTGACTCGGGCTATCATACAGTCGGTATGATGGCCGTTGATCGCGCCGCGGATGCCGCCGAACTCCTCAGCGGATTTAAATCATAGGATAAACAAACCATGACCAAAGCACCTGAATTCACATTGCGCTCGATCCCCAACCAGAATCTTTTCAAGATCATGGCGGCGGCCAGCTTTGTGATTTCGCTGATTGTTTTGGTTGTTGCGATTACGCTATATAGTGTTCAGGAAATCGAACAATTCACCTTTAACATCCTGCTCGCTATTTCAGGCCTGATGCTTCTGGAAGCTTTCCTTATGCCTGTCATCCTAAAAAAATTGGCCAAAGGCCAGCGCTTTCAGTTTTATGAAGATCATCTGAAATATGAAACGCAGCAGAAACAATTTTTCACGATTCCATATGATCACATAACCGGAACCCGCTCAGAGCCGATTGAAAAAACGCACCATTATAAAAACCAGATGGTCAGTGACATTTATTTGAAAATGGACGAAACGAAACTGCCCGATTTCCCGAACCTTTACATTAAAAAAGGCGAATTAAAATTGCCGGCTATTCCCGATGAAACAGGACCGCTTCGCAAGATCAACGATATTCTGGGATCAAATTGATGTCTTATAACAGTTTCGGACATATCTTCCGATTTACAACATGGGGCGAAAGCCATGGGCCTGCCATTGGCTGTGTGATTGATGGCGTGCCGTCAAAAATTGCATTATCAGAAAGCGATATTCAGCCGCATCTGGATCGTCGCAAGCCAGGCCAATCAAAACATACAACACAACGTAAAGAGGCCGATGAGGTCCAAATCCTATCAGGCGTATTTGAAGGGCAAACAACAGGCGCACCGATCAGCCTGATCATTCACAACACAGACCAAAGGTCAAAAGACTATTCGGATATCAAAGATAAATTTCGCCCGGGACACGCGGATTTTACCTATGAAATGAAATACGGCATTCGCGATTACCGCGGCGGCGGGCGATCATCCGCCCGCGAAACTGCAATGCGTGTTGCCGCGGGCGCTGTCGCCAGAAAAATTATCGGGTCTGATATTAAAATTCAGGCCGGTGTCGTTCAACTGGGCGCGAAAAAAATTAAAACCGATACGCCCAATTGGGATCAGGTTTATCAAAACCCAATGTTTTGCCCTGACACATCTGTCGTTGATGAATGGTCGGATTATCTGGATGACATTCGCAAATCAGGCTCCAGCATCGGTGCGGTTGTCGAATGCCGCGTGTCGGGCGTTCCGGCAGGTTTGGGTGCGCCTATATATGCGAAAATCGAAAGCCAGATTGCCGATGCGATGATGGGGATCAATGCCGTCAAAGGCGTTGAAATTGGTGACGGGTTCGGCATGGTCGGCCCGCGCGGCGAAGATACGCTTGATCAGATCCGCATTAAAGACGGCAAGCCGCATTTCCTGTCAAATCATATGGGCGGCGTTCTGGGCGGCATTACAACCGGGCAGGATTTAATCGTTCGCGTTGCCTTCAAACCGACCAGTTCAATCCTGATCCCGCAGCAGACAATTACCAAAGACATGACAGAAACCGAAATCGTAACCAAGGGCCGTCATGATCCTTGCGTCGGTCTGCGCGGCACGCCAGTAGTCGAGGCGATGATGGCCTGCGTTTTGGCGGATCAAACCTTGCTTAACAAACACCTCTAGCTTATTGACATATTTGTGTGGCTAGTTATTATGGCATTATGTTTAAAAAGCGATCCAAATTACCACGTAAGATCTCTACCCTGCGTGTTCCCGCCCATTGGTTAGAAGATAAATTTCCCGGACGCCCCGGTCATTACCGTGCAAAATATGTTGCCAGGAAAAAACAAGACTCAAATCGATACGATGTTTTTATAGAATTGTATGTAGAGCATTTTATCCCTAAGTATAAACTGCCATTCACAAAGAACCATCAAGGCGGATATAGCTATAGAGATGTTTTGCAAATTTTCCGGCGCGAAGAAAACAGTTTTCTCAATACGGCATTTAGATATTACAGTTGCCGAAACGACATTTGTTTCAAAACCGAAGATTACACCGATTTAAAAAGTAAGTTTTTGAAAAGTTACAAGCCTAGGTTCAGCCGCAGTCATTTTAGTCGATTTACATTAGGAAATTAATTAACGATTCGCACCGATTCTTTAAAACTAGAATCGAATCGTTTTCATAACCAATAGAATCTTTGATTCAACAGCTTGGTGCAACCCCTTGAAATAAAAGAGTAATAAAATTTTATCGCTTTTTTCTAAAAAAAGACTCGACTCTTACCCCTGATTCAGTGAAGACTCGAGTCGTGAAGAAAACCTTTTCACCCCGATTTGGTTTCTTTGCAAACTTCGCTTCGATGATTGCTTTGCCCCGTGACCTTGTGTTACGGGGCTTTTTTTATGCGGTGTTTTTGCCGTCTTTTTGTTTTTATTTTTCCGCCGCGTGGATCTATACCGATCCTACATTGCATTTTTCTAACCTTCACGTAAACTGGCCCTGTGGGCGGTTCGTGAATCGTTGTTTAGCGGAACGTCTTTCTTTTTAAAGGTCTGGGAAAAACTTTCAACAGGTTTTTTAGACAAAAATCAAAAAAACTTTGTTGACACTACCATGAGGCGAGTTTCGAAAAATGACTAACAACTTAAAGCATTCATCATTCACAAAAAAACTAGGGCGCTATGCATTGCGCTTTTTCACAGCCATTGGCATGATGGTATTTATATCATTCATTTTCGCTTTTGTTACGCTGAACAGAATCGGTCAGGTCGGAAATCCAGAACCTTCAAATCACACCGTTTTAACCTATACGTTTGAAAACAGCCTGCCCGAAGTTTCACCCCCGCCCAGCATTTCCAGCCCGCTTTTATCGTCACCATTATTATTACAGGAATTTATTACAGCGCTAGATGCTGCGGCCGATGACCCGAAAGTCACCGGATTTATTGCACGTATAAAGCCCAACACCATCAGCATTGCCCAAGTGCAGGAATTACGTGCCGCCATCAAACGTTTTCAGGCCAGCGGCAAATTCACCTTTGTCTTTGCACCGGCTTTTGGTGATTTTTCAAACGGTATGAAGGATTATTATCTTGGTAGTGCCTTTGATGAAGTCTGGCTGCAGCCGATTGGTAATGTTTCCATCACGGGGCTCAGCGGCCAGTTACCGTTCTTTAAAGAGACTCTCGATAAATTGGGCATTCATGCGGATATGATGGCGCGCGCCGAATATAAAACAGCTGTAGAGCCTATGACACGCAACACACCGTCAAAAGAAAACGAAGAAATGACCCGCCGGCTTCTATCGGACTTAAATGCGCAAATGGTCGCGGGTATGGCAGATTCGCGTAAACTTTCAAACACAGAAATCGCCACACTGATTGATAACGCACCGCTGACTGACCAGCACTCTCTGGATGCGGGGTTGGTAGACCATTTGGGATATGTTGACGAAATGGTCGATCGGGCGCGCGAGGAAGCCGGCGGCAAAGATGTCGCAAAATTTTGGGAGATTGACCTCTATTATAATTATATGCTCGGCAAAGAGGATGAAGGCCTGGCAGCAAAGCTGGAAGAGCGCCAGAAGTCATTTGATGAGACCGAAGAAACAAAAGACATTCCAGTATCACGTGTGGCTGTCATTTATGCCAGCGGTGCAATTATGGCCGGTGACAGTAACGATGTCATGCTGGCGCCCATTGGCGGCGGCCCGGTCCTGTCCGCTGAAAAAATATCTGCGGCCATGTCACAAGCACGCCGCGATTCCAGAGTAGGCGCAATCGTATTGCGTATTGACAGCCCTGGTGGATCTGCCAGTGCATCTGAAACGATTGCCCGCACCGTCGAGCGGGCACAAAAAGATGGCAAGTCCGTTATTATCTCAATGTCGAGCGCTGCGGCATCTGGCGGATATTGGATATCTGCAAAGGCAGACCACATTTTTGCCCAGCCTGCGACCCTGACGGGTTCCATCGGCGTTCTTGGCGGTAAAATTACCATTGGCGGTCTTCTCGATAAAACCGGTGTAAATATCGCAGAATATAATTTTGGCGATAATGCTGGTTTATGGTCATCAACCGACCGATTTAATGCAGGTGAACGCGCAAAGGTAAGTGCTTTGCTTGACCATACATACGAAGCCTTTCTAAGCCGCGTATCCGAAGGACGTAATATTCCAATAGATAAACTACGCAATGAGCTTGCCGGCGGGCGCGTCTGGACGGGCGAACAAGCATTGGAAATCGGGCTGGTTGACGAAATCGGCGGCCTTCATCAGGCCCTTCATCACGCAAAATCTGTTGTAAACGCAGACAACCCCGAAAGCGTCAAAATTGTAGAGTATCCACCCAAAAAATCACCGCTCGAGGAAATACTCGATATCCTGACAAACGGTGTTGCCATGGATAATCCATTAAAAATCATATTGAAAACATTTCAGGGGTATAGCGCATCGACCAGTGCTTATGCATATCTTCCGGATGTGCGGTAGGCATCATAACCACGGCTGCTGTCTTCATGTGTCCATGTGCGCATCATATGTGACAGCATGATCACATCCAGCTCGTTCAGCGTATCGTTACCCTTCCAGCTGTTCGAACTGAAATTGTAAGCCGTAGACGGTGCCGGTGAAAAGGCGCTGGAGGCCAAATCCATCGTCATCACATTTATCATATCCGGCAAGTTATCTTCAGCACTTGCAAAATGCAGCATTTGTTCGGGCACGTCCTTGATCGGGCTGGTCGGTGCTTGCTGCGGTGTCACCGGCGTGTTCGAAAACTTCTTATCAAAAAAGGCATAAACCTGCTGCAGGCTTTTCGGTGATCCGTTTTTATTATAAAAAACATTTTTATTGGCGCGCGCTGCATCAGGGAATAAACGGTTAGCTGTCTGACCGTCATTGCGATCCATCGCATTGATAAATTTTGCCGCGCTGCCCGCACCCAGAAAATGCGCCAGATACATTTCGGTTGAACCGATATCGCGGCGTGTTTGGGACTCAAGATACCCTTTGTTGTCCTTGGCAAATTCAGCTGCCATCTTGGAGGCGATTTCGGGGTTTTTGCGCAATTCAAGAATCTCGCTTTTCATGGCGCGCGAGCTGACGGATATACTGCCGTTTTTGGAATTAAAGTTGATGTGCTGGCCGTATTGTCCCAAACCGTGTTTGTAACCGTGTTTGGCAACCATTTCCAGCCAGGTCTGTTCGATAAACTGATATAAACCTGTCGCACTGGATGTTTTTGCCTTCACATCGGCATCAAAGTTACTTTCTGCCTGCGCCTGCTCCAGCAAATAGCCGAAATCAACACCTGTTGTGCGGCTGGCATCTTCAATTGCATTAAAGACATCCTTGCCAGCAAGCTGCTGATATTTATTGATTATTTCAGATCCTATGTGGTGCAATGCTGCGGTCATAGACCTCTCTCCCTTCTGCTCAAAGCCCCCCGGCTCTCTATTCCCCATATAATATGCACATACCGTGCCAGTTTTCAGGGGTTAGCGCCTTGGAAGAGGTTTTTTTCTGCTTTTGAAGTTTGAAACGGTCTTGTTGACCCATTTAAGTGTTATAAAGTCGGAGCCCAGATCCCTTTGAACATACTCAGGCGCGGCATTATACATGGCTTGCAGGCCGGCAATATCCTGATCCCAATAAGCATGATTAAAAAACGCCTGATGCCTTTTATAGCCGCAGACCATATCCAGCAGTCTTACACCATCTTCATTTTCTTGCAGAAATGTTTCTGCTTTAAATCTGATCTTCTTTTTTTGATGAAGGGCCTGCAATATATCAGCGCAGTGACGGGATTTCACAATATCTTTCATAGCCTCTTCCCACTGCTGGTTAGCAGACGGCTGATTATTCAGGCCTTCAAGAACTTTTCCGGCAACAGAATCCGCCTGAAATTGCTGTAAAAACAAATCATTATTCAGGGTCTTATATACGGATAGACGCAGTTCGGCTTTGCTGCTCATTGCGTCATAGCATTCCTGCCAATCAACAACTTCAAAGGGAATTTTATATTTGGAAGATATCTGATACAAAACGCCATCTTCATTATATTTAAAAGCAGCGGTTACGGCTTGTCCCAACCCTTCCAGATCGGGCAATTTCAACAACTTATCAACCAGCGTTTTTGATACCGGTTTGCGCTTTATGGCCTGTGGCAGTAATTTACGCGCTACATCGGGGTAGGTATTAATGTCAAATCCGTCCTCGCGATCGACCAAAATACCAAAAACACTCCAGCCTTTTCCGTTTACTTTGTCCTTCAATAATTCGGTTACAAATTTTTTCGAAACGGTTCTCGGGTCTGCATGTGTTGCAACTTCTTGGTAGCACATCAGCGGCACCTGACTGTCCATATTATTTTCAAGATATTCCGTTATCTCGGGATAATTATTCAGCCCCAGATCACTCAGGAAATATGCAATCAGGCTTGTTATATTTGTATTCAGAACGTTTTTAACGTGCTCGCCTTTTCTTTCCAGATGGGGGGCAAAACGCGCATAATGTTTTTTAATAAGTACTTCGTTTTTGAAAGAAATTAGTAGATCGAGAACATCATCCGAACGCGCATCAATCGTTTCAGATAGTACGTCATTCTCCAGTATTTCTTCGATATCCAACAACATCGACAGCGCCGTGTTATCAAGCTTTGAAGGGTTGGAGCCCTTTTTCAACATTAAATCGATCAAAACAGTGCTTTGCCCCGGGCCATTGCGCGACATCCATTTTTCAAGAATATAATCCAGTGAATCCTGATCAAATTCATGAATATCCAGCATCTTTCCAACAATAGCGCTAGCGCGTGTATTCAGGGCAAATTCCATGACATGGACGTGATCATAAAAATCTGTCTTTGAATTTGATGTGCTGGCCGCCAGTTTATTTAAGGTCTTTGATATTGTCTTATCGGCACCCAGATCGCTCCAGACTTTTTCTTGAAGTTCAGCGGCTTGGTCACGATGTGCATATATAATATCAAACAACATCATATTATTATCACGGATCACTTTTTCCAGCGCCGTTTCGTAGTCCAGTTTTTTTAGATGGCGGCTGACAATATATTCAATTGTTTCAGTCTCGGCTTCGGCACATTGAATGGCATACATTGCGTAATTAAAGGAAATATCATCGCCACCATAGGCGATATAAGAGTCCAGGGTTTTGAAATCTTTGTTTTTTACAGCCTGCCCGATTTCAGCCTTGCGGGCCGATTCATCAAGGTTTTGCCACATTTTATATGTGAGATGAGTTTTACGGGCATTATTATTTTCTGACATACCCCATGCATAGCCGATAACATAAGGTTATGTCAATGCGAAACTGCCTGTATGCTATTCACTTTCCAACGTTTTTTGGATTTTACGTGTGATCTCTTCCAGACTGAACGGCTTGCTGATGACCTCGTGCGCCAGAACATCAAGGTTATGAGCGCGTTGGCGTTGATTGGCATAGCCACTCATCATCAGGATTTTCATGTCGGGGTAATCCTTGGCGGCCTTCAAGGCCAAGGCAATCCCATCCAGTTCGGGCATCACAATGTCTGTCAAAAGCAAATCAAACTTCTGTTCTTGCAGTCTTTCAAGAGCCTCTGCCCCATTTGTCGCGGTTATGACCGCATATCCGGCGTAATTCAACGCGCGTTCGACAAAGTCGCGCACACTATCTTCGTCATCCGTGACCAGAATATGTTTTACACCAAGATCTTCACTATCCATCATCATGCCCTAATCAAAAGGTCTGAAATAAATTTTTACATCACCCAGTTTATACTGAACGTCCGTAAAGCCAAGCTTAACTTCGTATTTTTCACCTGGCTCAAGATTAACCTTTGCAACATCGGGGTTCCAGGTTTGCAGCACTTCGCCCGTATCCTTGTCTGTTAAATCGACCCTAACTGGCGGAACCCGCTTGGCGTTGTCCGAAAGATTTATGACTGTGGCCTCGATATATAGCATCTCGCCATTTTTCATGGGACGGATAATCGCAATCCCCTCCTGAATTTTCATGCCCGTCCATGCCGGTTCGCCCTCTATCCCCATTGCTTCATAAAGGCCTGATGTTTGTGGGAATTTCGCGACCATTGTCTGCTGAACCACTAATATGCCGATCAAAGCCAATAGAAAGGTTCCGGCAAATAAAACGATTGCTGTTTGCGCGGACATTTTCTTTTTCGGTTTTTCGTCTGCGATTTCAATGCCCGTTGACGCATCATCTTCGGGCTGCATGGCTTCAGGTACGCTTGAGCGCGCGCCATCATCCTGCTCATCCAGAACGTCAGAAAAGCTCTGCAGCCTGTCTTCAAGGCTTTCAGGCTCATCATCCACAGCATTCGGGTCTGGCTGATACCAAACATGCAGACAGGTTGTACAGCGCACTTTGCGGCCACCAGCCAGCGCCGCTTCCGAAACTTCGAACTGTGTATCGCATTTATCGCAGGTTAAAACCGTCATTTTCCCCAAAATCAAAGATTTTTTCTTTCCACCTGAACAGCAGACCGTTATATTTTAACAGATTGATGTAATAAAGATAGCCCCCAAGGGCTATATAGGTAGGTCCCATAGACAATGTCTTTGATCAGCTTTGAAAATGTCGGTTTGCGTTATTCAACCGGCCCTGAAATCTTAACGGACCTGAGTTTCGACCTTCAGGCCGGGTCATTTCATTTCCTGACAGGGCCCAGTGGTGCGGGTAAAACGACATTGATGCGCCTGCTTTATTTGGGTCAGAAACCGACACGCGGCCAAATCAAAATCATGGGGCGTGATGTTCTGGCTTTGTCATCCAGACAAATGACGCAATTGCGCCGTCAGATCGGTATTGTCTTTCAGGATTTTCGCCTGCTCAATCATTTATCGGCATTTGATAATGTCGCCCTGCCCCTGCGGGCAACCGGCATGAACGAGGCCAAAATCGATAAAACCGTCAAAGAGCTGTTGGATTGGGTAGGTCTTGGGCAATCGATGCATGCCTTGCCGAAAACCCTTTCAGGCGGGGAACAGCAGCGCATCGCAATCGCACGCGCCATTATCAACCGCCCCAAACTGTTGCTGGCAGACGAGCCGACAGGTAACGTTGATAAAACAATCGGTATAAAATTGCTGCGTTTATTTGACGAACTAAACCGTCTTGGCACAACCGTTGTGATCGCGACGCACGATCAAAGCATTCTTGAAAAATTTGACCGCCCCGTTTTACGTCTGGAAAACGGACATGTGCGCCAGTCCGTCGACCTTAGTGGTTTGAAATCCTCGATTTCTTCAGTCGGAGGCAAATCATGAATTTCCCTGAATATAAATACGATCTATCGCTGGAACATGATGGCAGCAATCGTTTCATTGTCTGGATCATCGGCTGTCTGGTTTTTATTGCGACACTCTCCATGTTCTCGGCCCTGGCTTCGCAGAAAATGATTTCCGACTGGCAATCCTATGCCGGCAATCATGCCACAATTGAAATCCCGTTCAGTGTCGAGGCTGAAGATACGGCCCTGAAGGTAACCGAGGCCCTGATCCCGATGCGCGCTGTGGAAGAGGCTGAAATTATCCCGAATGAAGAAATATCCGAACTGGTGATGACCAGCTTGGGTGACAATGGAAAAGACGATTTAAATACGGATTCTTTGCCACTACCTGTTTTGGTTGATATCACCTTGATTGACGGCTTTGACCAGAATGATCAGGATTTAATCCGTGAAAAGCTGCAATCCATCAATGCCGATGCATCGCTGCACATGCATGATGACTGGGCGGGCGATGTTTTGTCCTATGGGGAAATGTTGTACGTCGGCGCACTCACATTATTGATTTTGATGACGGCAATGACGGCTTTGACATTGGTCTGGGTGTTGATGTCGCGTGTAAACATCCATCGCGATGAAATCGAAATTCTGAATATCGTCGGCGCTGATGATGGATATATTGCGCGCCAGTTTCAGCATTTTGCCTTGCGGCGCACATTCGTCGGTACAGTTGCGGGGGTTATAAGTGCCGGGCTTGTCATGGCCTTGATTGACTGGCAACTGGGCCTTTCTGATTTACTGCCTGATTTCAGTTTTGGTGAAATTATCGGCTGGCTTGCCATGCCCGTCGCCCTTTGTATTTTTATCGCCTACGTTACGGCACGCCTGACACTGCGGCGCACACTCGCCAGCTTATAAGGAAGACACATGATTATCTTACGCAATCTGGTATTCAATTTTTTTTATTTTTTGCTGTCTATATTCTGGAGCGTATTTCTAGTTTGGACACTCATCCTGCCGCAAAGCTGGGCGATCAAAATTGTGCATGACACCTATTTCACAACTGTTGCGATTTTGGAAAAATATCTTTTGGGCCTGACTTATAAAATCGAAGGCTGGGAAAATATTCCTCAAAACAGCGGGTTTATTCTGGCGGCCAAACATCAATCCGCCTATGAGACCCTGAAACTGCCTTATCTTTTTGCTGATCTTGCCATCGTTTTAAAGCGCGAGCTGACATGGATCCCCCTGTGGGGATGGTATCCGATTAAAATGGGCATGATCCCGATTGACCGCGGTTCGGCTAAGGTTGCGATTGAATCTATTATCAAAGGATCAAAGCGCATTTTGCATGAAGAGAAAAGACCGCTTCTGATCTTTCCCGAGGGCACCCGCACCACCGTCGGCGAAACCCGCAAATACAAGGCTGGCGTTGGCCGAATTTATGAGGCTAATGATGTACCTGTAATCCCGGTCGCCCTGAACAGCGGTCTGTTCTGGGGGAAGAATAAATTCTGGAAACAGCCGGGATGCGTGACCATAAAATTCCTGCCCCCGATCGAGCCGGGGCTTGAAACAAAAACCTTCATGGATAGACTACAATCCGAAATCGAACAGGAAAGCCTGGCACTTTTGCCAAGCCCTACTGAAAGGCAACTTCAGTAAAACTACGTAATTTACGACTGTGCAGGCGCTCGGCGCCCATTGCGCGCAGTTTTTCCATCGCCAGCATCCCGATCCTAAGATGTTGATCAACCCGTTCGCGATAGAATTTATCAGCCATACCCGGCAGCTTTAACTGACCGTGCAGGGGTTTATCCGACACACACAATAAAGTGCCGTATGGCACGCGGAAACGGAAACCATTTGCCGCAATCGTCGCCGATTCCATATCAAGGGCCACTGCGCGGCACTGACTCAGCTTTGTCACCGGAATGCGCTGGTCTTTTAATTCCCAGTTTCTGTCATTGATTGTCGCAACCGTTCCCGTACGCATGACCTGTTTGAATTCATATTCATCAAGGCCCGTGATTTCCGAGACCGCATTTTGCAGAGCGACCTGAATTTCCGCCAGCGCAGGCAGCGGCACCCAGATCGGCAAATCATCATCAAGAACGCCGTCTTCGCGCACATAGGCGTGCGCCAGAACATAATCGCCCATCGACTGGCTGTTACGTAGACCTGCACAATGGCCCAGCATCATCCAGGCATGCGGACGCAATACGGCAACATGGTCTGTAATCGTCTTCGCATTTGAAGGACCGACGCCGATGTTCACCAGCGTAATACCTGATCCGTCTTCACGTTTCAGGTGATAGGCCGGCATCTGCGGCAAACGTTTGGCTTTTTCGCCTGACTTTTCTGCCGAACCACCACGTTCTGCGCGATGTGTAATGTGATCGCCCGGCTCGACGAATTCGCAATATTCTGAACCGGCATCTTCCATCAATTGACGGCCGAGGCGCACAAATTCATCAACATAAAATTGGTAGTTTGTATACAGAACAAAATTTTGGAAATGCGATGCAGATGTTGCGGTGTAATGTTTTAAGCGTTGCAAACTTAAATCGACCCGCGGCGCATTAAATAATGCGAGTGGCCTGACACCCCCGGGGGCAATATCAAAATCACCATTCGGGACGGAATCATCCATATTCGTCAGATCCGGCAGATCGAAAACATCTTGCAGTGACCTGATCTGGTTTGATGATAAATCAGCCTCCAGATGGAAATGTTCGCCCAGTGCAAAATGCAGGGGGATTGGAACATCGCTGACCCCGACCTCGATTTTTGTGTCATGGTTGCCCAACAGCAAATTGAATTGTTCGCGGTAATAGAAATCGTAAATATCAGGGCGCGTAACAGTCGTGCGGTAAACACCCGTTTTAGACAGGAAACCATATGCACGCCTGCGGTCAGCCTTGGGCTGGTCTTTGATGACGACCTGAACATATGGATAGAAGGCTGATACAGGTGAATATTGCTGTTCTACAGCCGAGAAAACATCAAAACATTCCTGTAAATATTTTGTATTGGCATTATAGATCTGACGGATCCAGTCCAGCGCCTTTTCCGCGTCTTTAAACTGCTTGGTTGTTCTGATCCCCGCCTTCAGCGGTTGTGATTTTGTTTTTAATGCTGGCATCTTGTCTTTTCTTTCTTAAATTCCATTTTTACAAGAATAGCATAAAGAAAAGGTAAATCATCATAATTGATAAACAAATACTTGACATATAAAGATTTAAATGGTAATTTACATATTATTTTAACTTTATGAGGTTTAAGATGTCAGAATCCCAAAGCGATTTGGATAAAATCAAATCCTATACCAAGGAACTAGAGAAAATGCGCAACATGGCCGTTATGGGCAAGGCGTGGGAAGACATAGAACCAATCTTTAACAATTTTAACGACCGTATTAACAGCGAGAACGAAGCCGTTCAGCTTGGCGTTGCTTTGAATGGTCAAAGCATTGCAGAAACCGGCATCAGCCTCTATGGCAAAATGCCGAAATTCGCCTTTAATCTGGTCGCTTCGAAAATGGAGAAATCCATGCCAACAGACCTGACAAATACCAAGAAAAGCATGGATGACGTTTCAAAGGCACTGGGGAAACAAATCTCGCCACGCGTTGCCTTTTATTATAAAGCCGTGCGCCAACTGCCTGACAATGATCCCGGCAACCCCAAGGCGATGTTGAAAGCCATGCGCGATGCCTATAAAATTAAAAAATAAATACAGTGTATAAGGAGTAAGACAATGACCCAATCCAGCGCCGAAAAAATTGAAGCCTACAAACAAGAAGCCGAAACATATGGCAAAATGATGTTTAAAGGTAAAAGCTGGGACGAAGTCGAGCCCCTGTTCCTTGATATGTTCGAACGCATCGATCAAGAGCCTGATGATGTAAAGGCCGGCGTTGCCGAACTGGCTGTCAACCTGATGGATAAAGCAATTGGTATTGTTGGCGGCATGCCGGGCTTTGCCTATAAAATGACATCTGGCCTGATTAAAAAGCGCCTGCCGACTGACATGACGCTAAGCAAAGCAAATATCGACAAAGTCGAATCCTATGCAGGCCGAAATGTCAGCCCGCGCGTTGCCTTTTATTTCAGCGCTATCAAACAATTGCCTGACAATTCGCCGGATAACCCGAAACAGGTTGTTGACCAGATCCGCACCGCCTATAAGCAATTCAAGCGTTAAATCTAGCGATTATATCTATAGAGATAGGTAACATTCCCGATTTCATGCGGCGGATATGTGCGGCCTTTAAAGCTGTAATTCAAAGTGGCCGAAATATTGTGGTCTTTGTTATAAAATATACCACGTGGACGCTGGTCGGTAGAACGCAGCAGCAGGTTTGAAACCTTATTATCTGAAGCCGCCTGAATAATTTCGCTCTTGTCCAAAACCATGCTGGCAATCATGACCGTATCACCGGATTCAAACGGGAAATCCTTGCCGTTCATATTACAAATTTCAACGTTTTTGATATTCATCGCCTCAACCAGACGGCGTGCCAAATCACATGCCCCGCTATCAAAGTCGATCAAACAGAGTTTTTCAAAACTGTTGCTAAAGAATATGCCTGTAAACGGCAGCGCACCACAGCCAATGTGAACAAAACGTTTTCTGTCTGAAAAGCTGCTAATCAATTCGTCCTTTTCAACCTGCGGTAAAAGATCGGCGTAATTAAACATCCAATGTTGTTTAGACCATTTAAAAATATCGCCGCCATCTTCGACATAGGCAATGGCATCTTCGGCATGGGCAGCTTCGTAATAGACATTATAATCGGCCCAGGCGCTCGCAACATCCATCTGGATATCGCTGTCCAGAATGCTCTGGCAAATATCACATTCGTCAACTGAATTGGAAACGGATGTTTTTTCGTACCACGTTTGAAAGGGGTACCTGTCAATTTTCTGAGTCTGTGTCATACACACTATGTATCACACTATGGAAATAACGCAATCCGAAAAATCAACTTTTTGAAAGAATTTTACAACCCCATCAAGGATCGAGCAAAATCGTCGGCTTTGAAGGCGTGAAGGTCATCGACCGTTTCACCTACCCCAATCGCGTGGATAGGCTTTTTATATTTATCCGCCAATGATACAATTACCCCGCCTTTGGCGGTGCCATCCAGTTTCGTGACGATCAGACCGGTGATGTTTGTCGCTTTGTCAAATAATTCAACCTGGCTATGCGCGTTCTGACCTGTCGTCGCATCCAACACCAACAATGTTTGATGCGGCGCATTTTCATCATGTTTTTGAATAACGCGAACAACCTTTTGCAATTCATCCATCAGGTTTGATTTATTCTGCAAACGCCCTGCGGTATCGACCAGCAACACGTCAACGCCGGCCTGTTTTGCAGACTCCATAGCCTTGTATGCCAATGCACCGGCATCTGCGCCGATATCCTTTGCGACAACAGGGCAGCCTGTGCGATCACCCCAGACTTTCAATTGTTCAACAGCTGCCGCGCGAAACGTATCGCCCGCCGCCAGCATAACGGTTTTACCCTCGTCTTTGAAACGTTTGGCCAGCTTGCCGATGGTCGTTGTTTTACCCGTGCCGTTTACACCCGCGAATAAAATCACATGCGGTGATCCCGCGCCGATTTCAAGCGGTTTGGCAACAGGTGCTAGAATTTCTGTAATCCCTTCGGCCAGTGCAACGCGCACTTCTTCGTCTGTGATGTCTTTGCCGAAGCGGTTTTTGGCCAGATCACCTGTCAGGCGCGCGGCCGTTGCAGGACCCAGATCACCAACGATCAGCGCCTCTTCCAGCTCCTCCAGCGTCTCATCATCCAGCTTGCGTTTGGTAATGACGGAGGTAATCGATTCCGTCATTTTGGATGAAGATTTTGCCAAGCCCGATGTCAGTCGTGACAGCCAGCTTTTCTTTTCTTCCTTGGGCTCTTCTTTGATAGGCTCTGGCTCTGGCTCTGGCTCTGGCTCTGGCTCTGGCTCTGGCTCTGGCTCTGGCTCTGGCTCTGGCTCTGCGGCAGCATGTTTCAGGGCTTCTTCAGCGTCAAGCTCTTCTTCGGGCCTTTCCGCTTCAGCCTCTTTGTCTTTGTTCTTATCTTTCTTTTTGAAAAACCAGATCATAAAACTTCTGCCATCATACGTTCGTTATCGTGTGACAGTAATTTTGCCCTGACAAGTTGCCCTTCTGCAAGTTCTTTCTGGAACTTGACGGGCAGGAAGTGCGGCGTATGTCCTGTATTATTTTTCTCGATCAGGACTTCGACCTCGGCCCCGACATATTGATCAAGACGTTTTGCAATTTGTTTTACGCCCAGATCACGCAGGATTGCGGCGCGATCCTTACGCAATTTATGATCCACCTGCGGCATTTTGGCGGCGGGTGTGCCTTCACGTTCCGAGTACGGAAAAACATGTAAATAGGTCAGATCGCATTCTTCAACAATCTTACGGGTGTTTTCGAACATCTCGTCGGTTTCGGTTGGAAAGCCCGCAATAATATCCGCGCCAAAGACAACATCGGGGCGCAATTGACGTGCTTTCGCGCAGACATCAATGACATCCTGACGCAAATGGCGACGTTTCATGCGTTTCAAGATCATGTCATCGCCCGCCTGCAAACTCAGATGCAAATGCGGCATCAAACGCGGTTCGTTTTCAATCAACAGCCACATATCTTCATCAATTTCGACAGGGTCAAGGGACGAGAGACGAAGGCGCGGCAATTCAGGCACCAGCGCCAAAAGGCGACGCATCATCTGGCCCAGCGTCGGCTTGCCCGGCAGATCGGGGCCGTAGGATGTGACATCAACGCCTGTCAAAACAACTTCTTTATAGCCTTGTGAAACCAGTTCGCGCACTTGGGCCACAATTTCCCCAATCGGCACAGATCTGGAATTTCCACGACCGTATGGAATAATGCAGAATGTACAGCGGTGATCACAACCGTTCTGCACTTGAACAAAGGCGCGCGCGTGGCCTTCAAACCCGCTGATCAGATGGCCCGCCGTTTCTGTAACCGCCATAATATCATTCACATTCATGCGGTCTTTTGATGCCGCCCCGCCCCAGCTTTCGGCCTTTAATTTCAGATCGTTGCCGATAATGCGGTCAACCTCTTTCATCTTGCCGAACATATCGGGATTGATCTGCGCCGCGCAGCCCGTGACGATGATTTCCTTGTCCGGATTTTCGCGTCGTGCCTTGCGGATCGCGTGGCGCGCTGCGGCCTCGGCCTGTTTCGTGACAGCGCAGGTATTAAAGATAATCGCATCGCGCATACCCGCATCGCGGGCATGGGTGCGCATGACTTCGGATTCATAGATATTCAGCCGGCACCCGAAGGTCACCAGTTCGACATCCTTGTCTTCCGTCTTATCGATTATGTCTGCCGTCGTTGTCATGGGGTGTTATGTAACACAATTTTAATTTTTAAGCCACATTCTTTCTATCAAAATTGCTGATTATTAGAAATATAGTGGCGAAAGTAGCTAAGAATGTCGGGTAAACTAAAAAATACCAAAAATAAACAGCATTATTTGCAAGCATCTCAAGTTGGTTAATTTCAATGAAACGACCTATCATTTGCATGTACGATACAATACCGAGAAATAAAAAAATATTTTCTAATTTGCTAAGTTGATCTTTAGTAAAAATTTTGAATACCGCCCAGCCGCCTAGAAAACAAAACACAAAAAACGATAAAAAATACAAAACATAGAAATCGAAAGGGAGTCGCCCCTCTAATATGCCCATAAAAAAGGCAATAATGGTTGTAGCTAGTGACATGAAACTGAAAAAAAGAAGTAACGGAACGTAAAAGATGAGAAAAGGCAGAAAGGTTATTATAAATAATAGCTGTTCTGAAAAAGTCTTAAGTATGATGTTTTTTGTTACATTCAAACCTCAACCTCCGCACGGAAGGACAGTTCTGCAGGCCCCGCCATAAATAAATCTCCGCTGGCCTGATCCCATTCGAAATGCAAAACACCGCCATCCAGATGAATATCGCAGGTGCGCGATGCCAAATCCTTGGTCACGGCTGCCGCCATAACAGCTGCCGCACCCGTTCCGCAGGCACCGGTTATGCCCGTTCCGCGTTCCCAAACACGCATGCGGATATTCGCATCATCCATGACTTGCGCGATTTCAACGTTTGTCTTTTCGGGGAAATAGGTATGTTCCTCGATGCGCGGGCCAACGTCCGACAAATCGATATCCTGCACGTTATCGACAAAGAAAACCGCATGCGGGTTGCCGACATTCACAGCCATCGGGTGTTCCAGCGGGCCGTCACAGATATTCAGCGCGGCCGTATCCATTTCGGCAGACAGGGGAATCGATTGCCAATCGAATCTGGGTTTACCCATATTGATTTTATAGACATCACCGTGTTTTTCCGCGGTTGCCAGCCCGACAACCGTTTCAATGACGCATGTGTCTTTGCCCGTCTCGTTACAGATCAGCATCGCAATACAGCGCAGGGCATTGCCGCAGGTCTCGGCAATTGAACCGTTCCGATTACGGATACGCATAAAGACGTCGGCCTTTTCATTTTCGGGCTCCTCGATCAGGACCAATTGGTCAAACCCGATTCCCGTGCGGCGGTCACCCCATTTCTGGATCATGCGGCTGTCAAGGGATACGACCTGATGGCGCGTATCAATGACCATAAAGTCGTTACCAAGACCGTGCATTTTAAGGAAAGAGAGTTTCATTGTGACCTTTATCTTATTTCTCAGCTATTGTCTGGCCTTTGGCCTGATCTATCAAGCAAAAAATCAGTTGCAAAAGCCGTTAACTTTTGCATATACTGTGAACAAATCAAAATCGAAGGGATATTCAAATGAATAAATCAGGTGTCGTAAAGACAGCCGGCGGGCTTATCGTATTAGGTTTAATTGTGATCGTTTTGTCTGTTGCGTTTTTTTCGAACGGACAAGCTGACGAAGTAACCGTTACCGAAAGCGTAACAACGACAACAACTGCAACTGAAATTCCGGCCGAGCCTGTATTGGCTGAAACAGAGGCCGAAGCCGAAGCCGCCATGACAGCGGGCAGCGAAACCGTCGTCATTGAAAGCTCAACAACAATCACAACAATGTCTGATACAGATATCGATGTTGATGCCCTGATGCAGGACCGCGTTTTGGGTAACCCTGATGCCCCTGTTACAGTTGTTGAATATGCGTCAATGACATGCAGTCACTGTGCGAATTTCCACAACGATCACCTGCCAGCCATTAAAAAAGAGCTGATTGAAACAGGCGAAGTTAAGTTTATCTTCCGCGAATTTCCGCTGGATGGTGTGGCCCTGCGCGCATCGATGATGGCGCGCTGCGCACCTGCAGATAAATTCTTTGGCCTTTTGGAAGTCTTATTCGCAAACCAGCGCCGCTGGGTGGGTGCGGATGATCCGATTGATGCCATGACAAAAATGGGTAAGCTGGCCGGTATCAGCGATGCCCGCATGGAAGCGTGCCTAAGCAATAAAGAGCTGGAAACGGCCCTGTTGGAAGGCCGCCAGAATGCGACAAAAACATATGAATTGAACTCGACCCCAAGTTTCGTATTTAACGACGGGGCGCATGTTCAAAGCGGTGTAACGGATGTAGAGGGCTTTAGAAAAATCATCAGCGGCCTTTAATTTACCGCTGATCTGGGGAGGCTAGAGCACATTGGTACAATTTAATAAATTACGTTTGACGGGATTTAAATCTTTTGTCGAGGCAACCGATCTTGAAATCGGTAAAGGCCTAACGGGAATTATCGGCCCGAACGGGTGTGGTAAATCGAATCTGGTCGAGGCACTGCGCTGGGTCATGGGTGAAACCTCCGCAAAACGCATGCGCGGGTCCGGCATGGAAGACGTAATCTTTAACGGAACCGACCGCCGCCCTGCCCGCAACATTGCCGAAGTCACTTTACATCTTGATAATTCAAAACGCGAAGCCCCTGCCGAGCTGAATGATTCGGACGAGCTGGAAATCGTTCGTCGCATCGAACGTGACAAAGGGTCAAGCTATAAGGTCAATGGTAAAAACGTCCGCGCGAAAGATGTTCAGCTTTTATTTGCTGATGTCTCCATTGGGGCGAACTCGCCTGCACTTGTTTCTCAGGGTCGCGTCGCCGATTTGATCAATGCCAAGCCGACACAGCGCCGTTTAATCTTGGAAGAAGCCGCCGGTATTTCAGGTCTTCACGCCCGCCGTCACGAGGCTGAATTAAAACTGCGTGCTGCCGAAACAAACCTGACCCGTGTTGAAGATGTTTTGGGGCAAATGGACGCACAACTGGGCGGATTGAAAAAACAGGCCCGTCAGGCAGCCCGTTATCGCAACATCAGCACAGACATTCAAAAAACAGAAGCATCACTTTTATTCCTGAAGTATCAGGAGGCTGAAACCGCCGCCCTGACCGCACGCGAAGCATTCGATACTGCTGAACAGGTTGTACGCAATTTGACAGTCGTAGTGACAAGCAAAACAGCAGAGCAAACAGACGAAACATCGATCTTACCAGACCTTCGCAAGGCCGAAGCCGAGGCCGCTGCAAAACTTCAGCACCTTCGTATTACATACGGTCAGCTGGAAGCCGAAGAACAGCGTCTGGAAGAAGAAACTGCGCGCACGACATCACAGCTGATGCAAATTAAAACCGATCTGGATCGTGAAAAGCAGCTGGATTCTGAAGCCGTAGAAACCATTTCAAAATTGAAATCGGAATTGGCTGAATTAAATGACGCGCCCGAAGATCATACAGAACAGATGAATGACATCGGCGCCAAACAGGAAACAAAACAGGCTGCCGTCACAAAACTGGAAGAGCGCGTATCCGCTCTGACCGAAGAAAACGCCGACCGCGCCGCACGTCGCCGCACATTGGAAAACCAGATTGAAACGGCCGAGCGTTCGCTGGAGCGCGCACAGGAAAAACTGATTGACCTGAAATCACAAAAAGATGAGTTGCTATCATCAACACCTGAACAGGAAAAGATCGGCAAACTTGAATCGGACGTTGAATCGCAAATTGCGATCTATACAAAATTGCGTGACCAGCGTCAGAAACTGGAAACTGAAAAAGCCGAAGCTGAAGACGCAGTTGAAAATGCCCTTGAAAGCCATCAGTCTGCACAGCAACGTTTCACAAAATTGAATGCCGAGGCGGATACCCTTCGCACATTATTATATGATGACGAGGCTGAAGATTATCCGCCCGTAATAGACTCACTGACTGTTGAAGGCGGCTTTGAAAAAGCACTCGCTGCTGCACTCGGTGATGATTTGCAGGCGGCGCTGAATGAAGATGCGCCGATCCATTGGCATGAATTGCCTGCTTATAGTGATGCGCCTTCTCTACCAAAAGGGGCGAGTCCTCTGCTTGATCTGGTCGATGCGCCCCCTGCCCTGCAACGTTGCCTCTCACTGATTGGCGTTGTTGATACAGGTGATCAGGCGCGCAAACTGATGTCCGATTTGAAACCCGGTCAGTGTCTGGTTACACGTGACGGCGCGGCTGTCCGTTGGGATGGTCTTTCGATCCGCGATGATGCGGTGCTGCCATCGGCGCAACGTCTTGAACAGCGCAACCGCCTGAAAGATATGCAAAGCGATTTGGAAACAGCTGCGATCACATTGAAGAAGACCGAAGAAGAGCTGGAAAAATGCCGCAAAAAACGCGGCGACCTTGACGAGAAAATTCGCGAGGCACGTACTAAGCTGCAGACAGCTGAAAGCGATTTGGAAGAAACCCGCCGCGATCTTGATCAGTTAAAACGCGATACATCAAAAATGACAGAAAGCCTGTCACGCATGTCTGTTGAAATTGAAACAACCGAAAGTGCGATCGATACATATAAAACAGATTTGAAAACCTATCTGGCTGATCTGAAGGCCCTGCCCGAAGATGACAGCGCGCGCGAAAAACTGGTTGAATTGCGCGAAGAGCTAACCGCCGAGCGCAGCACATTACTGGATTTACAGTCCGAGCTGAACCGCATTGTCCGCGAAAAAGAAATGCGCGACAGTCGTATTGCCAACCTTGGCAATGATATTGAAAGCTGGACAGCCCGCCGCGCGCAATCTGAAACACGCGTTGAAGAATTAAACGAACGCATGACAGATGCAGAAAAAAATCTGCAGGCGCTGAACGTCAAGCCAACCGAAATCAAAACGCAAAAAGATACTTTACGTGATCAGATTTCTGATGCGGAAACGGCGCGTGATGTTGCCGCCGATAAATTGGCCGAGGCTGAAGCTGAAAATCGCGAGCATCAGCAAGCCCTGAAAAAAGCAGAAAACGAACTGGCCGACGCGCGTGAAAACCGTGCGCTTGCACAGGCCGGTGTCAGCACAACGAAACAGGCTTTGGAAACGCTTGATTTACAAATCGAAGAGAAATTCGATTGCGCTGCCCACCAGTTATTATCCAAGGTTGAACTGGACGCCGAAAATATCGATGGCAATATTGAAAAACTGCAAAGTCGATTAGATCGCCTGCAACGCGAGCGTGAAAATATGGGCCCTGTGAACCTGCGTGCTGAAGTTGAAAGCCAAGAACTGATCACACAAATGGATACAATGTCCACTGAGCGCGATGATCTGGTGGCCGCAATTACACGCCTTCGTCAAGGCATCAATAAGCTCAACCGCGAAGCGCGCGAGCGTCTGGTTGCAGCATTCGATACGGTAAACAAAAGCTTTGGCGAGCTGTTCAGCCTCTTGTTTGGTGGCGGTCAGGCCTACCTGGAGCTTACCGATGCTGATGATCCGCTGAATTCAGGCCTTGAGATTTATGCACAGCCACCGGGCAAAAAGTGTCAGGTCTTGTCGCTCTTCTCGGGTGGGGAGCAGACATTGACATCGATCGCGCTGATTTTTGCGATGTTCCTGACAAACCCCGCACCGATTTGCGTATTGGACGAGATTGACGCGCCGCTCGATGACAGTAACGTTGATCGCGTATGCACACTACTCGAGAAAATGGCCGCCGAAGGCGATACACGTTTTATCGTCATTACCCACCACCGCATGACAATGGCGCGGATGGATCGCCTGTATGGCGTGACGATGTCCGAACGTGGGGTCTCGCAATTGGTATCTGTTGATATGTCACAACCTGACATGTTTGAAGATGCCATCGCTGCGTAAGGGTCATCACATGCGCTTGCTCTTCTCATTTTTGATTTTACTGGCCGGGATAAGTTTTGCCTTTGCAGAAACTGAAACAATCGTTGATGGCACAGGCACAGAGACATGCGCGATTTCGGGTCAGGTTCTTAAGGTCGAAAAATGGCTGAATGCACACTATGAAGAAACTCCCAGCCAGTTTAATGAAATCTATACCCGTCTTACATTGCTTTTGACTGACGTGCACAGTAACAGCTTTTTCTGTAAAGGCCTTCAGACAGGTCACGAATATACTTATAAATTATGCTCTACCGATAAACCTGAAGTCGGCGATAAAATCATGGCAACCGCAGGCCCCGCTGTCGGCACATCGAAATACGGCTGCTTATTCGACATTCAAAAGATCGAACCTGAACAGAAAAAAACGGAAGATTAATTTTAGACGTTAAAAAGGATTTTCCCTTAGCTTTTAAATATACCGACCGATAACAAAATCTAGCTTAATATTCTAAAATCTAATTCTCTTTAAAAGCATCCATATCCTGCGCATAATGAATTAAAATCGCAAGGCCACCCAACGTCAGTGTCCAAAGCGCTAGATAGAACCACATCGTTTTCTTGGCTTGTTTTTGTTCGTACCAGGTACGCGGACGAATCCCCTTGATCAGAAAGACAACTTTTGCCGACAGGTTGATGCAGACGATATTGACCGATAACAAAATCGCAGCGCCGCCCGCCAATGTATATTGCCCTGCGCCCAGCATAATGCCAACGGCTGTTGCTGGCGGCAGCAACGCAACTGCGACCATCACCCCGACCAGCACGCTAGATACACCTGTTGCCAGTGACAATACGCCCGCCGCCCCTGCGGAGATCGCAAGGATAATACTTTCGTAATTGACATTTGTGCGGCGCATCAAGGCATCTGATGAGAAATCAGTGGGTAAGACGTGGCCAACCAGATATCCAAGTGCAATCACAATCCCGAGGCCAGCAAGGTTTGTATAGACTGATTTCAGCATAAGATCGATGTCGCCCAATGCTGTTGAAAGTGCCAGCGCCAGATTGGGCCCCAGTAAAGGTGCAATCACCATCGCGCCCACTACAACGGCTGTGTCATTACTAATCATACCGATCGCGGCAACAATCGTTGATAGAATAACCAACAAAAAATAGGTCGATGTCATTTCTGTTGAACGGCTGACATCTTCATATAATTCTTCACGGCTAAGGCCTGTGAAATTTGATGTCCGCTTTTTTTCTTCCTGTTCATTACGGGGCCAAACCGCCATGACATCACCAACGATGACGCGAACGTCCAGCTTGCTGTCCATTTCAATGCCGATTGTATTTGCAGGAACCTCTGCCCCCATAAAGGTCTGAATTTTATCCATCATTTTTTGTGTATCGCTGGCCCGCACCAGCAGTTCATGATATACGCGATCATTGTTTTCAAACAAAAGCCATTGGTCGATAATCACCGGATCATTCAGTACTTCTGTAATCTGTTTCTGGTGCTTTTTATTGGCATGAAGCTGGATTGTACGATAACTCATAATAAGGATTCCCAAGGTGTTGGCTTGACGCTCTTGTCAAAATACCATAAATATTAGGCCATGAAACCCATTAAAGACACTGTTAAAAGAAAAATGCCACTCTGGCAGCAAATGCTGTGGGCCATGCTGGCAGGTATTGCCATTGGGCTTGCTTTGTCGCCACACGGCCTGGCTGTTGTCCCTGACAAAACAGCCGCCGCTGTTTCTGACTGGCTGGCTTTGCCCGGTGTATTGTTTCTGGCGCTGATTAAAATGATCGTGATCCCGCTGGTTGTATCATCCATCACGCTTGCCATCACCGAAAGCCGCAGCATGGATGCACTGAAATCAAATGGTCTTTTGATTGGCGGCTATTTTGTGGGTACAACAACTGTTGCGGTCATTATAGGTATAGGTCTGGCTGAATTCATCCAGCCCGGAAATTATATCGACCCGTCCGCCATGCTGACGGAGGAAGCGGTGTCACGACGCGGCAGCATCCCGGATGTTGGCGGTAACGGCTTTAATATTCCCGAATTAATCGCGGGTATTCTGCCGGGAAACCCGCTGAAATCTGCGGTTGATTTTAATATGCTGCATATGGTGATCGCTTCAATATTGGGGGGTATTGCTATATTGGCGCTGCCAAAAAAGAAGACAAAACCTATCACCGATTTATTACAAGCCGTACTGGATATATCGATGCAGATTGTTTTCTGGGCAATGGCAATTGCCCCGCTCGCCGTTTTCGGATTTCTATCCTCGCTTGCTATTCAGGTCGGGCCCGATACTCTGATTGCCCTGTCCGCATATGTCGGAACGGTCCTGTCCGGATTGTTTCTGGTTCTGATTATGTATGGCTCTATTGTTTTCTTTATTGCTGGCCGCAGCCCGCGAGAGTTTTTCAAAGATATTCGCGATGCGCAAATTCTGGCCTTTTCAACATCCAGCTCGGCCGCAACAATGCCGCTCAGTCTGGAAGTTGCCGAACAAAATTTGAAAATCAAACCGGAAGTATCACGCTTTGTCATTCCGTTGGGTACAACCGTCAATATGGATGGCACCGCAATTTACCAAATCATTGCAGGCCTGTTTTTGGCACAGGTTTTCGGCCTCGAACTTGATTTTGCAAAAACAGTTTTATTATCTGTTACAATCGTTGGTGCATCGATTGGATCGCCCGGCAGCCCCGGTGTCGGCCTTGTTATTTTGGCAACGATATTATCAAATATCGGCGTATCACCCGAAGGCATTGCGATGATACTAGCGGTCGACCGACTGCTGGATATGTGCCGCACAACGATAAATGTTACGGGCGATTTAACCGCTAGCGCCGTCATGAATAAATGGATGAAGGTCTAAATATGTTTACAGTTACCGCACTTTATAAATTTGTTTCACTGAAAAACCTTGATGATCTGAAGAGCAAAATTTACCGCGCCTGTGTCGATCATAACATCAAAGGCACCTTGCTATTGGCCCATGAAGGGATCAACGGCACAATCGCCGGAACAGAGAATGACATTCAAAATATCCTGAAGTTTTTAAAGTCTCTGGATGGGCTTGAGAATCTGGAACATAAAGAATCCCACGCCGAAGAGATGCCTTTCTACCGCATGAAGGTACGTCTGAAAAAAGAGATTGTGACAATCGGCATTGCGGATGTTGACCCGAACGATGTTGTCGGCACCTATGTTGATCCGCAGGACTGGAACGATATTATTTCAGACCCCGATGTAATCACAATTGATACCCGTAACGATTACGAGGTTGCGATCGGCACATTTAAAGGCGCCGTTGATCCGAACACAAAAAGCTTCCGCGAATTTCCTGAATACGTTGAAAAAAACCTCGATCCGCAAAAAAATAAAAAAGTCGCGATGTTCTGTACCGGTGGTATACGTTGCGAAAAAGCATCCAGTTACATGAAGAAAATGGGCTTTGAAGAAGTCTATCATTTAAAAGGTGGCATTCTGAAATATCTTGAAAACGTGCCGAAAGAAAACAGCCTGTGGGACGGTGATTGTTTCGTATTCGACCAGCGTGTGTCTGTTAAGCACGGGCTTGAGCTGGGCGACTTTGACCAGTGCCACGCCTGCCGCCGACCGATATCCGAACAGGATAAACAAAATGATTATTACATGGAGGGCGTATCTTGCCTGCATTGTCACGATGAGATGACGGATGATCAGAAAGAACGTTTTGCGGAACGCCAGAAACAGATCGAATTGGCCCGCCAACGCGGCGAAGCGCATATCGGCGCCGCAGATGAAGTCGGAAAAAAGGTTTCTTAATATATGAAGTTTTATAAATCAGCCGATTATCAACCAAATGCAACGCAATTGTACAACATGTTATACAAAGAACTTTCAAAAAATTTGCCTTGGGCTGACATTGAACACATAGGGGCTTCATCTGTTCCTGATGCTATTTCAAAAGGCGACCTTGATGTTCTGGTCCGCGTTTCCGCCAACAATTTCAAAAAAACGATAACCGTCCTAGAGGGGTCTGGGTTTCAAATAAAACAAGATACACATCGCGATCATCAACTCTGCATGTTTGAAAGTGCGAAATTTAAAGACGCTGCGATTCAGTTAATAGAAGAGGGTTCACAATATGAATTTTTTATTACATTTCGCGATAGATTAATCGCGCATAAAAAGCTTTTAAAGTCATATAACAACCTTAAAATGGAATGCGAAGGTATGAGTGAAGATGAATATCGAAAGAGAAAGTCTGAATTCATTAACCGAGTGCTAAATAGAGAATAACGTCATTCCGGCGCAGGCCGGAATCTAGATTAAACTTTGAACTGGATACCGGTTTTCACTGGTATGACAAAAAGGAGTTCAATGCAAAACGAATATCCAACCCTATATAGTTTTCGCCGATGCCCCTATGCTATGCGGGCGCGTATGGCGCTTTATTATTCAGAAATCGCGGTCGAGCTACGTGAAGTAGATCTGAAAAACAAACCGCAGGCGATGCTGGATGTATCCCCTAAGGGAACAGTCCCTGTATTGGTTTTGAATGATGGAACGGTGATCGATGAAAGCCTTGATATTGTCAATTGGGCCGTTAATCAAAACGACCCGAAAGGCTGGCTGGATACGCCGGAAGATGTCCTTGATAAATATATGCACGAAATGGGCGATGTCTTTATTCCGAATTTGAATATGTTTAAATATGCTGATCGCTATGAAGATGCCAAGCCCGATGCCGCCCAGCAGGTCTGCATCAATTATATGGAGCAGATGAACGCAACCCTTGTTAAAAACAGCGGCTATCTGGGCGGGCATAAAATGTCAAAGGCTGATGTAATTGTTTTTCCCTTTATTCGCCAATACCGCATAGCTGATGAGAACGGATTTGATACGATGCGCCTGCCGGCCCTGCACCGCTGGTTTTCGGAATTCTGGCGCAGCGATACCTTTAACAATGTCATGGAGAAATACGAGCCGTGGCAGGATGGTGATGCGCCAATTACATTGGCTCCACCTTTATCTGACGATTACGAATAAAATAAAAATTATTTAGCTGAAGGCTTGGCTGGCTTCAAGCTGTTCGTTTGTTCGATATCTTTGATAATTGATTTTACCTTTTCAGCTTCGGGCGCCATTATAGCCAAGGAGTTAACATCCAAGAAAGTGCCTCTTAAAAGCATAGCCTCGTAGACATCAATAACATTTTCTAAAAATAGTTTGATCTGTTGTTGATCCCTGCCAAAATCCGAAAGTTCCCCTGACTTTTCTCCCTTAATTCTTGGGTGAGGTTCATAGAAATCATCGTACATCTGACTTATTGTTTTAATTTTATGTCGAATACTTTTATGTGCAGATTTCGCATTAAAAAAAGATGACAAGGGCAAAAGAAAGCTGTCATCTTTTGGGTTACACGCCCAAGATCGACTGATTTCCTTCCTCATACAATTGATAGGGACAAAAACCTCCGCTACCGACTGAATCTTTTCGTGTAATTTTTTATCTTCTTCATTCATGAAAAAAAGATTACCACGAATCTAGCGTTATGTCAATTAATCTTACCGCCCGCGTTCGCTTTGGATGCGTTCACGCATGGAGATACTGTCCTGACGGGATATACCCAGCAGCGGGCCCAATTTGCGAATCATATGATCTTCAAATTCGTGAATCTCACCATCCGCCAGAACGATTTGCCACGCAAAATACAAGATGTCCTTGCGCTTTTCATGGTCCAGATCGGCATTAATCACCCGCACAAATTTATGCAAGTCAACCGCGTCGCTGTGCTCTTTCATGCCCTCCTGGATTAGATCTTCGGCCTCACGGTGCTTTAGCGAGAAATGATCTTTCAGAATATCCATCAATTGTTCTTTTTCCGATGGGCCAAAACTGTCGTCAGAGCTGGCGACCTCAACAAGCAGGGCCGCAATCGCTGTTTTTAATTCCTGATCTTTTTCCAAATCTGCCGCATCGATATGGTCTTTATTCAAAAGTGATTTAATTTTGTCCCACATGTTTTATCCAATTCACTATTGTTCAAATATTCCCTACCCTTTAAACTAGGCGGGAAACACAAAAAGGTAAAGGGAGTTCACAATGTTAGCTGAAAAAACAAATCACCATGAAAATTACGATGTAAATGCGCTGTTAAAATCACTGGGCGTTGACCCAAAGCTGGTGACAGGCGGCAGCCTGAAGGTTCACAGCCCGATTGATGGCGGTTTGATCGGAGAAGTGCACGAGGACAGCGAAAAGCAGCTGGATCAAAAAATAAACCGTGCCCACGAGGCCTTTAAAAAATGGCGCGTTACCCCTGCCCCCGTTCGCGGCGAGCTGGTGCGCTTATTGGGTGAAGAACTGCGCAAATCAAAAGATGATCTGGGCCGCTTGGTCACAATCGAAAACGGCAAAATTTATTCCGAAGGCTTGGGCGAAGTTCAGGAAATGATCGATATTTGCGATTTTGCCGTTGGCCTGTCGCGCCAGCTGTATGGTTTGACAATTGCATCGGAACGTCCGGGCCACAAGATGTTTGAAAACTGGCACCCGATTGGCGTTGTCGGTGTGATCAGCGCCTTTAATTTTCCTGTTGCTGTCTGGGCATGGAATTTCGCCCTAGCCATCGTATGCGGTGATCCTGTTGTCTGGAAACCATCTGAAAAAACACCCCTGACGGCCTTAGCTTGTCAGGCGATTTTTGAACGTGCCTTTAAACGTTTTGAAAAAGCCCCTGAAGGTCTGTTAGAGGTGGTGATCGGTGACCGCACAATCGGCGAGAAAATGGTCGAAGATGACCGCCTGCCATTGATCAGCGCCACGGGCTCAACCCGCATGGGACGCGAAGTTGCCCCAATTGTCGCAGGACGTTTCGGCAAATGCATACTGGAGCTTGGTGGAAATAACGCCATGATCCTTGCCCCCAGCGCCGATCTGAAAATGGCGCTGCATGCTACAGTATTTGGTGCCGTCGGTACCGCAGGCCAGCGCTGCACATCACAGCGCCGCCTGATTGCACATGCAGATGTTCACAATGATTTCGTTGCCAAGGTTAAATCAGCCTATGAAACCGTGCGTATCGGGAATCCCCTCGATAGTTCGACGCTGCTTGGCCCGCTGATTGATAAAGAAGCCTTTGACAATATGCAGGCGGCCCTTGATAAGGCACGTAAGGCCGGCGGCACTGTCCATGGCGGCGAACGCGTTTTAACAGACCGTTTCCCAAATGCTTATTATATCACGCCCGCTTTGGTTGAAATGCCGGATCATGCGGAAATATTAAAACACGAAACATTCGCACCGATCATGTACTGTGTGAAATACAATGATTTTGACGAGGCCATCGAAATGCAGAATTCGGTTCCGCAGGGGCTGTCATCATGTATCTTTACAACCGACGTCCGCGAGGCTGAAAAATTCACTAGCCATGCCGGCAGTGATTGCGGCATCGCCAATGTCAATCTTGGTACAAGCGGCGCTGAAATTGGCGGTGCTTTTGGCGGTGAAAAAGAAACCGGCGGCGGGCGCGAATCCGGCTCTGATGCCTGGAAGGCCTATATGCGCCGCAGCACCAATACTGTTAATTATTCATCTGATCTGCCGCTGGCACAGGGTGTTTCATTTGATCTTTAATAAAAAAACGCAACCTTATTTAAAGCCGGTTTTATACCGGCTTTATTTATTTTTTCCCCTTTAATATACCTTTAATCTTTTTAACATAATATACTTTATACAACCTAAGATTGAGAGGTATAATGAAAGAAGAATATAGGTGGATTTTGCGCGAGATAGAATTTTACAGAATGCCATGGTCAGGTCACGACCTGCGGTCAATTCATATCGACATGTCTACCCTAGGATTTCATTCACCTAATAGCGATGATTGCAGACTCTTTGAAGACGAGACGGTCATCTTCAGCGAGATCTATCTTAAGAAGTTTTTATTGCGCCAGATGTAATTCGGATGAAAACAGATCAATCACAAGACGTGACATGCCATTGCGTGGCTTTATATAGCTGTTGTACTTAAGGCTGGCTTTTTCTGTAAAGGCTATATCAAGACGTGTACCGCCGTTTGGAGCCGGCGTTGCTTTGTAAGATTTAACCATTGGCGAAACATTCGACGACCAGCTTTGGTCGGTTGACCATGCCGTATTCGGCAAAATCAAAACCACCCCCATACCATCGGCATTCAATGTTGCCTTATATGGTACCTCGGCTGTCATATCCAGAACCAGACGGGTTTTATCTGTATGCTCGCCGATACGAAGATCTTTAACTATGCTGGCCGCTGTTGCCGTATCGATTGGTGTCGGGGCTGCCAATGGCTGGGTTACAGGTGTCGGCGCCGTTGTGAGTATCGGGGCCTGTGCAGGTGCTGGGGCGAGTGGCGGTACAGCCATAGGTTCAGGCACATTCTGAACGATAATCTGGTCATTCGCGCTGTCAGCTGCGACCAGCGTTTCCAACTGATCCATCAAATCACGCATATCTTCTTCGACCGCGACAAGACGTGTTATGGCTGGCGAAACGATATCAAAATCATCACGCAAGTCTTGAACTTCGCGTTCAAGGCGGTTAAACCGCGCGCCCTGATCGCTGACAGGCTCGGCAAACAGACGTTTTGTATTCAACCCTTTTGGGGCTGATAATGCCTGAAGGGTTTCCATTGAATCTGATTGCGGCGTTACGGTTGAACTGGTTGTGAGTGGAGGGGTAGACGGGCTTTGATCTTTATCAGAGCATGATGTGAGCAGAAGTAAAACGCACAGAATCCCAAGCATAGAAACCCCTTTTCTGTATAAAGAAGGCTTGTTATGCGGGTATGTTTTCTGTATCTGCGTGTTCAGAACGAACGGCATAAATTTAGAACCCCAAAGTACTCACCTTATAACTTTAAGTTATTCAGACGCTTAGGGCAATATAAAATATTAATAATCTACTTACTGAATCGGGAAGGCCTTGTTATCGAACACAACGCCTTTGTATTCGCCATCGCCTTCATAGACAACTTGTATGCGGCCATTCGATAAATTGCTTTCTTCAAGCCTGACAGTCGCTCGCCTATTCTTGTTCTCAGGATAAACGGCAATATTGTTTAAAATTCCAATTTGTCGTGCTTCGCCGCCACTCGGGTGCCAAAACACGCGTATGCGGCCATAAGCACTGTAATCTGAGTCATTATTAATCAAGTCAACAGCAAGTTCCGGCACGGCATTCCCCTTGGCATCCGTATCCGTTTCAAACCGGGGGTTCGTAATTTCTACAGATGGCATTGATTTGCCCTGACGCACAATCACAGGAATTGAAAACCCCAGATTAACCTGCATTAAAATCGCAGCGCCTCTGATTTCACCCGGAACATTTGGCTGGAAATCATCTTGAAGGCGGACAATATTTAAATGGGCACGGTATTCGCCCTCTTTTAAATCAGCAGGACGACGAAGCGACAGTCGTATACGCTGACGGCCTTGTGGCTCCAAGGTGACTTGGCGAGGGCTAAAGCGGATCATATCTTCCGCGCTACGGTTAATGCCATCTTCGTCGATAAATTCATCGACTTGGTCATAGGCCCCGTCATCTTTCATCTTTAACAACTTCCAGTCTAAACGATAGGTCTTCGGGGCATCGGTTGTATTAATCAGCGTAATAACCGTTGACCTGTCACGCCCCTCGAAAACAGCACGCAACGGTGTTATCAAAAGGTCAGCCCTGGCCGTCGCGGCCTCAACCATAACCAAAGCTAATAAAACCAATGTGAAGACTGCAAAACGTTTCATTTTTAATCCTTGTTAGTAGTTTACAGATACCGTCATTAAACCATTATATGTGCTGTCCGGGTAAAATCCCCCGCCGCCTGACGTTGTTAATGTTGCGCCAATTCTAAGGGTAATCTCACCCGCATTGTCTGTTTTGGGGTTGTTCGGCCTGATATTAGGCGTTGAAATCGTAAAACTGTCACCGCCATCCACAGACGTTAAATTGTTAAATGTGATGTTTATAATCAGGTTGGTTTTTGTCGGAAAGCCTGAAACATCAACAATTGCCTCTTGTGGCGGGATAATTGTAACGAATTGAGTATCCTTACTCAGAACCCCAAGCGCCGATATAGACATACTGCGTGGGGCTGAATTATCCGTCAGTGCGAATTCCCCAAATGTCAGTGGTTGTGTAACCGTCACCGCCGCCATCGCGGGCAAAGAAAGTAACAAAAATGCGATTGTTAGAAAAAATCTCATAATAAAAATATAAATTATATGTTTCAGAAGTCCATAAAAGAAAATACCGCCGCAATACAAAGACCGCGACGGCACATTCTTTTTTATATTATATTAGTAGTTCAGCGATACGGTATAGGCACCTGAATACGCGCCATCTTCATATGGAGCCGCTGTCGCGATTGTTGTCAAACGCGCGCCCACACCAACTGTGACAAGACCACCGGCATCAGATGATACGGCACCGACGGCAGGGTCAGATGTAAAGTTGGCTGACGGTACTGTAAAGGTCGGGTTACCACCAGTACATGTACCACATGTCAATGTTACGTCAGCAGTTGGTAGAGTTAGTGTCATAGATACACTCGGCGCAATGCCCGAGCCGTCAAAGATACCACGATCACCCGCTGTAATCTCTGTAATCCTCGCACTACCGGGGTTACCATATGTTGGCGCACCTGTTGTCGGATCGATTGTAATTGTAGAAACGTCCGCTGTATGCGATAGCGCTGTAAATTCACCAAAATCCAACGCCTGTGTTTCCACCCACGTAATTGTGTTTGTTACCTGCGCTGTAATGTTTGTACCTGCATCTTCAGCCTTGGCATCCATCATGCCGAAAACCATACAGGCTGTAATTGCACCAATAGCAGATGCTTTTAATGTTTGTTTCAAGACTTTCATTTTTGTCTCCTCGGTTCTTGAGGTTGTAAATAAAGACCACCATTTTTGAATAAAATAATGGGCCACACTCCTCCAGTATGCCGTGCGACTGGTTAAAACGAAGTTAACGCAAAAAGTTTTTTACAGTTTTTGTGAAAATTTTATTCTATTTTTTTTCTATTAAAATCAGTCGGAAGGCGCTACACTTTAAAGTGAAGTGATCACTTCTTCTATACGTATGACATATATTATTAATTCAAAATTACGCACGTTTAAACGTGCCTGTATCCTTTGCACGGCTTTGGTTTCACTGGGGCTAGGCAATGCGCATGCGCAGCAAAATAGTGATCTGTCCCGGTCTGACCTTATGGGGCTGGCCAAAGAATTTGTCACGCGCATAGGTAGCGGACTTGATCAAGCTGAAGGGCGCAGCCAAGAAATTTTAAATCCGGCTTTAGCAGACGCGAATCGCATTCCGAATGGAGAGGAACTGATTCTACAATTGGTGGCGGGCCCAAAGAAGATCGCACTAAACTTCGATATCATTGCAATCAAACAGTCCTATGGCATGGATGTATTGCTGGAAGATTTTTTTGGTGCCGTTGATTTCCCTATTTTTGTTGATCAGGACGATGGCACCGCCGAAGGCTGGTACATACGCGAAAATCAGATTTTTGCACTTGATATGCCGAACGGTAAAGTTGTGATCAACGGCACTGAATATCCAATAGAAAACGGAGAAGCCTTTGAGCTGGATGGCGATATTTATGCCCAGTCAACCGCGCTTGAAAAATGGTTTAATTTAAAATTTCTTTATAATTACGAGGAACTCAGGGTACAAATTTTATCTGAACAGCCCCTACCAGCCGAAGAGCGCGCTGCCCGCCAGAAAAAAAATGCCGGCATTTACACCAGCCGAAACGATCCAACGCTGCCCTATGAGGAGCTGGAATATAGCGCACTAGGCATTCCCTTTTTCGATGTCAATTTACGCGGCTCATATTTTAAACGCGAAGATTCTGACGCGCGAAAACGTGCATCTTATTCAGTTATAGGTGCAGGGGATGTCGCATACCTGACCGGGCGAGCCTATGTAAGTGGGGACGATGATACGCCAATAAGCACCGTGCGCCTTAGCTTTGAGAAAGATAGCCTTGAGCCTGATTTGCTAGGCCCCCTAAAGGCCAAATATTTTTCCTTTGGAGATATTGACCCGACGCGGTTAGAAATCAGCAGTAATTCACCACAAGAACAAGGGGTGCGTGTTACCAACGCAGATAAAGACAGCTCGAATGGTTTAAACACAACATTTTTTCGCGGTGATGCCCAACCAGGCTGGGATGTTGAGCTTTATCGCGACGATCGCCTACTGGCTAACCAAACGATTGAAGATAACGGTCAATACGAATTTCTTGATATCCCCCTATTTGCCGGGGAAAACAATTTTAGGATTGTATTATATGGCCCACAAGGCGAGATTCGCGAGCGTGTCGAGAGCGTCCCCGTTAATTCGGATACTTTTGCAAACCAAGGCACAACATATGACGTATCTTTAACGCGCGCGAACGAAGTGACCTACGAGGCCGAAGATTTTGAACGCCCACAAGACGGCACGCCTGTCTTAAACGCACGCTTCAACCGTAGCCTTGGAAAAAATATTTCGGGATTTGCCGGACTATCAACGCGTGATGAAGGGGATCAACGCCGCTATTATCTGGAAAGCGGCCTGAATACATATGTCGCAGATACTTTTTTAGATCTGAATTTAGGGTACGAAGCCAGCGAAAGTGAATTTGGAGCAGAGGCCATTGCACGCCGTAATTTCGGCGCACATTCCGCCAGGGCCAGCCTATTCGCTGCAACAGACGGTTTTCAACCCGCCCCACTAGACGAAATTAATCCGACGGTTTTACGGGCAAACCTAAATCTGAATGGGCCAGCAAAAGGCTTTTTCGATTATAATGCGAATTATGCCGCCAACGCCAGATATCAAGAATTTGCGTCCGGGAATTCCGCAACCGATCTGGACGCGACCTATTCAACACGACTTCGTAATTTGATTTTGAATAACTCTTTGTCCTATAGAAACCTTGATAATTTAAACGGCACATCTGACGACACCTTACTTTACACAACAAATTTACGCGGATACTACAAAGGCGGATTTTATCGCCTCGCTTCAAATTATAACATTACACCGGATTCAAGGTTGCAGTCTTTATTCGCCAGTTATAACTATCCATTTACCCGCGACATCAGCGGATTGGCTGAAGTTGAACATTTCGTAGATCCAAGCCGCACAGAACTGACCGGAACCATGAACTGGAAAACGGATCAAGCGACGATTTCACCACGTTTCAGCATCGACACCGACAAAACAATTCAAGCCGCCTTGAATGTGAGATTTGGCGTAGGCTACAACCCCACCACGAACGATGTCGACTTGTTTAATCAACGCCTAACCAACACTGGTGGTGTATCTGCCTCTATTTTTCTGGATGCAAACGGAAACGGAATTTATGACGAAAATGAAGAACTGATAGAGGGTGCGCAGCTGAACGCCGTACAAGCTAGTCGCAAAGCTTTTTCAGACTCGAAGGGGGTCGCCTTCATTCCTGATTTGCCGCAGGGGCGCATCACAGATATTAAGATTGACCGCGAAACACTATATGATCCATTTTATATTTCCAGCAACCCTGGAATATCACTCAGGCCTCGTCCCGGTGTTGTAAAGGAGCTTCAGTTCCCGATTGTGGTGGCTGGAGAGATGGACGGCAACGTAAACTTTATAGAAGACGAAGAACAAAAAACACCGGCGCGTCAGTTTAAAATGAGCCTGATCGCACCATGGGGCGAAGTTATTCAAAGCACATATACAGCGTATGACGGTTTTTATGTTTTCACCGATATTCCGCCCGGCATATATTACCTTGTTACCGACTATAAAATCGCCAAGCGCGCAAACTATCAAATGCCATCGCCTGAACTGCTGGTCTTCAAACCCGACGGCACGACTGTATATGATCAAAACTTCGATCTGGTCGAGGGCACACCGATCAGCTACAGCTTCGATAGCGATATTGAACCGCAAAGCCGAAAGAATCCGAAGGTTTTGCAAAAAATTGGCAAAACATCGGCCAGTATGCGCATCGGCCCTTTTGCGTCGCGCATTGCCGCGGGTGTAAATATGTTGAAACTGAAACGTGCCAAAACCTATATCCGCCAAAGTATAGAAGTTCTGGACCCGCTTGAAAGTTTATCACGTGATCCGGATGATAAGAAATTCTGGATCCGCGCCGAGACGGCCCGCAACAGCATCGAAGATGTCGAACAAGCCTGCCGATCACTCGCGCAGTTTGAAATTCCCTGTCAGGTGAATATATATACACATGCGTATAAACCAGCAGAAACTGCATTAAACGATGAAAATGCGCAGCCCGAAAAAGGATGATGCTGAACAGATGAAGAAATTTGCGACATTATTGACATTAGCCGGCCTGATCATGACCGCCCCTGCCCATGCGAATAGCTATAATCTGGGCTATGATGTATATGCGGGTGGTTTTGAAGCGGTCGAAGCCAACTACCTACTATCGGGCGAGCCAGATGATAATCTGACAGTACAGGTTCAGGCCAAAACGGGCGGTTTTATCGGCAAGCTTTTCCCGTGGAGCGGTCAATACACCACAATCGGGAAATTTGACGGCGATGTCTTTATTCCCGCAAAACATACATCTACCAGTGTCTGGCGCAATAAACCCAAACAAAAAGAACTGGTCTTTGAAGATGGGAAAATCAAAAGCTATATCGAGCGCTATAAAGATGCGGAACGCGAAAAAGATAATTTAAAACCCAATCTAGTCAGCAACGCTGTAGACCTTTTGAGCGCTGTAATGATTGCGGTTAAACAGGTTGAAAATACCGGCGAATGTAATACGGCGGCAACGGCCTTTGATGGTAAAAGAAAATTCAACATCCAGCTGACCAATTCCAAACAAGACCAAATCAATTCACCTGAATATTCAATTTATAACGGCCCTGCACTGAAATGCACCATATCGGTCCTGCCGCTGGAGGGCTTTTCCGAAGACGACCAAGGCAAAGGCTGGATGGCCATTCAGAACCATACGGCCGAGCGCGGCAAATTGCCCGAAATCTGGTTTGCTTCCTTAAAAGAAAAAGGGCCTTTGCTGCCGGTTCGTATGGAAATTAACAGCTCGTATGGGACTGTCGTCGCCCACCTCAGCAAGCTTGATGTGAAGTAAATAGCAATAATCTGCAATATTCTGTGACTTGTTTTATACCTGCGCTTCTTTATTCTTCTTAATATAAAAACAACAGGGGTATATCCATGTCAAAAAAACTTGCCTGTATCATTCTGGCAGCCGGTAGCGGAACGCGCATGAAATCGGACATTCCGAAGCCTATGCATAAAATCGCATCAAAACCTATGGTCATGCATGTAATTGATGCTTGCGCCGCCCTTGAACCTGAAAAGATCGTGACCGTTATCGCCCCGCACATGTCGGAAATGGAAAAGACTGTCGGTGAACACACGGCCATTGCCTATCAGGAAACTGCGAACGGCACAGGCGGTGCTGCTTTGGCGGCAAAACAGGCCCTTTCAGGTTTTGACGGCGACATTCTGATTGTTTTCGGAGATACACCACTGGTACGGGCAGAAACGCTGAAAAATATTGTCGAGCTGAAAAATACGGACAGTAAAACAGGCGTTGTTTTTTCCGGCTTCACCCCCGATGATCCTGCGAAATACGGGCGTATGGCCTTAAACGATGATGGTACACTTTCACGCATCATTGAATTTAAGGATGCCAACGATAACGAGCGCAAAATCAACCTCTGCAATGGCGGTATTGTCTGCGCAAATGGCGCGCATCTGTTTGACTGGCTAGAGAGTGTTGATAATGATAACGCGCAAGCCGAATATTACCTGACGGACCTGCCGCAAATTGCATCGCGCAATGGATACACCAGCCGCGTTTGTGAAATTGATGAAACCGAAACCGCCGGTGTGAATTCCCGCGCCGATCTGGCCCATGTTGAATATATGCTGCAACAAAGGCTGCGCAGCCGCGCAATGGATAAGGGTGTGACACTGATTGCACCCGAATCCGTGACTTTCTGTGCTGATACCGTCATTGAAAAAGATGTCATCATTCATCCGCATGTCGTTTTCGGCCCGAATGTTGTGATTAACAGCGGCGTTGAAATTCATGCCTTCAGCCATATTGAAGGGGCGATCGTACATTCGGGTGCCTCTATCGGGCCATATGCCCGCCTGCGCCCGGGGGCAGATATCGGCCAGAAGGCAAAAGTTGGGAATTTTGTCGAAATCAAAAAAACAAAGCTGGGTGCAGGATCAAAGGCCAGCCATCTCAGCTATCTGGGGGATGCAAATATCGGTAATAACGTGAATATCGGGGCCGGTACAATCACCTGTAATTACGATGGGTATAACAAGTTTGAAACCACAATCGGTGACAATGCGTTTATAGGATCGAACACGGCGCTGGTCGCACCTGTTGTGGTTGGTAAAGGCGCGATTATCGCGGCCGGATCAACCGTAACATCGGATGTAGATGATGAAGCACTAGCATTGGCGCGCGCGCATCAGACACAAAAAGATGGTTGGGCCAAGCGTTTCAAGGATATAAAACAGACAAGAAAAGAAACTGAGGAGAGAGAATAATGTGCGGAATTGTTGGGATTCTTGGAAAAAAAGATGCCGCAGATCAATTGATTGATGGTTTAAAGCGCCTGGAATATCGCGGATACGACAGCGCAGGCATTGCCACCGTGACCAAAAACGGCATAGACCGCCGCCGCGCCGAAGGCAAATTAAAAAACCTTGAAACAGTTGTCGCGAATGACCCTTTACCCGGTCACATCGGCATCGGCCACACACGTTGGGCAACCCATGGCGGCCCGACTGAAGATAACGCCCATCCGCACGCAACAGAATATGTGGCTGTCGTTCATAACGGCATCATTGAAAATTACGCGGAATTAAAGGCCGAGCTACAAGAATCACAGTGCCGCTTTGAATCCGACACCGATACCGAAGTGATCGCCCATCTGGTCACATATTACTTGAAACAGGGCATGTCACCCAAGGATGCGGCCAATACAGCATTCGACCGCCTGGAAGGTGCCTATGCAATTGCCATGATCTTCAATGGCGAAGACAACCTGATTATCGGCGCACGTCAGGGCACACCCCTTGCCGTCGGTTTTGGTGATGGGGAAATGTTTGTGGCCTCAGATTCCTATGCTTTGGCACCACTGACACAAAAGATTTGTTTTCTGGAAGACGGCGATCGCATTGTGGTGAGCCGCGAAGGCGTAAAGATCACAGCCGCCAACGGTAACGAAGTCATCCGCGAAATTCGCCAGACGGCACAAAGCGGCGCGCTAACCGGTAAGGGTAAATACCGACATTTCATGTTAAAGGAAATTTATGAGCAGCCCGCCGTCATCAGCGATACACTGAACAGTTTTGTGAATCCGGCAACAGGTCAGATTACACTGCCGCAAGATGTATTGGATGCTTTGAAAAAAGCGCCGCGTGTGACGATCGTTGCCTGCGGCAGCTCGTACTATGCCGGTATGATGGGGAAATACTGGCTGGAGCAATTCGCACGAATGCCTGTCGAACTCGACATCGCATCCGAATTCAGATATCGCCAGGGGCCAATGCCAAAAGACGGCGTTGCGATCTTTATTTCGCAGTCCGGTGAAACCCTTGATACGCTTGAGGCCTTGCGCTATGCAAAATCACAAGATCAAAAAATCCTTTCGATACTGAATACAATCGAAAGCACCATCGAAAGGGAATCTGATTTTGTTCTACGCACTTTGGCGGGTCCTGAAATCGGTGTGGCTTCGACCAAAGCGACCATCACTCAGCAGGTCGTTCTGGCATGTTTGTCGCTGGCTTTGGCCGTTGAAACAGATAAGCTTTCAAAAACTGATCAGAAAGAATTCACACAAGCCTTGCGCCAATTGCCTGCCCTTGCGTCAAAGGTCTTGAACCATGATAAAGATATCAAACGCATCGCCAAAGACATAGCCGAGGCGCGTGATGTCATTTATCTGGGGCGCGGCACCGCCTATCCCGTTGCACTGGAAGGCGCGCTGAAGTTAAAAGAAATTTCCTACATTCACGCCGAAGGTTACGCCAGCGGTGAAATGAAGCACGGACCCATCGCCCTGATTGATGAAAATGTGCCGATTATTGTCGTGGCCCCGTTTGACAGCCTCTATGAAAAGACTGCCTCAAACGCGCAAGAAGCCATTGCCCGCGGCGGGCAGGTCATGATGATTTCGGATGAAAAAGGCTGTCAGAAAATGAATGAATCGCGCTGGTCACTCGCGCTGCCCAGCGTGCATGATTTCGTTGCACCCATTCTTTACACGATACCCGTGCAGCTGCTGGCCTATCACGCCGCAATTTGTAAAGGCACGGATGTCGATCAACCGCGTAACCTCGCGAAATCCGTCACGGTGGAGTAGCAATGGAATTTTATTGACATATTGCACCCTCGTTGGTATGTTATGGCAAAGGAGATTCTTGTGTTAGATTTAAAAGGTAAATTTCGCCGTGCCAAGGCCAGAATTATTTATAATGATGTCGTGGGATGGCCCGCTGTTCTCGCTGTACCTGGTATAATAGTTGGCGTTCCTTTGGCCTTCACTGTCGATGGTGGCGCGACCCTTATGGCATCAACAGGCGTATTGTTTGGCAGCGGGATGATGCTAAGCAGAGACCAAATGAATGAATGCGAAGAATACGCCAAAAAAGGATACTTCCAGTTCGATGGCAAATCCTATTACACTGGCGAACGCCAGGGGTTAAAACTGATCAAGCTGCAGACAAAAATAGATGGCCTGAAGAAAAGCTTCAATGATGCCAAAACCAATAAAAAGCGTGTAAAAATTGAAAAGAAAATCCAGAAACTGGTCGACCACCAGATCGATATTTTGAAACCGGCAAATATTACAACAGAAAAGCCTGTCCCCCCTCCGCCCGAAAAATTAAAAGAACTGAACATCAAAACATCGTTCAGTAAAAAACCTAAACCGAACTAGAGTTATCAATGCGCAAAGTCGATCAACAATTAATAAATGCCACAGGCGGGCGCCCCGATTTAGAGGGTATTATCAACGCAATTGAAAATGGCGCCAATATTGATGTTCAAAATCCTGAAAATGGCGCAACCTGCCTGATTGAAACATGCTGGTTTGGTCACTTGGACCAGCTTGACTATTTGATCAAAATGGGCGCAAATCCAGATATAAAAGATGCTTCAGGCGATACAGCCTTATCTGCAGCAATACGTCAGGATAATATTCTGGTGGCCCTGAAGCTTTTGGATATACCCGGTATCAACCTTGCGCTTGCGACTTTTGAAAGAAAAACCGTTCTCGATCTTGCTTTGGAAAACGGGCATGCCTTGCTTATTCAAACGATTCAGGAAAAACTATATAGCAAAACAATTGACGGCTTTAAATTTGAAACACCTGACAGTGTATCGCTGGAAAAAACATATCCCAATTCAGATATCGTTTTGAAAGAAGTCTTCGATTTCGCTTCACGTCAGGTTCTGGCTATTATTAACAACGACAGCGACCGGCCATCAGTCACTCAATTCAGCAATATAGATGATAAAAGCCGCCTTGAACGCGCGGCTGATGCCCTTCGTGAATTTACCGACGGAACGTCAAGTTCTGTTGCGCCTGAAAAAAAGCTGCGCCCGAAAGACCTGCGCCCTTCGGTTTTACCACCATCACGTTAAGCCGCCTTGATCAGGCCTTTTTCTTCGAACAGTTCTTTCAATTCGCCTGACTGGAACATTTCGCGCACAATATCGCATCCACCAACAAATTCACCCTTCACATACAACTGTGGAATGGTCGGCCAGTTTGTATATTCCTTGATGCCTTCACGCATTTCCCCATCTTCCAGAACATTGATGTCTTTATATTCAACGCCCATGTAATCCAGAACTTGCACAACAGCGGATGAAAAACCGCACTGGGGAAATTGTGCATTGCCCTTCATAAACAAAACAATGTCATTATTGTTGATTTCATTTTCAATGGTTTCAAAAACAGGGTTTGTCATTTTCTTACTCCTTTATTTCTGTTTGCAATGCCAAGGCATGTAGCTCGCCGCCCATACGGCCTTTCAAGGCGGCATAAACGGTCTGATGTTGTTTAACGCGGTTCATTCCCTTGAATGCAGATGATTTAACCTTTGCCGAATAATGATCGCCGTCACCTGCCAGATCCTCGATTTCAACATCGGCATCGGGTAAGGCATCCAAAATCATATTTTTTATATCTTCTGCCTGCATGGGCATCGGCAAAATCCTTTCATTAATTTTTTATATAGCATTATACTGTTACAATCATATATCATGAATAGAGCTGAAAAAACAGGAGATTGTGATATGGCTAAAGTCGAGATTTATTTCAAAGATTACTGCCCTTATTGCCATAAGGCCTTAGACCTTCTGAAATCAAAAAATATTGAATTTAAAGCCTATGACATCACGCATGATGAAGACGGCCAGGCCGAAATGAAGCGCCGCAATCCGGGCGCTCGCACCGTACCGCAAATCTTTATTGACGATACACCGATTGGTGGCTGTGACGATTTATTTGCCTTGGATAAATCAGGAAAACTTGAAGCCATGCTTGGTAACCAAAAGAATAGCAACACCCCCAAACCAAAATGAATGAACGCACTGAAAATTATGTTTTGGATGTCGTCAGCCAGGAAGAACTTGCCGAAATCCATAGACGCCACGTTATGTTCCTAACGGGTAAACCCGGCGGCGCGCGTGCAGTCATAAAAGATAAAGATTTTTCAGAGTTGAACTTTAACGGTGCACGCTTTGAACAGGCTGACTTCACCGGATGCGTATTCAGAAAATCAAACATGAAAAAGGCCAATTTCAAAAGTGCGACGCTTTTTGGCTGTGATTTTTCACATTGTGATATGCAGGGCAGTGATTTTTCAAAGGCCGATTTGCGCGGAGCGGACATCCAGTTTTCGAACCTGTCACATGCCGATTTTTCAAAAGCTGACCTGCGCGAGGGCGCATCGGTCGTCAAACGCAAAATGAAAAAATCCGGCGAAGAATTCAGTAATGCAAAAGCCGGCCATGTCACATTTACAGGATCGACGCTTTTTAACGTCAATATGCGGGGTATCACTGCCATCCATGCCGACTTTTCCGATGCTATCATGGAAAAGGTCAACCTGGAGGATGCCGATTTACGTGACTGCAGCATGAAAGGCACCAACCTAAAAAGCGCCAATCTGAATAACGCCGATATACGAAATGCGAACTTTTTTGCCGCCAATCTGACTGATACACGTCTGGATAACAGCGAGAAAGGCGGCGCTGAATTTAAACGCACCCTATTGGATGACGAACAGCACGAAGTCTTTGATGAAATCGAACTGTCATTGGATGAATTGGTTGCGAAACATGTGCAATGGGTCGGGTCTGCCGGTAAACACGGTGAACAGATGAATCTGTCCCATTATGATATGCGCAAACTGGGAAGTCTGGCAGAAAAAAAACTGACTGCGATCATGTCCGAAGATACGATTTTTGCCGACATGAACCTTCAGGGTATTGGCCTGCAAAGCGCCCGCCTGTCCGGATCTGATTTTCGCCAGGCCGACATGCGTCATGCGGATTGCCGTGGGGCAAAGATGGATAAATCCATTTTTGTGCGCACCAATCTGCAACATTCAAATTTTGGCCCGCTGGTTTTCAAAGGCCCCGGTGACAGTGAAAAAAGACAACCCTGCAATCTTTCTGATACTGTTTTCCGTTATGCCGATTGCAAAAAAAGTGATTTTCGCTATGCCTCTTTTGCTGGCGCCGATCTGACGCATACAGATTTTACTGACTGCGATTTGCGAAATGCCGACTTTACCGGTGCGAATTTGGACGAAACCATCTTTGTAAACGCGCTGACATCAGGCGCAAAATTCGATAAAGATCCGCAAACTCAAGACGCGTGACAATCATCTGAAAATTGTCTATAGTCTGCCTATGATTATCAGACATTTACCCGAAACATTGATCAACCAGATCGCCGCTGGCGAGGTCATCGAACGCCCTGCTGCAGCCGTTAAAGAAGTCGTCGAAAATGCGATTGATGCCGGCGCAACATCTGTCAGTGTAACATTGCGCGATGGCGGGCGCAGCATGATCCGTGTTGCAGATAACGGCATCGGCATGAGCGCCGACGATTTGAAAGCCTGTATTAACCGTCACGCGACATCCAAACTACCTGACGATGATCTTGTGCATATCGCATCCCTCGGTTTTCGCGGCGAGGCTTTACCGTCCATCGGCGCTGTAAGCCGGCTGGCTATTACAAGCCGCACCGCGGACGGCGATGCGCATAAAATTACAGTCGAGGGCGGTAAAAAATCTGGCGTATCCCCTGCTTCACATGCCAAGGGAACGACCGTTGAAATCGCCGATTTATTTTATGCGACCCCTGCACGCCTAAAGTTTCTAAAAACCCCGCGCACCGAAGCCATGAACGTCAAGGACACACTGACCCGTCTGGCAATGGCCTATCCCGATATTCATTTCGAACTGGTCAACGATGGCAAAACGACTTTAAACCTGCCCGCCAAAACGGGGGATCTGTTCGAGGCGCGCCTCGGCCGTCTGGCCGATGTCATGGGACGTGAATTCTATGAAAACGCATTAAAAATTGATGCCGAGCGCGAAGATGTAAAACTGACCGGTTATGCTGGCCTACCAACATTGAACCGTGGAAACGCGCAGCACCAATATCTTTTTGTAAATGGCCGCCCTGTTAAAGATAAACTACTACACGGCGCTGTACGCGGTGCCTATGCCGATTTTTTGGCCCGTGATCGTCATGCATTGCTGTGCCTATATCTTGAATTGCCACCCGAATATGTTGATGTAAACGTTCATCCTGCAAAATCAGAAGTCCGTTTTCGTGATGCCCAACTGGTACGCGGCCTGATTGTCAGTGCCCTACGCCATTCCCTGAACGAGGCGGGACACCGTGCATCAACAACTGTTGCGCAAGATGCCCTGTCGCGCATGGCACCAAATGCGGCAGGTCAGCAGACAAACATTGAATATATGCAGCCCGGCGATAAATATCCGCACATCAAAGGGATCGAGGGCGATCGCTATTACGGACGCGCCGGCAATCCGATGCCCACCATGTCCCCGTTGACAGGACTGGCCCAAGCTGCCCCTGCCGCACGATATCACGAGGCCGCGCCGCTGGAACACGAAACCCAGCAGAATTTCCCGCTGGGAACAGCCCGTGCACAATTGCACGAAACCTATATCGTCGCACAAACACAGACAGGAATTGTCATTGTCGATCAGCATGCCGCGCACGAACGTCTGGTCTATGAACGTATGAAAGCTGCGATGGCAGAAACAGGTGTCAAACGTCAGGGGTTATTGATTCCCGAAATTGTAGAATTGGAAGATCATGACGTTGACCGTCTTGTTGCACGCAAAACAGAATTTGAAACTCTGGGGCTGATTATTGAACCGTTTGGCGATGGCGCTATTGCCGTTCATGAAATTCCGGCGCTATTAGGCCGCGCAAATGTTCAAAAACTGGTGCGCGATCTGGCAGACGAGCTTGCCGAAATGGATGAGGCGCTGGCTCTTAAGGAAAAGCTGGAAGAGATTTGCGGCACCATGGCGTGTCATGGGTCTGTCCGCGCGGGGCGTCGTTTGAATCTTGATGAAATGAACGCGCTGTTGCGTCAAATGGAAGAAACACCGCATTCAGGCCAATGCAATCATGGCCGCCCGACCTACGTCGAATTAAAGCTGCACGACATCGAAAAACTGTTTGGCAGAAAGTAGATCATGGGCGCTGATTTAATGGTTATGCTTGGCATTCTATTTGCCACCATCATTATTCCGGGGCCGGATATGCTGCTGATTTCAAAATACAGCCTGTCACGCGACCCCAAAGCTGCCCTGTTTTGCAATATCGGTATCAGCATCGGCGTTATCATACATATGGCTCTTGCTCTGATCGGTCTTGCGGCTGTTATGGCAGCCGGCGGATGGGTTTACAAGATATTCAAACTTGCTGGCGCACTCTATGTCATGTATCTAGGGCTTCAGAGTTTTCGGGCCGGAGGCAGCCTTAAAAAAATCGATAAACGTATTAAGCCCGATTACAAGAAAGCCTTTCGTCAGGGACTTTTGACAAATCTGTTGAATGTCAAAGTCATGATTTTCATGCTGGTTATCTTTACACAAGTCATTGATCCTGCATACAGTCTGGCGCAAAAACTGGTTTTTGCAGCCATTTTGGTTACATCAGCCTTTTTGTTTTGGGCAGGTTTTACATTTTTCATCCGCAGGCCCAAAGTTTATAAACACTTGAAAAAATCCGAGCAACATATCAACATGGTATTCGGAGCTTTACTTATATTATTTGGATTATTATTGGCGGTATCACCATGACAGAAACAATTTTACAAACACCTGAATATAAACGCCTTCGCGCGATCTATATTTTGATGATGGCGGGTGTTGCTGCATGCTTTATATCATCGGGCTTTATTTTCGCCCTTGGCGCGCTTTCGATTACGATCGCGGCCTTTATGGCCTATTACGGACGTAAACGCGCGGAAGACCCTGTCTATAAATCGCACTATAACTGGCAAATCCGTATTTTCTGGATCGGAAACCTGATCGCCTTTCCGATTGCCATGGTCTTCAACGCGCTTGCTATGTATTACATGACAGACTTCGGCGAATTGATCACAAACGCGTTGAGCGGCAGCTATGGCATGGATACCGGTCGCATCTATTCGGATATGGTCCGCTTCCAGGACGAACATGTGTGGGAAATCCTGTTGATCAAATGGGCCACTTACGGCCTGGCTGTTGCGTGGTGGATACACCGTTATGCCTACGGCTACCGCCTGCTGGAAAAACACCAGTTGATAGAACTTAAAAAATAACCAGCCCCTACACGGGCTGGAATTTTTTTAAATCATTTCTCTATCGTTTGACGGATAAACTGATCCAATAACCGCACACCGTAACCGGTGGCACCCTTTGGACGGCTGTCCGTTGCTTTCGGCTTCCAGGCCATACCGGCGATATCCAGATGTACCCATTTTTGGCCCTCATCGATAAAGCGGCTGAGGAACGCAGCAGCCGTCGCGCTACCCGCCCATTTATCCATACTGATATTACGCACATCGGCAATGTCTGAATCCATCATCTTGTCCCATTCATCTGTCATCGGCATCGGCCAGACCATATCGCCCACGCCGTGTCCTGCGCATTGCAATTCCTTGACGTCATCTTCGGCGATTTTGGTAAAGGCCCCTGCAAATTCATGGCCCAGCGCGACCAATATCGCACCCGTTAATGTCGCCAGATCAATAATCAGCTCGGGCTTGTAATTCTTTTGCATATAGGTCAGAGCATCGGCCAGGACCAAGCGTCCCTCGGCATCCGTATTCAGAATTTCAATGGTTTGGCCCGACATGGATGTTACAACATCACCCGGACGTGTTGCACGGTCAGACGGCATATTTTCGGCCAGTGCGATCGCCGCAACAACATTGGCTTTGGCCTTGCGTCCTGCCAGCGCCTTCATCGCGCCAACGACAGCACCTGCGCCGCCCATATCCCACTTCATATCCCACATGCCTGCACCGGGTTTCAATGAAATACCGCCTGTATCAAATGTGATTCCCTTACCAACGAAAGCGACGGGTTTTGTTTTCTTAGATTTCGGGGCGCCGTTCCATTCCATGATGACCATGTGTGATTCACGTGCACTGCCCTGCCCGACTGACAGTAAAGACCACATCCCCAGCTTTTGCATTTGCGCTTCATTCAGTATTTTGACTTTTACACCTAATGGCGCCAGTTCGGCCTTAACGCGCTTGGCAAAGCTTTCAGGGTACAGCTCGTTCGCAGGCTCCCAAACCAGATCGCGGGTAAAGAAAACACCCTCGGCAATTTTCTGCATATCGGCAAAATGCTTTTTCGCTGACGCAGTATCCTTCAGAACGAAAGTGATTTCCTTCAATTTCTTTTTATCGTTTTTCTTTTTGTCTTTGGTTTTGTACTTGTCAAAAGAATAAGAATTCAGCAATGCACCCATTGCCATTAGGGCCGCGGCCTTACCCATATCGTGTTTTGCGATCACATCCAGCTCAACAACAGCTTTTTCGCCTTTCAGGTTTTGCACCATCGCACTACCGATTTCCTCAAAAGTCTTGTCGTTCAGATCTTTAACATCGCCTAAACCACCAAGAACAACCGTATCAGCCTGTTTGGATCCGGTATGCGAGTGAAATTTCTTCTTTTTAAATTCAAAATCAACTGCCTTGGCCGAGGCCTTTAATTCCGCGCTGAGTTTTTTATCATCTGCAGCGAATAAGACCAGCGTTTTAACCGTTTTTGGCATTGAAGAAGAAAAAGTAATTTTGAGCATGGATAAGTCCTTTTGTTTCGGGTAATCTCAAGTGTCTTTAAGTATAAGTAAGCGCGATACAAAAGCAATATGGTCATTAACCGCTATATTCTAAAAAATCTGATCGGGGTCTGTTTTTTCGTGACCCTGGTTTTGACGTTGCTCGTCATGTTGACGCAGTCTCTGCGGTTTCTGGAGCTTATCATTGAAACGGGTGCCCCGCCGCTCAGCTTTTTCAAAATGCTGGGGTTGGCTGTCCCCCGCTTTCTGGAAGTCATCTTGCCGCTCTCGATCGTTACAGCTGTCATTTTTATCTATAATAAAATGATTTCAGAAAACGAGTTGATTGTCCTGCGATCATCCGGCGCAACGCAGCGCCAATTGATGATGCCAGCTATTTACATGGCAATGATCGGTTTTCTGCTGATGATCTTTTTGACGATGTGGGGCTCGCCTTTCTCGCATGGCAAGCTTGAATTGCTACGCGGACAGTTAAAAACCCAATATGCAGGATTGCTTTTGCGCGAAGGGGTCTTTAACCCCATCGACAAAGATCTGATGATTTATATGGATGAACGCACATCCAACCGGGATATGAACGGCCTTTTGATACATGATACGCGCGACCCTGATACGCCGCCCGTGACCATCATCGCCGAACGCGGCGAAATCCTGATGCGCGATGATAACCTGACCGAGGTTGTCGTTTATAACGGCACGCGCCAGCATTATCGCACCGAAACGCAAAGCCTTGATATCCTGAATTTCAAGGAATATACGCTAGAAGTTGAAAACGCCCAAAAAGCCCCCGTCACACGTTTAAAACAGGCCGACGAGCGCACAATTTTTGAATTATTGAACCCCACTGATGAACGTGTGAAACGAAACGACCGCCTGATGTATCTGTTGAATGCGGAGCTTCACCGTCGCATCGCAATGCCCTTTTCTATCTTCAGCTTTGTCAGCATCGCGCTCGCCTGCCTGCTGGTGGGATCATTCAACCGACGCGGGCATACCCGCCGTATTATATGGGCTGCTGTGATTGTTATCCTGTTGGAAAGTCTTTTTGTTGCCCTGACGAATTTGATTGAGGACCGCATTTGGGCGATTCCGCTATTATATATCGCGGTGGCAATTCCACTTGCCGCCAGCATTTATATTATATCACCCGCCGGCGAAGCTATGCGTCAGAAAACCGTAAAAAGAAAGGCCGTAAAATGAACAGCCTGTTTTCGACATTACCACGCTATATCAGCCGTAATTTCTTATACCATTTTTTCTTTCTTTTAATTCTGCTTTTATTTGTGGTCTATATCTTTGATTTTATCGAACTTTTAAGACGCGGGGCAGACCATAACGTCGGCCTGACGCAAACCATGGTGCTTGGCCTTTTGAAACTGCCTGAAGTCGGTCAAATTATTCTGCCTTTTGTCGTTTTATTCAGCGCCATGTATACCTTTTGGAAATTAAACCGCACCAGCGAGCTGGCCGTTATGCGGGCAGCCGGGATGTCGGCATTGCAATTCACATACCCTATGATTTTTGTGGCTTTCTGTCTGGGCGTTGCCGCCACAACAGCGATTAACCCTTTATCTGCTATGCTGCTTAATAAATATGAAGTCATGCAAAACAAATTGTTCGAGAAAACAGGCAATCTGGTTGCGGTTTCCGAAAGCGGGCTGTGGCTGCGCCAATCATCCGAAAACGGTTATGCCCTTTTAAATGCAGAAAAACTTGATCCCGCAACATGGCAAGTGCGAAATATTCTGATTTTCGATTTTGATGATAATAATAATTTGAAACATCGGATACAGGCCGAAACTGGAACACTCGAGGCCGGATACTGGCAATTGAATGACGTCAACAGCTTTAAGGACCGCCCGCGCGGAAAAAGCACCGAAACCTTGCGTTTTGATACCAATCTTGTGCCGCAAGACATCATAGATAGTTTTTCCACAGCGCAAGTCGTCTCCTTCTGGAAGCTCAACGAATTTATAGGCACGTTACAAGCTACGGGCTTTTCGACCGAGCGCCTACAGGTTTACTACCAGTCTTTACTGGCAAAACCCTTCTTGTTCGCAGCTATGATCTTTCTGGCTGCAGCTGTTTCCATGCGGCCGACACGCCAAGGGGGCACCGTTGCCCTTGTTATTATTGGTGTTTTCTTGGGATTTCTGATATTTTTCAGTGATTCTGTCTTGCAAGCATTTGGAATATCGCAGAAAATACCTGTATTCCTTGCCGCGTGGACGCCGACAATTGTCAGTATACTTTTGGGTAGTGCTGTGTTATTGCAACAGGAAGATGGTTAACTAAATCGTAAATTTTTATGTCGTAAACTGAGGTGGCATATTTTTGCAAGGGGTAGAGAAATTAAGGAACGTATTATGATTAAGACAAATTTTTTAAACTTTAAGAAGCTATGTATTGTAACTGCTATGTGTTTAAGTTTAACAGCCTGCGCTGGACAAAGCGCTCAGATGGATACAACAAAGGTCATACCTGACCCGTTGGAACCGTTTAACCGTGGTGTGACACAACTGAACAAAGGGCTTGATCTGATTGTTCTGGACCCACTGGCCAAAGGTTATAATGCTGTATTGCCTGAATTTGTCCGCAATGCGATTGGTAATTTCCTGCGCAACTTGCGTGCGCCGCTTTATTTTGCAAATAACCTGCTACAGGGTGATGTTGGCGGTGCCGGTGTCAGTGCCGCGCGTTTTGTTATGAACACGACTGTCGGTCTGGGTGGTTTGTTTGACGTTGCCGAAAAACAGGGCCTAAACCACGAGGAAGAAGATTTCGGTCAGACACTGGCGGTTTGGGGTCTTGGCGATGGTTTCTATCTGGTATGGCCGGTATTGGGACCATCCAGCTTGCGTGACTCTGTCGGTATGGGCGTTGATGCTTTGGCTGACCCTGTCCGCATCATTACCTTTGATGAAGGCGAAGAATGGATATACTACACACGTAACGGTGTAGAAGGCCTGCACAAGAAAGCCGAAGTGGTTGATGTCCTGAGTGATCTGCGTGAAAACTCGCTGGATTACTATTCAGCTATTAAAAGTATTTACGAACAACGTCGTATTGCTTTGATCCGCGATCATTCCTATGATATGTCGACACCGCAAGGAAGTTATGATGAATATGACGACCTTGACAATTACGAACAATAAACGCTTTAAGGAGCACAAAAAATGATTAATGCCAAAGCGCACCACCCACTGCTGGGAGTATCCGTACTGACGGCTTTTGTACTGGCGTTCTTTATCGGCTTTACAGCGCCGGCCTCTGCCGATGCCGCAAAGGCTGAAGGCTTTGTCCAGAAATTGGGCGAAGAAGCGCTTTTCACACTTGAAGCTGCCGATTCAAACGAAGTAGTGATTGCCGATAAAATCCGTTCATGGCTGAACAGCTATTTTGATAAAGATTCAATCGCACGTTTTGCTTTGGGTCGTCACTGGCGCAATGCTACAGACAGCCAGAAAAAGGAATATACCAATATCTTTGAAGATATGATCGTTCTGACCTATTCACAGCGTCTGTCTGAATATTCAGGTGAAAACTTTGAAGTGACCGGCACGACAAAAGTAAACAGCCGCGATACGATGGTTCATAGTAAAATTATTCCGAATGCCACGAACGCACCGAAAACGCGTGTTGACTGGCGTGTACGCAATTCAGATGGCAAGATGCGGATTGTGGATGTAGCTGTTGAAGGTGTCAGCATGAGTGTGACACAGCGCGCTGATTTTGACGCCGTTATTCAGAAAAACGGCGGCGATATTGACGCATTTATTGCAGAGCTGAAAAAGAAAACCGGATAATCCCGAAATATAAGAATTAAAAAAAGCCCGGCTCTTGTCCGGGCTTTTTGTTTTATGATGCTTTTCTAAGCGGCTTATATTTGATGCGTGTTGGTGTATCCGCATCGTCACCTAAACGACGCTTGCGGTCCGCCTCATAATCTTCATAGTTTCCTTCAAACCAGACAACCTGACTGTCTCCTTCAAAGGCCAAAATATGGGTTGCCAGACGGTCAAGGAACCAGCGATCGTGTGAAATCACAACCGCGCATCCGGCAAAGCTTTCCAGTGCCTCTTCCAAGGCTGCCAATGTTTCAGTATCCAGATCGTTTGTCGGCTCATCCAGCAGCAAGAGGTTATGCTCTTTCTTCAGCATTTTTGCCAAGTGAACGCGGTTACGTTCGCCACCAGACAGCATACCGATTTTCTTTTGCTGATCCGGACCACGGAACCCAAAGCTGGAGACATAGCCGCGTGATGCAATTTCTTTTTTACCAATCTGAATCAAGTCATCACCGTCTGAGATTTCTTCCCAAACGTTTTTACCGTCATCAAGGGAATCGCGACTTTGATCGACATAGCCTAACTGAACCGTTTCGCCAATTTCAAGCGATCCGGAATCCGGTTTTTCCTGACCCATAATCATTTTAAACAGGGTTGTCTTGCCCGCACCGTTCGGACCGATAATCCCGACAATTCCACCCGGTGGCAGACGGAAATTCAGGCCCTCAATCAACAGGCGGTCATCAAACCCCTTGTTAAGATTGTCGGCTTCAACGACACGGTTTCCCAGACGTGGCGGCACAGGAATAACAATCTGCGCCGTTCTGGTTTTTTCATGCTTTTGGCTTTCGGCCAGCAATTCTTCGTATGAATTAATACGGGCTTTTGATTTCGCCTGACGCGCTTTGGGGGACTGGCGCACCCATTCCAGTTCACGACTTAAGGTCTTCTGGCGCGCATCCTGTTCGCGGCCCTCTTGCTCCAAACGCTTATGTTTATTTTCAAGATAGGCTGTATAGTTGCCCTCATAAGGGATACCGGTTCCGCGGTCAAGCTCCAGAATCCAGCCTGTCACGTTATCAAGGAAATAACGATCGTGTGTGACCATAACAATTGTACCTGGATATTCATGCAAGTGGCGTTGCAGCCATGCAACAGTTTCGGCATCCAAATGGTTGGTCGGCTCATCCAGTAACAACAAGTCAGGCTTTTCAAGCAACAGTTTACACAGCGCGACGCGGCGTTTCTCACCACCGGATAAATGCGTTACTTTGGAATCACCCGGCGGGCAACGCAGGGCCTCCATCGCCATATTCAAAGTCGTTTCAATGTTCCAGCCGTCTTGGGCCTCGATTTTTTCCTGCAATTCACCTTGGCGGCCTAATAGCGCATCAAAATCAGCATCGGGCTCGGCGAATTGGGCGCTGATATCGTTGTATTCCTGCAACAGGTCAACAATTTCGCCAAGACCTTCCATGATATTTTCTTTAACGGTCTTATCGGGGTTTAACTGCGGTTCCTGCGGCAGATATCCGACACGTGCGCCTTTTGCAGCCCAGGCTTCACCATTAAAATCTTTTTCAATACCCGCCATAATTTTCAGCAGGGTTGATTTACCTGAACCGTTCGGGCCAAGAACACCGATTTTTGCACCCGGAAAAAAGCTGAGGTAAATGTCGCTGAGAACTTTCTTGCCCCCTTGATAGGTTTTTGAAAGATCTTTCATCACATAGACATATTCGTAAGACGCCATCGTATTCTCCATAGACTTTTAACGTTCGCCCCGTTATACCTTAAAATACGGAAAAACCCAAGGAAATAGAAATGAAGATAGATGCGATAATTTTTGACTGTGACGGAGTACTGATCGACAGTGAGAGCATTTTGGAACGTGTCGATATTGCAATATTAAATGACATGGGGCTGTCATTCACCCGCAAAGATTATCACAATGCTTTTTCAGGCGCCACCCACCAGCAAACAATTGATATTATTTCAAAAAGCTATCTCAAAGTTCACGGCAAAGAACTTGACGAAAGCTTTTCAGAAGACCTGAAACAAATGCGCCGCGATGGACTAGAGAAAGAGCTGGAGCAAATGCCCGGCACACTTTCCATGCTTGAAAATATTAAAGTCAAGCTGGCTGTAGCATCAAACACTGCCGATGATATATGGCTTAATAAAAAGCTTTCCGGCGCAGGGATCGGCCATGTATTTGGCGATTACATCTATTCCGCCCAGCACGTAAAAAATGCCAAGCCTGCGCCTGATTTGTTCATTTACGCGGCACAAAAAATTGACGTTGCACCCGAAAATTGTCTGGTTGTTGAAGACAGCCCGCTTGGCGTTCAGGCCGCTGTAACGGCCGGCATGCATGTTGTTGGTTTTACGGGGGCTGCACATCTTGACCATGCGACACACAAAGAAAAATTGATTTCTGTCGGCGCCGATACGGTCGTAGAAAACATGGAAGAGTTGGACCAATATTTTGAAAATATTTTAAATTAAAGAGCTGATATGATGATAGAAAATTTAAAAATAGACGCGATAATTTTTGACTGTGACGGCGTTTTGATTGATAGCGAAGCTTTGCTGGAAAAGGTCGACCTTGCCTATTTTGACAAACTGGGCCTTGGCTTTTCAAAAGACGAATATCATGACAAATTTACCGGCTCGACCTATGCCGATAATCTGCGCGTCATTGCTGAACGCCATATGGAGGTCCATGGCCATCCTGTTCACGATACGGTTGCAGAGGATCTGACAAAGCTACGCACTGAAATGTTAGAAAACGAGTTAAAGGCGATTGAGGGCGCTGTTGAATTTCTTGAAATCCTTTCGCTCAAAAAAGCTGTAGCATCGAACACCACTCAAAATGAATGGCTGGAACGCAAATTGGAGCGCGCAGGATTACGCCATTATTTTGATATTCATGTTTACGCAGCTGAGAATGTTGCGCGCGGCAAGCCGCATCCTGACCTATACCTATTTGCAGCAGAAAAACTTGGCGTAGAACCTGAAAACTGTATGGTTATTGAAGACAGCGCCCGCGGTGTCGAGGCTGGCGTTGCCGCAGGTATGACCGTCGTCGGTTTTTCCGGGTCATCACATCTGAATCATAGCGAGCACGAGAAAAAACTCCTTGCCGGAGGTGCCCAACATGTCTTTGAAAATATGAATGATTTCAGCGCCTTCGTGCAAGATCTAATGGCCGACAAGGCTGCGTAATAAAAAAGAAATCCCCGGCCGGGGCATTTCCAAGCCGGGGATCCTTAGATACGTGATCTCTAACTTTAGCCTAAGCCAAAGCGGTATAAACCTATGAACCTGCCTTTTCGAGGCGGGACCAAATGCCGATCATGCCTTTTGTTGCACGTTCTGTCTTTGACTTAGGCTTTTGTTTATGATCATTCATCTGATCACCTCCTTTCTTAATAGTTGAACATGCGCAACCAACATCTGCGCATAATTGATATAGTGACATATCAAAATGAAAAAAGTCTTTATCGAAAAAAAAATATTGATATTAATCGCCGTAACCGCCACCGCCCGGGGTTTCAATAATGAACAGGTCATCTATGTTCATTTGCGCGTCTGCTGTCGCTGCAAGCTCTTGAGTCTGCCCATCGGCACGCACAATAGAATTCTCACCTGTTTTACCATCACCTCCGCCATGCATGCCATAGGGTGCAACCGTACGGTTATTCGAGAGGATATTGGCAGTCATCGGCTCCAGAAATCTGATTTTGCGAACGACACCATTCCCGCCTTTATATTTACCCGTGCCGCCCGAGCCTTCACGAATCGAAAATTCTTCCAACCGGACGGGAAAGCGCCATTCCAGAATTTCAGGGTCGGTCATGCGTGAATTCGTCATGTGGGTTTGCACAGCATCAGTTCCGCCAAAGCCCTGCCCCGCGCCCGACCCGCCACAAATCGTCTCGTAATATTGATAGCTGTCATTACCGAAGGTAAAGTTATTCATCGTGCCCTGTGATGCCGCCATAACACCCAAAGCACCATAAAGGGCGTTTGTGACCGCCTGCGAGACCTCGACATTACCGGCGACGACCGCGGCAGGCGGCATCGGGTTTAACATCGACCCTTGGGGCAGAATGATTTTAACAGGTTTCAGGCACCCTTCATTCATCGGGATATCATCTTCGACCAGCGTTCTGAAAACATATAAAACGGCCGCGCGGCAGATGGATGATGGCGCGTTAAAGTTATTCGGCTGCTGTTCTGACGTTCCGGTAAAATCGATGATAGCGCTGCGGCTATTGGTATCAATTTTAATATCAACTTTAACTACAGATCCGTTATCAAGCCTTTGTTCAAAGCTGCCATCCTTTAGATGTGTGATTGCGCGCCGCACCTGTTCTTCGGCATTATCCTGCACATAGCCCATATAGCGGTTGACGGTATCAAGTCCGAATTTCTTACACATACTGTGCAGTTCAGTGACGCCTTTTTCATTTGCCGCAATCTGCGCCTGAAGGTCTGCAATATTCTGGTCGATGTTACGTGCCGGATTCGGATTATCTGATAACAAAGCCCGCGTTTCATCTTCCAGAAAACGGCCCTGATCAACCATTTTAAAATTTGTGATCCTGACGCCTTCGTCCTGAATTGTTTTTGAATTCGGCGGCATCGACCCCGCCGATATACCCCCGACATCAGCATGATGCCCGCGCGATGCGACATAGAACAACACATCGGTGCCGCCCTGATCAAAGACAGGTGTCACAACCGTGATGTCGGGTAAATGTGTTCCCCCATCATAAGGGTCATTCAGCATATAGACATCGCCCTTTTTCATCCTGCCGTCATAGGCTGACATGATGGCGCGAATACTTTCGCCCATAGACCCCAGATGCACCGGCATATGCGGCGCGTTTGCAATCAACCCGCCCTTGATGTCAAAAATCGCACAAGAGAAATCAAGCCGTTCTTTGATGTTCACGGAGTAGGCCGTATTTTCCAGAACCGTTCCCATCTGTTCGGCAATTGACATGAAAAGATTGTTAAAGACTTCCAGCATTAGCGGGTCAGCATCCGTGCCAACCGCATGACGTTTCGGTAAGGCCTCTATACGCGTTAAGATCAGATGGTTATATGCATTCACCTCCGCCTGCCAGCCGGGTTCTATCACATTTGTCCCCGTAGCTTCCAGAACCAAAGCCGGCCCCATAATGCGCTGGCCACTTTTAAGATTTTCACGTTCAAAGACAGCTGTCTTGTGATCCGCGCCTGCCATGTAAACCTCTACAATTTCTTGTGGGGCTGGTTTTGATGTGTCGGGCGCTTCTGATTTCTGCTCGGTGCCCTCGCCTGTTTGACCAATCGTTTCAATACTGACAGCTTCGATGATCAGGTCTTTGCCCTGCATAATGAAACCGTATTGGCGCTGATAGGCACCTTCGAAACGGGTTTTCACCTCTTTGGCTGTTCCGATCTCTATGTTCAGGGGCTTGTCACTTCCGGCATAACGGATCATGAGTTTAACGTCATGCTCTATATGTTCGTCTTTAAAGCCCTGATCTTGCAATTGGCTGAAATGCTTTTTCAGCGTTGGCGCAATTTCATTTTGAATATGATCGACTGCGTGTTCGGATAGCGGTTTTTCTGCGGCCCTTTCTGACATTATGCGCGTATCGGCCAGCCCCATACCATAGGCTGATAAAACGCCCGCATGCGGATGGATCATAATTTTTGTCATTCCCAAGGCATCCGCAACCAAACAGGCATGTTGACCGCCCGCGCCGCCAAAACAGTTCATAGTATAGGTGCTGACATCATACCCGCGTTCGACCGATATTTTTTTGATCGCGCGCGCCATGTTCAAAACGGCGATTTCTAAAAAACCTGCCGCGACTTCAGCCGGGGTGCGTTTTGATCCCGTTTCATTTGCGATTTGTTTTGCCAACGTTTCAAATTTTTGTGCGACAATATTCTTATCAAGCGCTTGGTCGGCATCAGGCCCAAAAATATGCGGAAAAAATTCAGGCCTTAATTTCCCCAGCATCACATTACAATCTGTCACTGTCAGCGGACCGCCACGCCGATAGGCCGCAGGTCCGGGGTTTGCGCCCGCCGATTCAGGACCAACGCGATATCGCCCGCCACTGAAATGACAGACAGACCCGCCGCCTGCCGCAACCGTATGGATATTCATCATCGGGGCCCGCAGACGAACACCTGCAACAACGGTTTCGAAACTGCGTTCATATTCACCCGCGTAATGCGTCACATCTGTTGAGGTTCCGCCCATGTCAAAGCCGATCATACGATCAAAGCCTGCCAGTTTTGATGTTTGCGCCGCGCCGACAATGCCGCCTGCGGGGCCTGACAGGATACAGTCACGGCCTTGAAAATCTTCGGCGCGCGTCAGGCCGCCATTTGATTGCATAAACATCAACCGCACATCCCCGACAGCAGTTGTCACCTGATCGACATAGCGCCGCAAAATGGGCGATAGATAGGCATCGACGACAGTCGTATCCCCGCGCCCGACCAATTTCATCAACGGGCTGACCTGATGGCTGATGGATATCTGCGTAAAGCCTATATCGCGTGCAATCTCGCCTGCTTTTTTTTCGTGATCCTGATATCGATACCCATGCATGAAAGCAATCGCACAGCCACGAATACCGCTGTTATATGCCTTTTGTAAATCCGCGCGCAATTTACTTTCATCAATAGGGCGCACGACATCGCCATGTGCCGACATACGTTCATCCGCTTCAATCACATCACAATAGAGCATTTCAGGAAGCTCGATGTTTTGCACAAACAGCTTTGGTCTGTTCTGATATCCAATACGGAGCTGATCACGCAAACCTTTGGTCATGACCAGGACTGTCTTATCACCCTTTCGCTCCAGCAAGGCATTCGTACCGACGGTTGTACCCATTTTGATGGCATCGATTTTTTCAGCCGGAATATCGTCCTGATCAGACACCCCCAGAAAATAACGAATACCTGCAACGGCGGCGTCTTTATATCGCTCCGGATTTTCAGATAGCATTTTATGGGTTTTGATTTCACCCGTGGGTGTTTTGGCGACGATATCTGTAAAGGTGCCGCCACGGTCAATCCAGAATTCCCAGTTTTTTTCTGGCGTGCTCAATTCAGGCTCCGCTCGATCTCGTATAACAGCTGTTCGGCATGGCCGCGTTCCAGCGGATTTGGGGCTGCCTGTAAATAAGCATGCACATCTTCGCGCGCGGCGCTCATCTGCCCTGTCTTGACTTTCAAGATCGCGGCATCAAAAAGCAACCTGTATTCATCAGGATCAAACAGACGCAAAGCCTCGACAACTGTCAACGCATCTTCATATTCCTCGCGTTCGACAAAAGACGTTTTCAGATTATTTTGTAAACGCATAATAATGTCGTGGTCAGCCAGCGGCTGATAATATTCGTGTGACAACTCAGCTGCCTGTCCCGCAATGGCCTTTAAAATTTCGCGCATGTCAGGTGCTTCGACAACACGCCCGCCGCGAAACGGGTCGATAAAAACACTGTCCCCATCATGTTTTAATGCGAATAAAAAATGTCCCGGAAAGTTAAGCCCGTATACATCCCATTCCATTTCACGCGCCAGGTGAAGGTATAATATACCTAATGCAACAGGAAGACCGCGCCTGCGGTCAATTACCGAAATCATATTCGCATTGATGGGATTATTATAATCATCCACATCCCCGTCATACAGGAACTCTTCTGTCATCACATGAACCAGCGTGCGGCGCTTCAGATCAAGAGAATCATAATCCTCCTTTTCAACAGCAATTGCATATTCCTGATGCAGTTTTTCAACCATTTGTTCCATATGAGCCAGATAGTCTGTCAGGTCATGATCGGGGTGAAACAATTTGGCAAAGGCCAGCGACGTAATAAAAATATTCAGCGGGCAATCTTCGGCACGACCCGCTTTCTTTATAAAATCCAACGCCTGCTGTGCGGTATTGATCTGCATTACTGTTTTTCTGTTCCTGTCGGCGGCTGGAGGCCATCGGGCGTTTCGCCGCGCAAACGCACATAACTGACAACATTATTAACGTAGGCAAGGTTACGTGCATGGTCAATCACGCGCTGGCGTTCCTTATCGTCCTGGGCAACGCCCATTAAATAAACGGTACCCTTAACCGTATCGATTGAATAGTTAATCGACTGAACCTGTTTATCAAATGTCAGTTTGGTGCGTAGCTGGCCTGTAATCCATGTATCCTGCACATAGTTTTTAAGAGTTTTGCTGTCTTCAACGCGAATTTCATTGATCACCTGACGCACACCATCGGCCTGCCAGGCCAGGCGGATCGCATCAACACGTAGGTCCGGATCTGACACGGTTCCTGTCACCAGAACGCGCCCTTCTTTAACTGTCATGTCCAGCTTGCGATACATATCGACAGAGTGTTTGAACCAAAGGTCATGAATTTGCAGCCTGATCGCGGCATCAGTTGTCGCGGCTTCAATGCCGCCTTCCTGCGCTGCCGCAATACCAAAGCTTGCGCCGGCCCCCACAGCCGCGCCCAATGGTGTGCAACCAGCTAGTGCGATCGCAATAATACCAGCGTAAATGATTTTTGTTTTTTTCATGGGCCCCTCTTTAAGAAACAAGTGTTGAAAACCTGTAACTAAAATTATAGGCCAGAGGATATGGTTTTTCCAGTCTTCTCGTTACCTGAAAAGTTTTTGGTGGTGGTCTTTAAGTCGCTGATGATAATTTGAGGCAGCCTCGTTGGCTTTTTCTGTCTTGTTTTTACAAACATCCGGCTCTTGCCACCCACAAACCAGTTTACCTTCTTCACGGAATTCACGGCATAGGTTATACGCCTTTTTAAAGGCACCTGCTCTTTCTTCGCCTTTTTCAACAGCAGCTCTTGTAAAAGCTTCCTTTAATGGATCAAAGACAGCTTGTGCTTTCTTTGGAAAATCAACATGTTTGTTTTTCCATGGAAGTATCTTATTTACCAAAGAAACGGCTGTTGCAAGTTCTTCTCGCACGGCGTTTCTATCAATAACAATCGGGATAATTTTTTCTGGATTTGATACGTCAGGCATGTAACCACAATTTTCATACTGCATATCCCACAAAAACAGCCTGTCTTTTTTTAGCCGTTGATTGAATTCATCTTGAAGAGACCCAAGAGGTATAGCCTTGAGATATGTCTTACAAACATCATAACTCAGGATCGGCAGGCCGGGGCATACTTCCATGTCCCAGTCTTCTGTTTCTATCGTCAGCAAAGGTTGTAAAATCGCGTCTGACTTCAGATCTGGGCGTTTTTCTTTAAAGGAGCTTTTATATTCAAACCTTACAACAAGCCCATATTCATTTAAAAACAAAAGTGTGCAGCCTGTACCATTCATAAATTCGCCGTTTTGCGGCAGTGGTAGCATAATGTCTTGCAATTGTTTTTCTACAGAGTTCTGCAATATTAGTCCCTAGCCAATCTACATTTAAACACACAGTAACATTAACAAAATTTTAATATTATGTCAATTAAATTCAGGTGCTCCACATGTTTTTATGATGATTCGGGACCTTGCCGGGTATGACACTGATAACATCAAAGCGCATATCGAAATTATTATAATCCGGATATTCAGATAAAAAGAAACGCGCCGCATTGGCAATGCGTTCTTGAGATTTAAGACTAACAGCTTCCAACGCCCCCGCTTTATCTTTACGGGCTTTAACCTCGATGAAAGCCAACAGATTTTTCTTGCTGGCGATAATATCAATCTCGCCAAAGCGGGTCTTGTACCTTGTTTTTAATATCTTATAACCTTTGACGCGCAGCATCATCGTCGCCAACGTTTCAGCATATAGCCCCTTGGCATAGGCCGTCTTCATCACACGAGTCCATTTTTTGAAAGGATTACAGCGCGGGCGTAAAGTTTTCGTTTCGGCTGACCACTTTCCTTTGCGGCATAGGCCGCGGCATCTTTAACCGACATATTCATGTTGCCCATAGCTTTTGACAAAAGCGTATCTAGCTTTTCACCTGTCCAGGTTTGATCGGATAGCTGCTTTTCATCAATCCCCTCAATCAGGACAACAAATTCACCCTTGAATTTTTTATCTGCCAGAATCTCCAGTATCTCTTCGGTATCCCCACGGATAAATTCCTCGAATTTCTTGGTAAGCTCACGCGCCAGAACAATTTGGCGCTGGCCCATGACAGCTTTGATATCTTTGACAAAAGCCTGCATACGATTTGCCGTTTCATATAATATGATGGTCGCATCCATTTCTTTTAACGTCTGAAGCTTGGCCTGACGTGCGGCAGATTTTGGTGGCAGAAAGCCTGCAAATAAAAAGCGGTCAGTGGCAAGCCCCGCACCCGCCAGTGCCGCCAGGGCGGCTGAGGCTCCGGGGACCGGAAAAATCGAATGTCCCGCGTCAATAACATAGCGGAATAATTTAAAACCCGGATCTGAAACACCCGGCGTACCGGCGTCCGAAACCAATGCTACAGATTGTCCGTCCTCTAGCGCGGCCAAAATATCAGGGCGCTGTTTTTCCCCATTATGGTCATGATACAGCCTTAAAGGCGTTTTAATCGCATAACTTGATAATAATTTGCCCGTAACACGTTTATCTTCGCAATATACATGATCTGCATTCGATAATATATCCAGCGCACGCAGGGTTATATCCCGCATATTGCCAATCGGCGTTGATACAACGTACAATCCGCATGCAAGTTTTTCTTTTTTTAATTCAAATGGCACTTTATTCTATCCTCACCCGTATATACTATTAGCAGTGATGGGAAATTACAAAGGTACAGTGAAAATGAAACATATAAATTTAATACTCGCGATACTTTGCATTGTCTTTTTGACAGCATGTACAGGTAGCGGCCCGATGGGTGATAACTATCGTTCACCTTGGAATATGGCGCAAACATCAGATAATTTGAAACGCGCACAAGCCGAAAACGGAGCACAACAGGTCCAGCCTCAAATCGACTGGCAGGACAGCCGCAACATTCAAAACAACATAGCCGCAGCCCCAGTGCCTGATGTTGAAAAGACAACGACATATTCACAAAACCCTGCCCCCGCTGTTCCGGTGGCCGGTGCAAAGGTGAAAGTTGCCTTGCTTGCTCCATTATCAGGTGACCACCAAGCGATTGGTAATGCCCTTTTAAATGCAGCGCAATTGGCGCTGTTTGATGTCGGCAGCGAGAATTTCGAACTGATTCCACGTGATACCAAAGGGACGCCGGAAGGCGCACAGACAGCAGCACGCACAGCTGTAAATGATGGCGCCAATCTGATTTTGGGCCCGTTGTTCAGTGAATCCGTGACAGCGATTAAACCGATCACACGTTCTGCGAATGTGCCGGTCATTGCCTTCTCAACGGACTGGAATGTAGCTGACCAAAGCGCCTACATTATGGGCTTTTTACCCTTTACACAGGTGGCGCGCGTGACAAACTACGCCATTTCACGTGGGCATAACCGCGTTGCCCTGTTTGCCCCGGAAGGACAATACGGTTCAATGGTGAAACAAACATTGGGTAATGTTTTGTCTGCAAATGGGACATCGATTGCCAAACAGGATATATATCCAGTTACTACAGAGGACCTGCCGGGACGCCTTGCCGTTTTCACAGAGAACGACGCACGCGCCGCCAGCAATTACCAAAACAACACCCTGCCGTTTAACGCCATGATGTTGCCGATCGGCGGACAAGCCGTCAAAACGCTTTCAACCTATTTGGGTCAATACCGTGTTAACACGGATCAGGTGAAACTGCTGGGAACAGGTTTATGGGATGACCCATCACTTGTCAGCGAACCGATGATGCATGGTGCATGGTTTGCAGCGCCCGAGCCACGCCTGCGCAGGAACTTCGAACGCAGCTACCAGAATACCTACGGCAGCATGCCGCCGCGTATCGCCAGTCTTGCCTATGACGGAACCGCCTTGGCCGCCATACTGGCCCAAAGTGCGGGTAATACACCGTCAGATCAGGTCTATACCAGCGAGCGCCTAAGGTCGCCACGCGGCTTTGCCGGCATTGACGGTATCTTCCGCTTCCGTGCAGACGGGCTTGTCGAACGCGGACTTGCCGTTCAGGAAATTACGCGCAGCGGCATCCAGGTTATTGACCCTGCGCCTAAGGCTTTCCTGGCCGGGCAAAAATCATAATCTGAAACATCCGAATATAAAAAGACCGCCAAATCGGCGGTCTTTTTTTTATCTTTTTTTAATTAGGAATTTACAGGTTGGGCGCGCATCGGAAAATGCAGAACTTCACGCGCGTGCAGGGCAACGACGTGATTAATAATTGTACCCAGAATTTCATCGGCAATACTGACATTACAGCAGCTTTCTAGACCACGGAAATCAGGAGCACCATTTGCCTCACAAATTTGATACCCGTCATCATCAAACAGAATATCAACTCCGGCGATGTCCAGATTCAACGCGCGGGCGCTTTCAATCGCCAATTCTTCGATCTCTGGCGTAACCGCAAATTCCTCGACGCTTCCTCCGCGTGAAAAGTTTGCCTTGAAATTACCATCTTTTGATTCGCGTTTCATCGCGGCAACGACTTTGCCATCGATAACGAAAACGCGCAGGTCACGTCCATGGCTGGCTGCTACGAATTCCTGAAAAATGATATGTATGTCAGGGCTGGTTTCATTCAACAGATGCATCAAATCTGTAAAACGGTCGCGATCCTCACACAGGAAAACGCCGTTACCATGTGTACCTACAAGTGTTTTTACAACAACCGGAAAACCGATTTTCTGTTCGACCATATCAATATCAACAGGGAATTTACCCAGCATGGTATTTGGCACCGGCAGGTTATGTTCGGCCAGCATCTGCTGTGAATGCAGCTTGTCTTTAACGGCCTCCAAAGCTTCGGAGCTGTTAAAACAGGGAACGCCCAGACGTTCCAGATGGCGAATCACCGCGAGGGTGAAATAGTTCACATCACCTGAAATACGGGTCAAAACAAAGTCTGGCAATGGCAGGGTGCGCGAATCGATCATGACGCTGTCGCGGTCATCGCAATTGACAATCAGATCGAATTGTTCGGGCTTGTATACAGAAATATTAACGCCATGTTTGCGGCCGGCCTCAATAAAACGGCGTGTTTCATAGGCACCAGGCTGGTGCGATTCAAAATCCCCATCATATAGAATCCAGCATTCCATACTTACCCCTTTTTGTTATTATGGCTATTAACCTTTTATATCAGTAAAGTGACAAAAAATCAATTTTTTCCGATTTCAGATGTATACCCCCTGTGATATAAAGAGGGCATGTCATCCTATAACATACTTTTTATTGGCGATCCCGTTCCGGAATTAAAGCCCGGAAAAGAAACAACGCTTGCATTAATTTTCGAGGCTCAGAACAGAAGATTTCAAGTCGATTATTGCACTGCGAAGGATCTGTGCCTGACGAACGGCCGCGTCATCGGACTTGTGCGCCCGATTACCCTGAATGAAAATCTTGATGATCATATTCATATGGGCGATGAGAGCGCAAAAAACCTCGAGCGCTATGACATTATTGTCCTGCGCTCAAACCCCGACGGCTATAAACGTATGAACACATCCTATATTCTGGATGCCCTGGCCGATAAAGTCTTTATAACGAATGATCCGCGCGGCATCCGTGAATTGCACGGAAAATATTTCATCAGTAATTTTCCCGATTTTATCGTGCCATACGCGATTGTTGAAAGCGCCGGTCACCTGGAACATTTTTTAAAAAACCATTCCGATGTCATTATTAAACCTGTGAATGGCTTTGGCGGAAATGGTGTAAAACGGCTTAAGTCAAAGCCGCAAGATATTCAGCAATATTTTGAAGATACATATAAAGAATATGGCGAGAGCCCTTTTATCGTACAAGAATACATCAAAGACGCTGTAAAAGGTGATAAACGTATCATTATGTTCGGGGGCGAGCCTATTTGTTCAATCCTGCGGGTGCCGCAGTGCGAGAACTCCTTGGCAAATGTGACACAGGGTGCAACGGTCGAGGCGAGTGAGCTTACATTGCGCGAACAAGCCCTTTGCCGCGAACTGGGCCCCATCATGAAAGATTACGGTCTTTTCTTTGTTGGAATTGATATGCTGGGCGACTATATGACGGAATTGAATGTTATCTCAGTTGGGACGATTGTTCCAGCGAATACATTATATAATATAAAATTGGAAGAAACATTCTGGGACAAGCTGCTGGACGAATATGAGCATTTCAAAAAATCTGCATAAAATCAGATCCGATGTCGGACAAGACATCGAGATCATTGCCGTCAGTAAAAAGCAACCCGCAAACCGTATTCTGGAGGCTTTAGATGCTGGTCAAAAGATATATGGTGAAAACCGTGTTCAGGATGCCTTTAAAATCTGGCCTGATCTTAAAAAGACCTACCCCGATACAAAGTTACATTTAATCGGACCACTGCAATCAAACAAGACAGCAGATGCCGTCGCACTATTCGACGTCATTCAAACGCTTGATCGAAAAAAAATCATTGATGCCTGTGCTGGCGAAGAACAAAGACAGGGGCGTACACTTGAATATTATATTCAGGTCAATACTGGCGAAGAAGATCAAAAATCCGGAATTTTGCCCCGTGATCTAAAAGATTTATACGAATACGGCCGCAAATTGGGCCTGAATATTACAGGCCTGATGTGTATTCCGCCAATAGATGAGGCCCCATCCCTTCACTTTGCCCTTCTTCGCAAACTTACGAATCAATTAGGGCTTAAAAAACTGAGTATGGGCATGAGCGGGGATTATATGACGGCCGTTAAATTCGGCACGACATCCGTGCGTATTGGCACTGCAATCTTTGGTATACGCCCGTAAATGATAGATTTCGAGCTCTCTAAATTAACAAAATCGTAATATTTCGTTAAATTTTTATGAAAAAAGCCTTGACTATTTTTTCGTGTTATGTAATATATATGCAAGGTTTGAATTTAACTGAACAACGTATATGGAGAATACACATGAGCAAAATTATCGGTATCGACCTAGGAACAACTAACTCTGCGGTTTCAGTATATGACCCGCTGACAAAAAACTGGAAGATTCTGGAGAATCAGGAAGGCGAACGCACAACCCCATCTATCATTGCATATAAAGATGGAAAAGTGATGGTTGGTAAAAATGCTAAAAACCAGGCTGTCACAAACGCCAAAAACACTGTTTATGCTGTTAAGCGCCTGATCGGCCGCACAATCGACGATCCTGAAGTTCAAAAAATGATGAAAACAGCTCCCTACAAAATTGTCAAAGCTGACAACACGGAAGCGGCTTGGGTCGAAATTGACGGTCAAAAAAAATCACCTGAGGAAATCAGCGCAGAAATTCTGAAAAAACTGAAAGCTGCTGCAGAAACAAAACTGGGCGAGCCGGTTACAGAAGCTGTAATTACAGTTCCTGCCTACTTTAACGATGCACAGCGTAAAGCGACGAAAGATGCGGGACGTATTGCAGGTCTGGATGTTAAACGTATTGTCAACGAGCCGACAGCGGCGGCCCTTGCTTTTGGTCTGAACACACAAAAAGATCAGAACATTATCGTTTACGATCTGGGCGGTGGTACGTTTGACGTATCTGTATTGGAAATTATGGACCTTGATGGCGAAACATCATTCGAAGTTATGGCCGCCAACGGTGATACATTCCTGGGCGGTGAAGATTTTGATCGTGCCATTATTGACCATATCCTTTCATCATACAAAGATCAGTCTGGTGTCGACCTTACAGTATCTGACGATGCAAAAGGTTACGGAGATGCCGCACGTGAAGCTGCTATGCAACGCATCAAACAGGCTGCGGAAGAAGCTAAAAAAGAGCTGTCCTCTATGGAAAGCGCCAGCATCAACATTCCATACATCGCTGTATTTGATGGTCAGCCACAAAACATCATGATGGACATGAGCCGTGCAGAATTGGAAGGTCTGGTTAAAGGTCTGATCGAACGTTCGAAAGAGCCTTGCTTGAAAGCCTTGGCTGACGCCGGACTTTCTATGTCTGACATTAACGAAGTTGTTATGGTTGGTGGTATGACACGTATGCCGGCTGTTAAAGAATTCGTTAAAGGCGTGTTCGGAAAAGAACCAAACTGCAGCGTTAACCCTGACGAAGTGGTTGCGGCCGGTGCCTCTGTTCAAGGTGGTGTATTATCCGGTGAAGTTGGTAACATCGCCCTGATGGACGTTATTCCACTGTCATTGGCCGTTCGTATTAACGGCGGTGAAGCAGAGCGTGTTGTTGAAAAACAAAGCACAATTCCATGCTCAATCACACACCCGCATACATTCTCGACCAGCCAAGACGGTCAGAAAAGCGTACGTATCCGCCTGTTCCAAGGTGAAAGCAAAAGCTGTGATGATCCAAGTATGCAGGAATTGGGCGAACTACAAATGGAAGTTCCACCAGCAAAAGCCGGTGAGATTGAAATCGAAGTTACGGTTAACATCAACGCCGATGGTTTGATTACGCTGACAGCGCAAGATAACAAAACAAAGAGACCGTTTACAGCTGAAATCAAGACACCAGGTGGTCTGTCAGAAGAAGAAATCGCAAAACGCGTACAAATGGCCGAAGCCACACGCGAAAAAGTTGAAGCAGAAATTGCAAACGCAAATGCTGCAGCCTCTGCCGAAGCGGTTCTAAAAGAAGCTGAAGAGACCAAAGAAAAAGACTGGTACAAAGATGCAACTGAAGAAGCCCGTACAGCCTTCAACACTGCTGCTGAAAACCTGAAAACAGCTGTTGAAAGCAACGATAACAGCAACATGGCTAAACTGATGGAAGACTTCAGAAACGCTGAAATGGGTCTGACACAGTCAACCCTGCCAGAAACAACAGAAGCTAACGACGATGCACCATCCGACGAAAACTCTACGGAAGATGCACCTAAGAAAGCACCAAGCCCTAACAAGCCTGGTATGTAAAAAAACATAGGTAGCAAATTCCGGGCAGTTTATTTGCAACAACGAATTTGCGAGGAATTTAAGAATTCTCCCTAAACGAAGATGTCCGTCTGAATTTCAGGCGGACATTCTTTTATGGCCTTTTTTTTAAGCCTCGGGGGGTATGGCATTAAAATTATAGTTTATTTTTGGTGCGAATTCGCGAAACTGCTCGACTGTAAAACGCACCGCTGCAGCCCCTTTGTGGCCGCCACCGTTGATTCCGTGCTCTGCGCCCATTTCCTCAGCAATCATACTGACATCAATATGCCCGTCACTGCGAAGGCTCAGCTTGACGGTTTTATGATCATGGAAATGCCAGACCATACCCATTTTATGTTCATGCGGACATCGGGCCAAAAGCTTGGGCGAAAATTCATGACCCATATCATTAATGCTAGCACGCGCAAAAGGAACTTCAAAACAGCCTGACGCCGTTTCTAATATAGTCAGATTCACAAAATCGACATCTTTTAAGACCTGCTCGACTTGTTCCAAATAAGCGTTTCGAGGGTCCCGTCCACGATGTTCAAAAACGCTGATATCCTGAACGCCGACAAGCTCGTTTATTAATGGCATCATCTGTGCGAGCGGCTTACCCATATCCAGAGATGATAAATAGGATGAAACCAGATAGAACTGGTCAGGCGTATCAAAGCGCTCGGGCTTATAAAGATCAATGCGTTCGACCATTTCTATAAATAAAGGGCGCGCCGCACCATTCGAAAATTCATCAAAGGCGATACCCGCCCCTGACCTGTTCATATCAAAATAGATGTGACATTTCGGGTGATCTAAAAACGGTTGCAAATCTTTTTGCGCGGAAACATGATGGTCAAAAATTTCAACGCCTTTGACCTTATCAATAATATTTTCCAGGACCTGTGTACGGGGTGCGAAATCAACGAAGACAGCAATAGTTTCAGGGGTCACGTGATCCAGAATTTTTACCTGTGTTTGTTCGTATGCCGCGTGATCGACTCCGATATATTCGGCATTATCTCCCCACTTTTGATAGGCGGCCCAAGCGGCTGTCGTGCCGTCAAGACAGGGGTGATGGTAAAAAACTGTACGGGGCTGATTCATTTATGCCGCCGATGACAAGTTGTTTGATGCGATATAATCCGCCGCTACGCGCAAGCGACGAACCGATTCTTCATGTCCCAAGATGTGCATGACCTCGGACAGTCCGGGGCTCTGCATACGCCCGGTCAATGCCAAGCGAATAACAGGACCAAATTTTCCGAATTTTAATTCCATTTCTTCGACTGTATCATGCAGCATTTTTTCTAGGGCCTCGATTTCGAAAGCTTCGATCTTTTCAACCTTATCTGCAACGGTGCCAAGGATATTTTCAGAGATATCTGTTTTGAAAAACTTCTCGACGCCTTTTTCTTCGTAATCTTCCGGCAGCGCGTAAAAATATGATAGCGCATCGGAAAAATCGCTTAACAGATTGCAGCGATCACTCACGAGCGCCGCCGCTTCCGAAAGCCATGGCACGGATGATTTATATCCGTCCTCTTCAATAAATGGTGTGATACGCTTGACCAGTTCGTCATCAGATAAATTGCGCAGATGCCAGCTGTTGATATGCATAAATTTATCTTCATCAAAATTTGCATTTGATTTGCTGAGACGATCAAGAGAGAAGCCTTTGATCATTTCATCAAGACTGAGAAGCTCGTTTTCATCGGGGGCCGTCCAACCCAACAGAGCGATATAATTCGCAATCGCTTCGGGTAGATATCCCAAATCACGGCGCGCTGTTACACTGACCGGCGTGCGCGGGTCAGCATCTGTATCGCGCTTGCTCATCTTTTTACCGCCTTTCAAAATCAGCGGCAGATGCAAAAATTTCGGCGGCTCGAACCCCCAGGCCTTATACAGCAAAATTTGTTTTGCCGCATTCCCCAGATGTTCAACACCGCGGATGACATTCGTGATTTCCATCAAGGCGTCATCAATGGTTACCACAAAATTATACAGGAACTGAACAGGCTCGCCCGCTGGACCGGGGCGCGAGATCGCAAAATCGCCAATCTGCTCGTTGGCAAAACGGCATTCATCGCCGCCCATCAACATATCATTTACAACGGTGTCGCCGTCTAAAGGTGTTTTGAAACGCCAGACGTGTGGCACGCCTGCTTTGATTTTCTCTTCGCGTTCCGCCTTTGGCATATCGCGCGCGGCGCGGTTATAAACAGCCGGTCTCTTTTCGGCCATGGCCTTTTGGCGCATGTCTTCCAGCTCTTCCATCGTCTCAAAAGCAGGATAGACCATATCGGCATCGATCAGTTTTTGAAAATATTCCTGATAGATATCACCGCGTTTGCTTTGGAATACAGGCTCTGCATCCCAATCCATTCCGACCAGTTTCATCGATTCCAAAATCTGATCAACCGAAGCATCAACATGGCGCGCCTGATCGGTATCCTCAACACGAATAACAAATTCACCCCCATTTGCACGGGCATAGAGCCAGTTATACAAAGCTGTACGCAATCCCCCAAGATGAAGAAAACCTGTCGGCGATGGCGCATAGCGGGTACGGATTTTTGAATCGGTCATTGATAAAGCCTTTCTGTTAAGGCAGTTTTATCAAATTTGCCGCATTTGATCTATAAAAATCAACTATCGGGGTGTGATCGCCCGCCGACATATCGCCGCGGATCCAGTTTACCAACGCGGGCTTCGGCCCTTGGAACCGGGACAAACCACGCCTTGGTTGTTTTCGGAACCTTACGGCCTGTGAACAATCTGAAGACCGAGAATGAAAAGGCCACCAGCGATGCACATGCTGTAAACAATACAAGACCAGGGTCTTCAAAATATTCAATGAAGACGGTGGCAATTAATGGGCCAATCATCGCACCTAAAGCATGAACCGTTAAAAGACCGCCACTGGCTTTGACAACCTGGTTCGGCTTTAAAAAGTCATTGGCGTGTGCCAAAAACAGCGAATGCAAAGTGCTATTGATACCGCCGAATAAAAAGGCACCTGCCAAAAACAGAATGAATAATTTCATCGATCCATCTGGTGTTAAAGCATAAAGGTACAGCGAGACAATTGTTGAAATAAACAACATCACGACAATCACGCTGCGGCGTTTGATTTTGTCTGAAAGATAACCGATCGGCCATTGTAATATCAGACCCCCCAAATATTGAAAGGCAATAAACCAACCGACGCGCGCATCGGTCATTCCAATGTTGCTGAGATATATCGGCGCCAATCCCCAGAAAGACCCGTTAATCAAACCCGTGGTAAAAACGCCCGTGGTCGCAAGATAGGATGTTTGGAACAATTGTTTTAGCGTAAAGTTTTCAGACTTGCGCATTCTGGGTTGGGGCGTACGACTGCCCGCCACAGGGATCAGCGAGAAAGACAATAAAACCGATGCAACTGCAAAAAGAATATATGACTGCGGCGATGCCAAAAGCATAAAGCCCTGACTGGCGGCAAGGCCCAGGTAGACTGTAATCATATAAAAAGACAGGATCTGTCCGCGCTCTTCATTTTTTGAAATCAGGTTTAGCCAGCTTTCCATCACCATATAAATCGCGGCCATACAGGCACCATAAACCAGACGCACAAAAATCCACGTCACCGGATCAACCCGCAATACCAGTAAAAGTGTCAGGGCCGATGCCAAGGATGCGAAAATAGCAAAACATCTGATATGTCCGACGCGCGGCACAAGTTTTCCGCATGCGTATGTGCCCAGAACGAAACCAAAGAAGTAACTGGAGGTCATTAGACCGATAACAAAGTCGGAATAATTTTCAGCATTCGCGCGCAAACCGATAACGGTATTTAACAGGCCGTGACCGACACACATAATCGCCGCACTGATCAAGAGTGCCATGATCGATTGCAAACGGTTCAATACATAGTTTTTAGGATTAAGCTCCACCGCCGAATCTCCTTCTTTATTATTACACACCTCAGCCGACTGCTTAACATATAAAGGCGACACATAGCAAGACGGATTTATTCAAAAATCCAGAAATAAGCGTAGGCAATAATCACGGCGGGCACGGCACTGTAAAGCGTCGCCAAAAGCGCTGCTTTCGGTGCCAAGGCGATTGCCGGAAACAGCGCATCACCATCATTGCTGATCGCATTTCCAAGCTGTGCGGAGAATGGAACAATCCCATTTATATAAAGCGTCGTGACGATTATTTGCGGTCCACACCCTGGAATAAAGCCGATCAGCACACCTGTCAACGGCATCAGCCACGCAACCGATGAGAATATATTTTCAAGCTGGATATCAAAAACCTCGACCGTTAGGTCGTAAAGGAAAAAGGCCAGAATAACCCAGATAATAATAAAGGCGGTTTCATCAGTTGTGCGGCGCACAAGATTTGTTTTCGACGTTTCCACTGCATAATTAACCAGCGGATTCTGATCTTTCAGTAAAACCCATACGATCAAAAGAAAAAATATTCCGATGCCCCCGATGATATCCTGAACTTCGTGGGGAACATCAAATCTGAAGGCCATTAACATACCGGCGATCACACCAGGGAACATAATAATGAATGTCAGAAACCTAATAATATCACGGGTATGCTGTGATGGCACCTTGACGGTCTTCGAATGATACACCTCTTTAGGTTTTATTTTAACCTTCATAAAGTCACGTCCATGCAGACGGTCAACAATGATTCCCGTAATAATCGCAGCGACAACCGAAACGGCCATCACCACCAAAGCCATCAAAGGTTTTTTCGCCAAAAGCAAAAAGGCGGCATCCCCCATTGTCGCAATCAGAACAGCGACCACAGACCCGAAACTGATGTATCCATTCACATACTGGGTCAGGACAATAATTGCGCCGCCGCACCCGGGCATTGCCCCCAACAATGACGATATCCAGACCTGCGCCCTTGGATGGGCCCGATTATATTTGCCCAGATCGAAATTGAAAATATTTTCAGCGCCATAGATAAGGATCAGGGTCAGGGCGACAAAGACAGCAACAGTCAGATAGGATTCCACCAGAACATGAAAAACTATCCCGCCGATATCAGATGGCACAACACATGAAATCAATATCACGGCCACGATGAATGCCTTGGCCCACACGGTATTTAAAAATGCGGGAAAATGTGAATGGTTGTGAACAGCCGCCATTTGAATGGTATCTCTTGTTGAATTGACATATCGATATCATGGGAATAAAAAAAAGTCCATGTATAAAGACATTTGTGCTATAGCACTATCATGAATCTGATCATAAAAAAATGCGCTTCGCCCCATATTACATTTTGGGTGCTGATCTATATGATGCTGCTTTTAATTTTTGGCACAATTGCCCAAAAATATATCGGGCTGTATGGCGCACTTGATAAATATTTTTACAGCTGGATCTTATGGGCCGGGTATATGCCCCTACCCGGCGGCCTCAGCGTGATGTCCGTATTTTTCCTGAATTTGCTGGCACGCTTTCTGGGATACAGCGTCTGGACACGCGAGAAAGCCGGTATTCATCTGGCCCATGCGGGCGTGATCCTGCTGTTGATTGGCGGCATTATATCTGGCATCAGCCGCACTGATACTGTATTACCGATGATCAAAGATGAATTGCGCGGTTATACGCAAAGCTATGACGACGCCGCATTGACCGTATATAAAAACGGATTACGTATCAAACAATTCAACCTGAACAAGGTTTCAGATAATCAAAACCTGAGCCATGCCGAATTACCCTTTAATCTTCAGGTTTTAAATAAATGCATAAATTGCAAAATCACTTTTGATAAAAAAAGCGGCGGTATGAATTTGGTTGATATACCCTCTGAAAAAGATCGGGAACAAAACCTGTCAGGTCTGACATTTAAAATTGATTTAAGCGATAGTGAAGAAACGCAAAAATATCTTTCATTTTTATTCTTCCCAAAACCTCCCACAATTAAAATTGATGGCGACGAATATATTTTCACAACCGAGCGGGTATACAGCCTCCTGCCGTTCGACATTAAACTTGAAAGTTTCAACATTGAATATTATCCGGGCACATCAACGGCGAAATCTTATCAATCGGACGTACAAATTTTTGATGACGGCCATTCCGTGCCTGCCAGCATCACAATGAACGAACCGCTGACGTATAAGAACTATCGCTTTTATCAATCCGCATACGAAACCAACAACCGCGGGGAATACGTCAGCATCTTGGCTGTTGTTTATAACAAGGGGCGCATTTTCCCCTATCTTGCCGGTCTGATTACAGCGCTTGGCTTGGCTCTGCATATTCTGAATATTTTAAAGGGACGCCTTTCACAATCTGCCGTAAAATTCGGATGCTTGCTTATTCTTATGATATCGGCAAGCAGCCCCGCCCTTGCATCCGACATTAAAATCGGCACTGATTTTAAAACACTACCCGTTTTACACGAAGGCCGCATAAAACCGATCGACAGTTTCGCACGTTTGCAATTGAAAAAACTCAGCGGATCCGAGGCGCCTTTTGCAGAGGCCCCATCCGCAACACTTGCCCGTCTTATTTTCAATCCATACGATGCTGTACGCCTAAACGTTTTTGAAATTAAAAATAAATCCGTCCTGTCCGCTTTCGGAATAGCAAAACGAAAAGACAACCTTTATTCGTACAGTCAGCTTGTTAACGGTCTTGAAAAAACACGTAAGGAATTTATTGATATTTTACAGGATCAAAACCTGAAGCCTGACGCCTATCAATCCGCGCTGACTGATATTCACAACAAGGCGTTGTACTTTTTACAATTGGTGCGCAGCTTTTCATTCGCCATGCCACTTGAAGGCAGCGACAGCGATGCCATTTTGGATTATCGTGAATTACAAAAGAACACCATTCTTCTGAGAAACGCACTTGAAGCCATACGTGATGAAAAAGGCGATGATATAGACGCATATAGCGCGCGCGAAAAAGAAACCGCTTATATGAATTATCAACTTGATACTTTGGAGCAGACAGGTAAAAATAATCTCCTTCTACGCGTCATTCCATCATCCGACCCGCGCGAGAAATTCACAACACCATGGCAAGTTTTAACAGGTGGCAAAGGCCGCCCCGATTCCGGTGAATATATCCAAAATTGGATACGTCTGATGGTCGCCTATCAGGCCCAGAACCAGCATATATGGAACCGCGCCGTTATCGATCTGAAAACAAATTACGACGATCAAAAAACATCACCCGTCCTAAAGGCCGAATATTTTTACAATCTGTTTAACCCTGTTTTGATTTCAATTATTCTGGTTTTCGCTGGGGCAATTACAGCTACTTTTCTTACTGTGCAGAAAATTAATTCCGGCCACAAAGCGCTGTTTTTTACATCTGTTCTGCCTTCCCTGATTTTAGGCGCAACAATTTTATTCAGAACATTTGTTCTGGGACGTCCACCTGTCGGGACTTTATATGAATCAATTTTATTTGTCAGTTTCATCCTGTGTATGGCTGGTAGTTTATGGGCTTTTATCCGCCAACGTATAAACATCCTGCCCCCTGTTTTTATACTCTCCGGATTTTTATTATTGCTCGCAAAATCGATTGATGGCGATCAAGACAACATGCAAGTCATGGAGGCCGTATTAAATACAAACTTTTGGCTGTCGACACATGTTTTGATCATCACCGCAGGGTATGCATGGTGTCTTTTGACATCCGTAATTGCACATTTGGAATTATATAAACCGAACAAAAAAAATAAAAAAACAACACTGCATCTTCATGCAATTGTCTCGCTGTTTTTGATTTCACTTGGGACCATTTTGGGTGGCATATGGGCCGATATGTCGTGGGGCCGTTTTTGGGGATGGGATCCGAAAGAAAACGGAGCACTTTTAATCGCCCTATGGCTGATATGGGCTCTACATAGCCGCGCGAGCAAACACCTAAGCCAGCGTGGCTTCGAAACCGCGCTTGCTTTTTTATCCGTAATCATCATGCTTTCATGGTTTGGGGTAAATCTTTTGAATGTAGGATTGCACAGCTATGGTTTTGTCAGCGGTCTTGCGGCGGCATTATTTGCATTTATTATCTTTGAAATGACTTTGATCGGCGGACTGGTATGGCGTTTAAAAAAATAGCAAAAAATTTAATTATTCTAACCTTATTAATCATTGCCGTTATTGCCACCGGTATTTTTTTCAATCGCAACGCGGTAAATCAAAATCAAACCTCCGAAATCAAGGTCCCCTTGGAAATTAATCTTCTAGACCCACAACCCTTGCCCGAAATTAATTGGACAACAACTGAAGGGAATATTTTTTCGATACCTAAAAACCATTTCACCCTTATCAATTTCTGGGCAAGCTGGTGTGCGCCATGTGTCATCGAATTTCCCGAGCTGATAAAATTTGCAAAAGAGAACCCCGAATTCAATTTGCTGTTCGTCTCAAATGACCTGCATAAAAATGACATTGGAAAATTTGTTTCTTCTCTACCAGAGCGATCGCGTAAAGGTTTAATAAACTCCGAAAATATTTTTATGCTGTGGGATAATAAAGGTGAGATCACACGAGATATTTTTCAAACATATAAGCTGCCGGAAACATATATTTTGGACGATCGTCAACAAATCGTTGCAAAGATCAACGGGGTATTAAGTCAGGATGCCTATAGCTATCTCCGGGGCCTATAATTTGACCATTGCGCCGGTTTGTGCGAACAGGATCAATCGTATATTCACCGTTACGTTCCGTGCATGCGCGACGTCCGGATAAACATTCAAATTGGACAGAAATATTTTCCGCGCGTCTGTTCACGACACTTAAATCAACATCTTTGTATATATTATTGGCACCGTCATACGTCATATAAGCAAGGCGGTATTCTTCAGAATTTCTGCCATAAACAGCCGCATAATGTTCGATTTGCATATGGTTCATGATTTGCTGATAGCTAAAGCTGACTTCAAAGCGGCTGGGTGTTTCATCCAACGTCTCAAAAAGACTTCTGCCGTCAGGCATCGGAACTGATGTTCTGATGTCTTCGAGTGTTAAAGCCGCCTTGCCGTTGTCGCGCCTGATTCTGTTTGTCTGATATTTATAAAGATATGATCTGATTGTCGATCGCGTATAAAAATTTAGCCATGACCGATTGACGATATTTGCATCCCAATGCGCCTTGGCAGCAGCCGTCAGCGCAACACCATGATTTTGGCTATCCGCGTATCGGCTTTGGTATCCCTCGGCCAAAAGCGTCGAACGTCTATCGTTACGTGATATGTGATCCCAGATTGTATTATAACCATAGAGGCTGAGGTCATAGGCCGTCACATATTCTGTTGTTTTGGCTGCAGCTTCGCGCAATAAAATTGTTTGATGCAGTTCATAAGGCGACCAGCTTTGGTTGATATGCAGCAAGTTTTCTTGATCTTGTCTGGCATGTGCAAACTCGTGAAAAAGATACGATAGCTTGCGGGCGGTCGGCTCGTCCCCGTTTGATAGTGAGATCGATTTTCTATCATTATGCCACAAGGCTCCGGCGCCATTATCCAAGGCCATAACACAAATATTATAATCGGCATAATAGGCGTTATGATAGAGACCGGAAGATAAATAAGTATTATACGATGATATCTCGCGGAATTCGTTCAGGATATCACGTATCTGTTGCGGTTGCTTTTCGGCATCGTGATCCAGCTGAAAACAAGTATCATTTATAGGCGAAAACCCTTCTACTACACCAGCTGTGGCCGGCACAGGTGCTGCCATAACGGCACAAGGAAGCGCCGCACACGCAACTTTCGTAAAGATCTTTTTTAAAGATGTGGTTTTTTTCAACAATTTCCCCTGATAATTTGAAACAATCTATTACGTTTTCATAAAGGTTACAAGTTTTATTTTAAACCTGTTTTTCTATCCCGATTCTGCGTATATTTAAGGCATGAATAGAATCTTTCTTTTTGTCTTTTTGCTGATTTTATCCTGCCATTCTGCAATGGCACAATTTCCCCTCGACCGGAAAATTGAAAACTACGTTAAAATTGAATTGCAGACAAACCGCAGCGCCGCCGTTCCGGGCGAAAGTTTTACACTTGCCGTCATTCAAAACATACCCGAAGGCTGGCATACCTATTGGAAAAACCCCGGCGATTCAGGGGCTGAAACGCGTTTTGAATTTGACCTGCCGGAAGGCTTTGAGATAACAGACATTAAATGGCCAACACCCGAGCGCATCCCATACGATATTTTGATGAATTTCGGCTATGAGGATCAGGCCGTATTTCTGGTCGACATCAAGGTGCCCGATCAAATCGATGCCTACCATGTAAAACTGGCGCTGGATTCGTTCTGGCTGGTTTGTAAAGACATCTGCATTCCCGAAGATCAGCGCGTCGAAATTATGCTTCCCGTAAAGAGCAGCGCAAAAGCGGAAAACGATAGTCTGTTTGAAAAGGCACAGTTAAAACTGCCCATTCGAAAAAACGTAAATGCCTCATATAAAGAAACCGAAGATAACTTTATACTCAGCGTCCCGCGTCAGGATTTTTCAGATGATCGCCTGGTCGCTTTTTTCCCTGAAGACTACGGACTGATTGAAAATGCACCTGATCAAACAATTGTGACAACACGCGACAAAATTGTCTTATCTGCCCCGCGCGGCACACGTGATTTATCGGACATCGGCAACAGCGATTTTGTGCTTGTTTCTGACGGCGGCTCTTATCAGATTACTGCAATGGCATCCGAGCCTGTCACAGCGCTTCCGACACCGCCGCCACAGGATAATAATAACAGCAGCGGGTTTTTATATCATGTCTTGTTGGCGCTTTTCGGCGGAATCATACTGAACCTGATGCCCTGTGTTTTTCCTGTTCTGTCACTTAAGGCTTTGTCGGTAGTCAAGCTGAAAGACCAAGACAAAAAAGATACACTTATGCATGGCGTCTTCTACACGTCAGGTATCCTGATCAGTTTCGCCGCCTTCGGTGGGTTTATTCTGGCCTTGCGCGAAACCGGAACAGCACTTGGTTGGGGCTTTCATCTGCAAAACCCGGTTATGATTTTATTCCTGTCCTATCTGATGTTTGCGATTGGTCTGAACCTTTTGGGTTTATACACAATTGCAGGACGTTTTATGAATTGGGGACAAGGCCTTGGCAATAACAAAACCAAAACAGGCAGTTTTTTCACAGGCGTTTTGGCAGCCCTGGTCGCAACACCCTGCACGGCACCTTTTATGGCGGCGGCAGTCGGATATGCGACGATTCAACCCGCTCTACAATCTATGATAATATTCCTGATGGTTGGTTTAGGTTTGGCCCTACCCTACCTACTGCTGACGATTTCACCGACGCTACAAAAAATTCTACCACGTCCGGGCGCCTGGATGGAAACATTCAAAAAGATTTTGGCTGTGCCGATGTTCCTGACAACAATCTGGTTGCTATGGGTTCTGGTTCAGCAGGCGGGAACTGGTGCATTATATTTTGCAGTTATCGGCATCGCCATACTGGCAATCATCCTGTGGCAAAAACGTTTTTCTGTGATGATGTTTGGCATTCTTGTTTTAATTTTAACAATGCCCATGCTACCGGTTTCAAAAAATGACACACCGTTATCCAGCAACTCTTGGGATGCAGATAGATTGCAGATGATTCTGGACAAAGATCAACCTGTCTTTGTGAACATGACGGCATCATGGTGTATCACCTGCAAGATTAATGAAAAAACGACTTTGGCAACCGATGAAATCAAGTCTCTGTTTGATAAAGAAAACATTGTCTATCTTGTCGGCGACTGGACAAACGAGGATGATGCCATCACGCAATATCTTTTATTTTTTAATCGCAATGGCGTACCTCTCTACGTTTTTTATCCGGCGCCCACGGCTGGATCTGAACGTCCCGAGCCGATTGTCCTGCCACAAATTCTGACACCAACGATTGTCAAAAATGCCGTTACACGATAATTACGATGTTGTTATTCTGGGCGCAGGTGCCGCCGGCCTGATGTGCGCGATTGAATCCGGCAAACACGGGCGCAAGACTTTGCTGCTGGATCACGCGAAAAAACCTGCAGAGAAAATCCGCATCTCGGGCGGCGGGCGATGCAACTTTACAAATTTGAACGCACGCCCCGAATGCTTTCTGTCACAAAATCCGCATTTTTGTAAATCGGCATTAAAGCAATATACCCAGCATGATTTTATAAAGCTGGTCGAGCAATATAACATCCCCTATCACGAGAAAACATTGGGGCAGTTATTTTGTGATACATCCGCAAAAGACATTATCAATATGCTTTTGGATGAATGTAAAAAAGCAAGTGTCGATTTATTTTTGGAAACAAAAATTTTGAATGTCTCGAAAGATAATTCATATACGGTTGAAACCACACGCGGCACCGTACAATGCGATGCGTTGGTCGTCGCGACGGGCGGGCCATCCATTCCTAAGATGGGCGCGACATCTTTCGCCTATGATCTTGCACGTCAATTTGATCTTAAAATTATTGAACCACGCGCGGCACTGGTTCCGCTGACATTTGAAATGCCCCAACTTGAATTTTATAAATCTCTTGCCGGTGTGGCATTAGATGCCCATATTAAATTTGATAAGACCGCTTTTGATGAAGCGATTTTATTCACACACCGTGGCCTTAGCGGACCTGCCGTTTTGCAAATTTCATCCTATTGGGATCATCAAAGCGCAATCCATTTTGACATGTCACCGGATAGAAATATCTATGAATTTTTGACGCTACAAAAAGATAAAAATCCGAAAAAGAATATCGACAATATTTTATCTTTAGCGATCCCGTCGCGCCTTGCCGACAAGCTTTGCGAAACGCATAAGCTTTCCGGAAATATTGCCGAAATCCCGAACAGCTCCTTAAAAGAATTGGCCGACGCTATCAATAACTGCCTGATTACGCCTGATGGGACAGAAGGGTATCGCACCGCAGAGGTCACATTGGGCGGGATTGATACAAACGAGATATCATCAAAAACCATGGAATCTAAAAAACACCACGGGCTTTATTTTATCGGTGAATGCGTTGATGTCACCGGCTGGCTGGGTGGGTATAATTTTCAATGGGCATGGTCATCCGGCTTTGTTGCCGGACAAAATGTCTAAGCTGCTTTCACCAAGAAATGCGGGTTCAGGAAATTGATATCTTTTTTGCCGTACAGCATTTCACGTCCATCAAGCTCGGTCAGTTGCCCGCCGGCTGCATTAACAATCGCATGCCCTGCCGCAATATCCCATTCACATGTCGGGGCCAAACGCGGATAGATATCTGCCTGACCTGATGCAACCTGACATATTTTTAATGAACTGCCGCGAAAGGCGGTATTAGCAATTTTGCGGCCATCCAGAAATTTTGCCAAAGCCTCTTTATTGCTGTGGCTACGGCTGGCGACAACAGTCAGACCCTCCTCCGGTACAGCGCGCACAGATATCTCACGGCGCTCGTCCTTAATCGTCAGGTCGGCACCACCATTTTCAAAACCGCTATAAAGCTCGTCAACAACTGGGGCATAGATAACCCCGAAAACAGGCTTAAAGTTTTTCATCAGGGCGATGTTGACGGTGAACTCACCTGTACGGTTCACGAATTCCTTGGTGCCATCCAGCGGATCAACCAGCCAGAAATCCCCCTTTGAAATATCGGGCACGTTGCCGGCCGCAACAGATTCTTCTGCAACAATCGGCAAACCCACATCCAAGGCACGCAGCCCATCCAGAATCAATATTTCGGCTTCCTGATCTGCAACCGTCACGGGCGATCCATCACCTTTGCGCATGACGTCTGTCCCATCTGTATAGTGCTGCATTTCCAGCGCACCGGCACGAAGAGCGATTTCCTTAACAGGGGCCAGCAAGTTTTTATAGTCCATATTGATTCCTTTCATTTGCCTTTATCCTAAACTAGAATAACAAAAAAAGGAACCAATGCCGCACCGATACATATAGTATTAAAAGGAGATTTTTATGCGCATTCTACTGACACTTGCTTTTACCATTTTATTTACCGCCAGCGCTATGGCCGGTGCGCCGATATCATATAATGATGGCGAAACCGAACTGCAAGGTTACGTTTCTGCCCCGACAGAAAACGCGGGCACGACCCCGATCGTTATGATCGTGCATCAATGGAAGGGCCTGGGTGATTACGAGAAAAAGCGTGCTGATATGTTGGCCGATCAAGGTTATGTCGCATTTGCGATCGATATGTACGGCAAAGATATCCGCCCCGAGACTACGGACGAGGCAAAAACACAATCATCAAAATATAAAGGCAACCCCGATCTGGCGCGTAGCCGTCTGAATGCAGCCCTTGCCACTGCCAGAACTCTTGAGCTGGGCAGCCCCGATGATATCGCAATTATAGGATACTGTTTTGGCGGTACAATGGCGCTGAAGCTGGCGCGCACAGGCGCGGACATCGACGGTGCCGTCAGTTTTCATGGCGGTTTAAACACAGATAAACCTGCCGAAAAAGACAGCATTAAAGCTGAAATCGAAGTGCATCACGGCGCGGCAGATCCGCATGTTCCGCCTGAACAGGTTGATGCCTTCATGCGTGAAATGGAAGATTCGGGAACAGACTTTGCCTTTTATGCCTATGATGGCGCAGTGCATGCCTTTACTGAAAAACATGCCGGTAATGATCCATCTACAGGCGCGGCCTATGATGCCAATGCCGATCAGAAATCCTGGGCACGCACCCTTGATTTTCTAAAACGTAAATTTGCTGAATAGGCAGCATGTCACGCATATCATCCATATTGGTCCTGCTGATATTTATCGTCGTTTTTCCATCGACCTATTTTCTTTACCACAGCAGCAAAGACGGCGCTGTCGAGGAAATTATCGCGGCATCACAAAGTGATGATGTTAACGCGATGGCAGAACGGTTCGACTGGGAATCTGTTCGCCAGAATCTGAAAGATAAAATCACTGCCCAGAAGCGGACCATGGGAAATTACGGCACGCTGATTGGCCCTGACATTTCAAAAGTTGACGAAATTGTTGATTATTATCTAAAGCCGGAGAATATAGAAATCGCCTATATCTATCACGATATTCTGTTTCCTGAAGTCACAGAAGAACAATTCATACGTAACATTGCCTATGCCCCGCCGTTCGGGTTTTCGATATTGATGGGATACCCGAAAGATGCGCCATCGACACAATCAGTTGACCCATTATTACAGGAAGAACTTGAAGCACGGTTCATTTTCAGGCTTGATGGCCTGACCTGGAAAGTAAAAGAAATCAATATCCCGATTTTCATGATTCCAACGCGCACATATTCGCAGCCAGCTCTACAGCATTTTAAACAACGTGCAGGTGCCTATTAAAGCGCCTTGATTTTATCGCGGGTATTTTCCTGTGTCAGACCTATATTCTTTTCAACATAGTCTGTGATCTGCTCGACGCATTCCTCAATCGAATATTTCATTGTATCGACGACCAGCTCGGGTTTATCCGGTGCTTCGTATGGGGATGACACACCCGTAAAGTTCGGGATTTCGCCTGTACGTGCTTTTTTATATAACCCTTTTGGATCGCGCGATTCACATGTTGCGACATCTGCTTTGATGTAAACTTCATGGAAATCACCATCTTTGCAGGTTTGACGTGCGCGCGTGCGGTCAGCACGATATGGCGAAATAAAGGCGGTTAAACAGACCAAACCTGCATCCGCATTCAGGGCCGCGACTTCACCAACGCGGCGGATATTTTCCGCGCGGTCTTCAGGTTTAAACCCCAGATCGGCATTCAAACCTTTGCGCACATTATCGCCATCCAGAACGTATGTCTGATAGCCTTTTGTAAACAGCGCGCGTTCGACCCGCATCGCCAAGGTTGATTTACCCGCACCTGACAGACCCGTAAACCAGATCACAGACCCGCGGTGGCCATTTCGGTTCATGCGTTCTTGCGCTGTCAGCAGATGGTCAACCTCGTAAAGGTTATCCGCACCTGTTGGCAAGGCGTTACGTTGATCAGGATATCCGCGCATGTGAATGATACCGCCGCCGACCGTATCAAAACCGTCCAACAAAACGCAGCGTCCTGTTGACGGGTTTTCTGTATAAGGGTCCAGCGCCAGCATCTCGCGCGAACGTAATGTAATTTCCGCCATATCGTTGCGTTTGATTTCAGTCTTCTTGTCATGCTGCAGGGTTTCTGTATTCACGACATGATCAATCGATTGCACACGCACCTTGGCGGATCGTGTCCCCAGTTTCAGGGTATAGCTTTTGCCTTCTTTTAAGGCCGTATCAGACAGCCAGAAAATATTGGCGCGAAAAACGTTCGTCAGCATCGGCGCTTTTTCAACGTGGCTGCCAATGTCCCCACGTTCAACAAAGATGCGCTGGTCCAATGTAATCCCGACGATATCCCCGGCGCGCGCGTCAACCTGCGGCGGGTCTTGTTCGGGCCAATTTTCAATTGATGTTACAGTGGCTGATCGATTGGCTGGCGAGAACATCAGCGTATCACCAACACGCAAACGTCCGGCCTCGATGCGGCCGACCAGAATGCGTTCGCCTTCCGTTTTATAAACATCCTGAATTGGGAAACGCAACGGGCGCGCGACAGGGCGCGGCTGTAATACGAAACGATCCAGCGTTTTCAAAAGGCTTTGACCTTCGTACCAATCCATATTTTCAGACATACTGGCAATACCATCACCATGGCGCGCCGAAATCGGTACAATCGCCATAGGCGAAAGGCCAAGGCCAGAAAGATATTCTGTGACTTCGTTGCTGACATCGTTAAAACGGCCGGCATCATGATCAACCAGATCCATTTTGTTCACAACAACGACAATTTGTTTTAATCCCAGCAGGTGAAGCAAATAAGCGTGACGGCGTGTCTGTTCTTTCAAACCTTCCGCCGCATCTACAACCAAAACGGCTGCATCGGCAGCGGCCGCACCGCTGATCATGTTTTTCAAAAACTCGCGATGGCCCGGCGCATCAATAATTACATAGTCGCGTTTTTCGGTTTTGAACCAGATGCGGGTTGTATCAATGGTCACCGCCTGGTCACGTTCGGCCTGAAAAGCATCCAGCACAAAGGACCATTCCAGTGGCATATTACGTTTTTCCGACACCGCCTTTAATTCTTCGTATTTGCCCTCGGGCAGGCTGTCCGTGTCATACAAAAGACGACCGATCAATGTTGACTTTCCGTGATCGACATGGCCGACAACAACAATATTCATCTGTTCTTTATTCATCTTCAATTCCGTATTTATGCTTACATATATCCACTGCGGCGCAGGCGTTCGAAACTGTCTTCGGTTTCATTATCCATGGCGCGGCCTGAACGCTCGGTGACTCTGGTTGTTTTCAATTCTTCGATAATTTCATCGATGGTTGACGCATTGCTATCAACCGGAAAGGTAATATTTTTTTCGCCCAGCGAGCGGTAACGCTTTCCATCACGCGCAAAATAAAGCGGCACGCACGGAATGTTTTCGCGCTTAGTATATTCCCAGATATCAAGTTCGGTCCATTGCAACAACGGGTGAATACGAACATGTGTATCATCGTCAAATTCGGTTTTATACTGGTCCCACAATTCGGGCGGTTGATCTTTATAATCCCATGACCCGTCAAAGCTGCGGGGTGAAAAAACACGTTCCTTGGCACGCATTGATTGTTCGTCACGGCGAATTCCCAGTATCAGGCCCTGATGACGTGTTTTATCAATAAAGTTTTTCAGTCCTTCGGTTTTGCGGGCGGCGGCACGCGTTGCGGGCGGCAGGGTTTTATCCATATCTTCTTCAGGTGGACAGTCCTCAATGATCAGCTCGAAATTCCATTCTTTTCGCAGCCAATCACGGAACTCGTAAACCTCGGGTAATTCCTGATGCGTTTCCAACTGGATCATAGGGAATGGAATGCGTCCGAAAAACGCTTTACGCACCAGCCATAAAAGCGCGGTTGAATCCTTGCCAATCGACCATAACATGCCAAGTTTTTCAATTTTATTATAGGCTTCGCGCAAGATATATATCGATTGCGCCTCTAGTTGATCCAATTTTTCAGACATATAACTTATCCAATTTATTTAAGTGTTATGAAGTGATAACAATCTTTGCCCCGACTGACAAGACAGACAGTCATTTTTTTGACAAAAAAGAAAAGCGTGCAAAGCACGCTTTCTCAAGGCTACGGCTGTAAGATTACAACCCCTGTTTGTTTATTTCGGTTTGTAGGCCGGTCTGTCTGTTTTCGGCGCAGGCTTTTTGATCTGCTGGTCATCATTAACCGCAACCGATCGTCCCGCACTGTTTCCAAAATCAAAGATCGCTTTGTGACCGGTGATCGTCTTATCTTCCTGATCGAATTTAAAGCCAACACCTTTACCACTGTTGCTTTGACCAAAGCCTGTCAGATTCACATCTTTGACATCTTGCAACGTAATTTGCGTAACCAAAGCTTTCAGATCTTTCTTCGGAAGTTTTCTCAGCTCTTTCATCGATGTGCCCTGCATAACGCGGTAAGCAGCATTTTCAATAGCAAGCTCGATCAGGTTACGAACCGTACGTCCGTTACCGAAGTCTTTTTCATTACCTGATTTTTCAGCCAAAATCTTTTTAAGCGCTTCGGCCTTGGCATCCGGCGCGAAAGTCACATCCATGTTTTTAGACATGAAATCGATGATGTCGCCCAATTCCTGTTCAGAGAAATCATCAAAGTGAACATAGTTCTGGAAACGGCTTTTCAGGCCAGGGTTCGCGTTGATGAATTTTTTCATCGGTTCTGTGTAACCTGCCACAATGATCACAAGATCATCACGGTTGTTTTCCATTTCAGCCACAAGCTGGTCAACAACCTGTTTACCAAAGTCTTTTTCACTGCCGTCCACGATCAGCGAGTAGGCTTCGTCAATGAACAAAACGCCGCCTTTGGCGCTTTCAATAACCTTCTGTGTCTTTTCTTCAGACTGGCCGATAAAGCCTGCAACGAGGTCCTTACGGGTAACTTCAACACAGTGACCTTTTTTCAAAAGGCCCATCGCTTTAAGCATTTTACCGTATTCACGGGCTACAGTTGTTTTACCTGTCCCAGGGTTACCGTCAAAAACCATATGCAAAGATGGTGCGTGAACATCGTCCTTGCCCAAAACTTCTTTTTTTAACTTACCCATTTGGGTCAGCGCGATTTGACGCTTCAGCTTAGTTTTAACTTCATCAAGGCCTATCAGCTTGTTGATGTCTTCCATCGCCTTTTTCAGTTCGGCATCGTTTTCTTCATCTTCATTGTCATTTGTTTTGACAGGCTGCGCTGCCAGCCCCGCACGCACCAGATCGCCTGGATGCTTTTTAACAGCCACGTTCGGCATTGTGCCTTTGTCAAATTCGTCGCTTGACGGCCAATCCAGCGTATAGACCGGAACGGTGCGCTGGTCTTCTGTGCCCAGTTCAAAATAATAGGCTGTTGTACCATAAACAGATTTACGCGCCTTACCGTTTGGAACGACCTCGCCAAGTTCTTTAATGCTTTGAATTGACTTGCTGTCTGCAGACATCAATGCTGCGTACAGAACCCCTGTTTTTACATCAACCAGATATTTTGTTTTATTTGGACTTGGCATGTAATTCCCCTTTACGTAAGTATATTTCCCCTAATCGCCAAAACACGAAAGAAAATTTTTCTTTTATGTTATTTAATGACATTTTAGTGCGACAGAAAAATACTGTCTAGACAAAAAAGGCAAAAACGGCAAAATGATGCCCCTTTTAAGCGGGTTATGTCAGATAGGGCATGAATCTCTTTTCATAAGCGCTGTTCACTTGCTTTTAATGAATTAAAACTGCTATAAAAAACTGTTAATTTAATCTTGATTCTGTGGAAAACCCTATGCCAATCGACAGCATGTTCATCTTATATATATGTGCAGCAGCCGCTGTCGGTTTTTGCATAGGCGCATTAATCGGTAAAAGCCGCTCTGTTAAAAAAGAAGCCGAACTAGAACATAGTAAAAGCGCGCTTGAGAACCTCGGTACCGAGCTGACTGATTTACGCGTACGCCTTGAAAGCCTGCAGAGTGAAAAAGCCAGCCTAACCACCGCGCTGGAGCACGAGCGCAAAAACATGGCCGAAAAGCTGAAGCTGTTGGAAGAGTCCAAAGAGCAAATGGGCCATATGTTCAAATCGCTCAGTCAGGATGTCATGGCATCAAACCGTGAAAGTTTCTTATCTTTAGCCCAAGAACGTTTGAAACAGTTTCAGGACGGCGCACAGAATGATTTGGAAAAACGCCATAAAGCTATCAAGGACCTTGTCGATCCAGTCAATAAGTCCCTTGAAAACATGGACAAGAAAATTTTGGATCTTGAAAAGGCGCGTGAAGGCGCATATGGCGAGCTGCGCGAACATCTGACTGCGATGAAAACCGATCAGGATAAATTGCGCTATGAAACCGCATCCCTGGTTCAGGCACTGCGTTCGCCCTCCACCCGTGGCCAATGGGGTGAATTGCAGTTAAAACGCACGCTCGAAATGGCCGGTATGGTTGAAGGTATCCATTATAAGCAGCAGGCCGTCACCGAAAGCGGCACCCGCCCTGACGTTATCGTTTTCCTGCCTGGTGGCCAAAATATTGTGATTGATGCCAAGGCCCCGATCGAGGCCTATTTGGATGCCTTGAAAGAAAACAACAGCGAAGAAGAGCGTGAAACGCAAATGAAGCGACACGCACGACATGTCCGTGACCATTTCCAAAAGCTGGGCACGAAAAAATACTGGGCGCAATTTGACAGCCCTGAATTCGTGCTAATGTTCTTGCCGGGTGAAAGCTATTTCAGTGCTGCGCTGGAACACGACCCATCATTGATAGAGGCCGGCGTTGACAACCGCGTTATACCAGCAACCCCGACAACATTGATTGCTATGCTGCGCGCCATTGCCTATGGCTGGCGGCAAGAAGCATTGGCCGAAAATGCCAAGGAAATTTCAGATTTGGGGCGCGAATTATATAAACGCCTGTCCGTTTTCGGCGGTCATATGGCGGATATAGGTAAAGGTATTGACCGCGCCATGAGCTCTTATAACAAAGCCGTTGGCTCGCTGGAGCGCAATGTCCTGTCTGCCGCGCGCAAGTTTGAAGACCTTGAAACCACACCGGAAAAGGCCGAATTGCCGGACCTTAAAACTCTGGAGGAGTCTCCGCGTCGCCTGACAGCACCTGAATTTGACGAGGATGATACGAAAAAGCCCAAGAAGGCGAAATCTTGACATCTGCAGATAAAATCCATATTTGATTAATAACTCTTTGATAAGGTTAAAGAATGAAAAAATACGACATCGTTTTAGCACCCGACCCGATTTTAAAAACGAAATGCGATCCCATCGAACGCATTGACGATGAAATGCGTGTGCTGATGGATGATATGCTGCATACAATGTATGATGCGGAAGGTATCGGCCTTGCCGCCCCGCAAATCGCGATTAACAAACGCCTTCTGGTTTTGGATGTTGACCAAGGCAAGGACGGGGAACGCGGCAAACCTATGGTTTTCGCCAACCCAGAGATTGTTTGGTCTTCTGAAGAGCCCAATATATATAACGAGGGCTGCCTATCTATTCCAACCCATTATGCCGAAATCGAACGCCCGAAAATCGTGCGCGTTAGATATCTGGATTATGATGGTAAACAACAGGAAATAGAGGCCGACGGCCTTTTGGCCACATGCCTTCAGCATGAAATCGACCATCTGGACGGGATATTATTTATCGATTACCTGTCGAACCTAAAGCGTAATATCATTATCAAAAAAATGAAAAAGATGAAGAAGAATGTTCAGGCGCTTTAATTTCTATTGATACCCCCCCTAAAATAACAGTAAAAAATTTGACATAATGTTGATGTTATGCTATTCTGGTTCTTATGAATGGGGATCAAAATAAAAAACCAGATAACACACCACGCGGCCAAGCGCTGCGCCTTGTTGACGAACTTCGCGAAATTGTGAAACATCCCGGCGCTATTCTCGAATCTGATATTTTGGCTTTTGATGCCTTTTACGAACGCCTTGAAGCGCAACCCGAACCGGTGCGCTTTTTGTTCGCTTTTGAACTTCAACATCGCATGAATAACGATATTCAGGCCTTTCAGCAAGCAGATAAAAAACAACTGGGGCTAATGTCTATGGGACTGCCACAGGACATACAATTTTATAAGCGGAATGCCGAATTTATTCGCAAAACACTAGCCAGTGACGAAAGCTTTCGCATCCAATTTGCACGCAAAGCCATGCGCAATCTACCCGACAAACACATCTTGAATCCTGTCGAATTGACTAAAATATTCAGCTCTGAAAAATGTCCCGATTATATTCGCGCCAGTAATGTTTCAGACCCCGTTTCAAAATCCCCATAACTGTGATATCCTTATTCCGTTAACCATTATCGGAAGATCTATGAACTATTGGACCAACAGTCGTAAAGCACAGCGATACATTAGCCGTGCCAGTCATATCAGCTCGCTGGTAATGATGGATTTACGACCGATGGATCTGGCGCTGCAGGACTATAAGGACTTGCTGGAAGAACTGGAACAGGAAAGCGAATCCGTCCAGTTGTTATTCGCCCTGATGGTACAGGACCGCACTGATATCGCGATTAAAATTTATTACCAGATGAGCCGAAAATCAGAAGATTTGATGATCGAACTGCTGCCGGCCAATCTGACAATGACCGCATTGTGCTATAAGAAAACGCAGGAAAAACTGGGGCCGCTGACCAACAGCCGCATCCAATATCTGGCCCGCGAATTTAATAAATTACCTATCGAACATCCCGATAACCCGCGCAAAACTTTTCAAATTTATAAGAACGCATTCAAACGATAAATCGCATTATCCCTATCCTGTTTTTCTTGACGGACAAATCCGTGAATTGATAAAGTCAGGTTATTCATAAATCGAAAGGAATATAAAATGTCAAATGCAGACAAAAAAGCAAAATCCTATTTAAATAAAGGCATGATCTTGGCGACGAAATATACAACAGGCCTGATATCCGAAGAAAAGGCCGTTGAAAAATCAAAGGCGATTCTGGATGCTCTCGAGCAAGAAACACCCGAGGTTCAAAAAGCCTATAGCCGTATGTATCAGGATGTGTTCACCAAACAGATTGAAAAAGTTGAAAAGCTTCCGGCATTTCTGGAAGGTGTCATGAAAAAACGTCTGATCAAAGATGTTAGTCCTGCAAAACGTCAGTTTAACTTTATTGCAAATGCTCTGGGCAGCGACACTGACCCGCGCTTAAAAGCCCTGAGCGATGAATTCAACAAGATGCCTGACCGCGACGATAAAAACGCTGATCGTCAATTCGCGGCTATGAAGAAAATTGCCAAGATGGGCAAATAAGATAATTGAGATTTCATATTAACAATGATAAAAGGGCGTATGGATAAATCTGTACGCTCTTCTTATTTACGTGTCGTCTATATGGGCACGCCCGATTTCGCAGTTCCGGCACTAAAAATGTTGGCCGACAGCGACCATGACGTTATTTGTGTTTACACACAGCCGCCTCGCCCCGCAGGCCGTGGTCAAAAGCTATCGAAATCTGCGGTTCATAAAGCTGCCGACGATTTGGGCATTCCCGTCAAACACCCGACATCTTTAAAAAAAGAAGATGCTCAAAAGGAATTCAGCACGCTTAACGCCGATATAGCCGTTGTCGCCGCCTATGGCCTGATATTGCCCAAAGCTGTTTTAGAGGCGCCGAAATTCGGCTGTATTAACATTCATGCATCGTTGTTACCGCGCTGGCGGGGGGCGGCGCCCATCCAACGCGCGATTTTGGCAGGTGACACTGAAACCGGCATTTGCATCATGCAGATGGACCAGGGACTTGATACAGGCGATATTCTGGCGCGTCAAACGGTTGCCATTACCGATAAAACAACGGCACAAACACTGCATGACGCACTCGCAGAGACAGGAGCAAAAATGACAAAAGAAACAGTAGATAAAATTGGCAACGGCAAAAAACCTGAAGCTGAAGCGCAAACAGAAGATGGTATGACCTATGCCAAAATGCTGAGCCGCGAAGACGGTAAAATCGATTGGCGCGCATCCGCAAGCCATATTGAACGGCAAATCCGCGCCTTGACGCCTTGGCCGGGGGTCTGGTGCATGGCCGATGGGCAACGCCTGAAAATTCACGCGGCCGAAGTTGCAAAAGGCAGCGGCCAACCTGGTATGATCTTGAACAAGGACATGACTGTGGGCTGTGGCAGCGGCGCGATTAAACTGACATCTGTTCAGCCGGAAGGCAAAAAACCGATGGACGGGCTGTCTTTTTTGAACGGCTCTAAATTGAACGTCGGGGACGTTCTGTCTTGATCCGTTGGAAGCTGACAATCGAATATGATGGCACCCCCTTTATGGGCTGGCAGCGCCAAGGTCACGGGGATTCCGTTCAACAAACCTTGGAAGATGCCTATAGTAAAATGACAGGCGAAAAAGACCTGCGTTTACATGTCTGCGGGCGTACTGATGCAGGCGTGCATGCCGTCGGGCAAGTCGCACATATTGATTTAGCCGAAAGATATACTGAAAAAGAAGTCCGCGACGGCCCGAATTATCATGTTGGCGAATGGCCAGTTGCCGTTTTGAATGCCGAGCGCGTATCAGATGATTTTCACGCCCGTTTTAACACGCAAAAACGCTATTACAGATATCGCCTGACCTGTAATCATCCGACCGAACCGCAATTGGATGCATGGCGCAGCTGGCATGTTAAAAACGATCTGGATATTGATGCGATGCGCGAAGGTGCGAAACACCTGCTGGGTCATCACGATTTCTCCAGCTTTCGCGCCAGCCACTGTCAGGGAAAAAGCCCCATTAAGACCCTTGATACGATTGAAATTACCGAATTTACCGACCCGCTGCGCCCCGGCCGCCAGATCATGATTGACGTCAGCGCAAAATCCTTTCTGCACCATCAGGTGCGTAATATTACAGGGACGCTAAAGGAAGTCGGCGAAGGCAAACGCGCCCCCGAAGACGTGAAAACGATCCTTGAAGCCTGCGACCGCTGTCAGGCCGGCATTACCGCCCCCGCGCACGGATTATATTTTGTAAAGGCCGAATATTAAGCAATATAGACTTTATTAAGCTTTGCCTGTAAAAATGGTGGCTGGTTAAAATTATTAAAGAGATTCTTTTGACACATAAAATACTAGTCCTGAACGGCCCGAACCTGAATATGCTGGGCATGCGCGAGCCGGAGATCTATTGGCGCGACAGCCTTGCCGATATCGAGGACCTTTGCACGAAAACCGCCAAATCCCTTAAAATGGATGTTGAATGCCTTCAAACAAATTACGAAGGCGAAATGGTGACCCTGATTCAAAAAGCGCACGATCAATACAACGGTATTATTTTGAATGCTGCCGCCTACACCCATACGTCGGTTGCCCTACATGATGCGGTCAAACTTTGCGGTCTTCCCGTCATTGAAGTGCACCTGTCCAACATATATTCGCGCGAGGAATTCCGCCATAAATCGTACATTTCACCCCTGGCAAAAGGAGTGCTTTGCGGTTTTGGAATTATGGGGTATAGTCTAGCCCTGCAAGCAATGAAAAACGAATTAAATGCCGGAGAGAAAGACAATGGCTAAAAAGCTTAAAATTGACCTTGAAGAAATCCGTAAACTGGCCGAACTGGTTCAGGAAACGGATCTGAATGAAATTGAAATCGAGGAAGATGACCTTCGCATCCGCGTATCACGTGGTGGTCAGGTCGTTCAAACCGTTGCCGCACCGGTTGCACCGGCCCCTGTGGCCGCAAATGCACCCGCAGCTGCTGCACCTGCCGAGGCCGCATCAGCCGGCGGTTATGATGACAGTCATCCGGGCGCTGTAAAATCCCCGATGGTTGGTACTGTTTATCTTCAGCCTGAACCGGGTGCGGATTCTTTCGTATCCGTTGGCGACAAGGTTTCTGCCGGTGATACTCTGATGATTATCGAGGCGATGAAGGTTATGAACCCGATCAAAGCACCGAATTCCGGTACGGTCAAAGCCATTCTGGTTGATGATACCAGCCCTGTTGAGTTTGACGAGCCACTGATCGTTATTGAATAACTCCCCTGACAAGGCAGATATACCATGTTTAAAAAAATCCTGATTGCCAACCGCGGCGAGATTGCCCTTCGTATTCACCGCGCCTGTAAAGAACGCGACATTCAAACTGTTGTTGTCCATTCCAAAGCTGACGAAAATGCGATGGCTGTAAAACTGGCTGATGAAAGCGTTTGCATCGGCCCTGCAGCCAGCAAAGACAGCTATTTGAATATTCCCGCTATTTTAACAGCGGCTGCGATTACAAATGTTGATGCCATTCACCCCGGAATCGGATTTTTGTCTGAAAACGCCGAATTCGCCCGTATGGTGGAAGAACATGGCTTTACTTTTATCGGCCCGTCCCCGAAACACATCGAACAAATGGGTGACAAGGCTGTTGCCAAGAAAACAGTCAAAGAATTGGGCCTGCCTGTTATTGAAGGATCGCCGGACATCGTTCCGACCCTGGAAGAAGGCCAAAAGATATCGAAAGAGATCGGCTTTCCGGTCCTGATTAAAGCTGTTGCCGGCGGCGGCGGTAAAGGTATGAAAATCGCCTATACAGCCGCAGAATTTGATAACGCCTTTAAAATGGCGCGTGCCGAAGCGAAGGCCGCCTTTGGAAACGGCGATGTCTATATTGAAAAATATCTGGGTAACCCCCGCCATATCGAAGTACAGGTTATCGGCGACACTCATGGGAATGCGATTCATCTGGGTGAACGCGATTGTTCGATCCAGCGCAGCCACCAGAAGGTCTTGGAGGAAGCCCCATCCCCCGCCCTCAGCGAAAAAGAACGCAAATATATCGGCGAGCTATCTGCTGAAGTCGTTCGTAAAATGGGATACCGCGGCGTTGGTACAATCGAATATCTTTACGAAGACGGTAAATTCTATTTCCTTGAAATGAATACCCGCCTGCAGGTCGAACACCCGATCACCGAAATCATCACAGGTATTGATCTGGTGCGCGAACAGCTGCATGTCGCCGCCGGAAACCCGCTGACCTTTAAACAGGAAGACATCACCTTTAAGGGCTGGGCATTTGAATGCCGCGTTAATGCCGAACACCCCGAAACATTTATTCCGTCACCCGGTAAAATCACCAAATTCCACCCGCCAGGCGGTTTGGGTGTGCGGGTTGATAGTGCGATTTACGAAGGCTATTCCATTCCACCATATTACGATAGCTTGATTGCCAAGCTGATTATTCGCGGCGCGACGCGCAACGAATGTCTTCGCCGTTTAAACCGCGCGCTGTCCGAATTTGTAGTCGAAGGCGTGAATACGACCCTGCCGCTTCATAACCGCATTTTGCATGAGGAAGAATTCCGTTCAGGCGATTACAACATCCACTGGCTGGAACGCAAATTGGGCCTGAAACCAGACCCGAATGCAAAAAAAGACAAAGATTCCGAAGCCGCCTGAATTCTTTAGGTTGTAATTCTTTTCGCGCCATCTACTATTAGATTGTGATTTACATCAATGTGGAACATTCGAACAATTTTTAGGAGATTTTCATGAAAAAACTTATATCTGCCGCACTCGGCGCCGCACTACTGATCGCACCGTTATCGAATGCAAAAGCCGAGGCTGTTGAATACGAATTTGATACGGTTCACAGCCAGATTATTTTCTTTGTCGACCATCTTGGCTTTGCCAAATCAGAAGGTGAGTTTCTGCATTTTGACGGCGGATTTACGTTTGACCCTGAAAATGTCGAAGCATCAAGCGTAGATGTCACGATTGATACATCCAGTATCAGTCTGGACGACGAAAAATGGGATGCACACATGAAGAACGCTGATTTCTTTGATGTCGAAAAATACCCGACCATGACTTTCAAAAGCACAGGCATTGAAAAAACAAGCGAAAACACAGGCAAATTGACCGGTGATCTGACGATGTTGGGCCAAACACATCCTGTCACTTTGGATGTTAAAATGAACAAAGTCGGCACACACCCACGCAGCGGTAACCAGCACGCCGGTTTTTCCGCGACCGGAACATTAAACCGTTCACAGTGGGGGATGGAATACGGCCTGCCTATGGTTGGCGACGAAGTTGAAATGCGCATCGAAGTCGAAGCCAGCAAAAAGACAGAAATGAACCCGTAATGGCATTGAAGAATACTAAAGCAGCCTATGGCAGCGGCGCCAAGTTTTTTCACTGGCTGATTGCCTTGTTTATAATCGGCATGCTTGCCATGGGTTTTATTATGCATGAAATGGATGCTAGCCCCCTGAAATTCAAGGTATATAACTGGCACAAATCCATTGGCTTTCTGGTGATCTGGCTGGTGGCCTTGCGCCTGGCCTGGCGTCTATTTAATGCACAACCCGATATGCTGAGCAAAAAAGCATGGGAAGTGCGCCTCGCCAAAGTCACGCACTTTCTGTTGTATGCCGGGATTTTTCTGATGCCGATGTCAGGTTGGTTGATGTCTTCGGCGGATACATACCCTGACCCGCTGGTCTATGGTATTGACCTGCCGCAAATTATCGAGCCTGATAAGGGTATCAAAAGCCTTTTCAGCGCCATTCATTTTTACACCGCATGGTCTTTAGTTGGTTTGATATCACTTCATTTTGCGGGGGCTTTAAAGCACCATTTCGTAGAAAAGGATAGAACCCTGCTGCGAATGCTACCTTTTACGAAGGACTGAAATGAAAAAACTTCTCTTGTTATCTGCCCTGTTATTGCCTTTTTCTGCCAATGCAGAAACATTTGAATGGCAACCCCGCTACGACCAGAGCACGATCACTTTCACAAGCACTGAAAATGGTAATGCACACGAAACACGCGTGGGCGAATTTGAAGCTGATATTCAATTTTCTGCCAATGACCTTGAAAACAGCAATGTCATGGTCAATATTCCGGTAAAAGCTTTTAAACGTGATGATAGTGAAGCCTTGCAGACGATGCAGGAGGGGCAGTTCTTTGATGCCAAAAACTATCCTGACATCACATACCGCGCCGATCATTTTGAACATGTTAAAGACAACGAATACATCGCGCATGGGTATCTGAAAATAAAGGATATAGAAAATCCGCTCGACCTGCCCTTTACCCTTGATATCACAGATGATACGGCGGATATGACATCACAAGTCACAGTTTTACGCCTACCCTATCAGGTCGGAAAGGGCAGTTGGGCAGACACTAATTTCATCGCAAATGAAGTCACTGTCGACATCCATCTGGTTGCAGACAGGAAAACCCCATAAAATCACGCCTTTGTGCGTTTTCTTTTGCATTTTGATAAAAATTGGCTAGACTCGATGTCATGAGGACTTTATATCACCTTTGGTTGCACCCGGGATCTCGCAAGGTGCGCGTCGCGCTTGCGGAAAAGGGCCTCGATTTTGAGCTGAAGATAGAAAAAATCTGGGAAAGACGTACGGAATTCTTAAGTCTAAACCCCGCAGGTGACGTGCCGGTTTTGATCGAGCCCGAAGGCACCGTATTGACCGATTCCAGTGTCATTTGCGAATATCTTGATGAAGTTTACGATTCCAGCAGCCTTTTGGGCAAAGACCCGCTGCAACGCGCTGAAACACGCCGTCTGGTATCCTGGTTCGAGCAAAAATTTAATGCTGAGGTGACCGAAAACCTTGTCGGCGAGAAAATGATGAAACGTTTTTATCGCCAGGGTGAACCACATGGCCCGTCGATCCGCGCCGGTCACGCGAATATTCATTACCACCTTGATTACATCGAATTTTTGACTGAACGCCGCCGCTGGGTTGCGGGCGAGTTTTTCTCGTTGGCTGACATCACAGCCGCTGCCCACCTTTCGGCTATCGACTATATCGGGGATGTGCCGTGGAAAGACCATAAAGGTGCCGCCGCATGGTATAACCGCGTCAAGGCGCGTAAAAGCTTCCAGCCATTACTAAATGATGTCATTCCGGGCTTTACCCCTTCTGAAACATATGCTGTTTCACAATAGCAGGGGCTCAGATGTCAGATACAACGCCCGCCCCAAAACCGATAAGCCCAAAAGAAAAAGATAAGCATCTTTTTTGTTTCGGATACGGTTATGTTGCCGAGGCCTTGGCCGAACACCTCCGACTTTTCGGATGGAAAATATCAGGAACCACGACTGATCCGCAGAAAGCTGTTAAGATGGCTGAAAACGGGATTAAGTCTTATGTCTTCGATCCGAATATGTCACTTTGCGATCCTTTTGGTGCGTTGAATGATGTGACACATTTATTGATTTCCATACCGCCAGCATCCTACGGTGATGTCGTTTTGGATATGCATGAAGAAGACATCGAACAAATGAAAAATCTGGAGTGGATCGGGTATCTGTCTTCGACAGCCGTCTATGGCAACCAGAACGGCGGCAAGGTTGATGAAAGCTTTCTGCCCGCACCCAGCAGCCAGCGTGGCAGTCTACGTTTGAAAAGCGAACAGCAATGGCAGCAGTTTTTCAATGACACCAGAATGCCTTTGAACATTTTCAGACTGGCTGGAATATACGGGCCGGGTCGCAGCGCCCTTGATGCCGTACGCGCCGGAAATTCACGCCGCATCGATAAGCCGGGTCATGCCTTTAACCGTATTCATCTTGACGATATCGTGCAGGTTTTGATTGCCTCGATCAATACCCCCAAGAAAAACGAAATCTACAATCTGGCAGATGATTGTGCCGCGCCCAGTCACGAGGTTATTGCCTATGCTTGTACTATTCTGGGTATGGATGTGCCGCCGCTGATCCCGTTTGAAAGCGTTGAAATGGCGCCGATCGTGCGCAGTTTTTATGCGGATAATAAGCGCGTTAAAAATGACAAAATCAAAAAAGATCTGGGCATAACCCTGCTGCATCCTGATTACAAATCAGGCCTGAACGCCTGCTTTGATGCGGAACGTGAAGTCATGGAAATGACTGAAGATTTATAAAGATAATAGATTATCCATTCAGCGCGAATTGATCACTGTCCGTATCTTGAACGGCTTTGTCGCCTGCTGCGCTTTTATCAAGGTGCATCGGCAGATAAACGCTGACCTCGGTGCCCTGCCCGACCTTACTGGAAATATGAATTTCGCCCTGATGCAGCTTGATCAGGTCTTTGGTAATGGCAAGACCTAAACCTGAACCTTCGTGCGGACGCGTCAGGGCCGATGCCACCTGTTCAAAAGGTAAGGTCACCAGTGGAATTTTTGCCTTGGGTATGCCAACGCCCGTATCTCTGACAACAAGTGTCACACTCTCATCGCCGCGGCGCGCACAGATAATTTCAACCTGCCCGCCTGCCGGTGTAAATTTAACGGCATTTGACATCAGGTTCAGTAGAACCTGCATCACAGCCCTGCGGTCTGCAACAATGTGAATATCGTCCGGTACTGCATCTGCAATCAGACGGACATCGGATTCGTGGGCGCGACCCTCCATCATATGGACGACCAAACGAATGATTTTGGCAAGGTTGATATCTTCAAATTCCAAATCATATTTACCGAATTCAATTTTCGACATGTCCAGAATATCATTGATCAGGTCCAAAAGATGTTCGCCGCTTTCACGGATACCGCCAATGTAATCCAGATATTTGGCATTCCCCACTGGGCCCAATAGTTGGCGCTGCATCATCTCGGAAAAGCCGATAATGGCATTCAATGGCGTGCGTAACTCATGGCTCATGTTGGCCAAAAAACGTGTTTTGGACGCATAGGCTGTCTCGGCCGCTTCTTTGGCCTCGCGCAATTGTTTCTCATGCAGCGTGCGTTCGGTAATATCCTGAAAGATTCCAAAGACCTTATCGACCATGCCTGTTTTTTCATTGGTGTGACAACGGCTTTCACAGCGTATAAAGCGCCCTTCGCCCGCTGCATCTTTAATTTCAAATTCCAGCGTGAAATCTTTTCCATCCAGAATGGCTTTTTCGAAAAAGGATTTCAGCTTACCTTTATTTTCGCAAGCCATCAGGGCGTGGATATTTGCAAAGCTGGGCTTGAAGCTGTTGTGATCCACATCGAAAATTGTATATAGCTGCTGCGACCAGTCCATTTCACGGGCGCCGACTTCCCAGCTCCAGTGGCCCATACGTCCGATTTTTTGCGCCTTGACCAATTGCGATTCACGCGCATCCAACTGAATTTCCTGATCGCGGATATCTGTTACATCGCGACCGACGATATAGATATAATCACCCGCAGATTTCAAAACCCATTCAATCCATTTGACCTGACCGTCTTTACACAGACTGCGGCATTCGAAATCGACAGAAACTTCTTTTTCGCCATTCGCCTCGACAATTGTTTTTATTTTATGTTCCAGACACGCGCGATCTTCGGGGTGGATCAATTGGCTGAATGGAAACTTTCTAAGCTCCTGATCAGGGAAACCCAAAACCCTGTTAAAAGCATAATTCACGCGTACAAATGATCCTTCACGGCGGTACACCCCGAACAGTTCATTTGACATGTTGATGAAATGGCGCAGTTCGCTTTCTTCGATATGGATATTATCAATTTTTGGTGATTTCTGCTTTTCACGGCCAGGCAAGTGCCCCATGGCATCGACCTGTTCCAGATACAGGTTCGACCCTTCTTTAAAGTCATCGTGGATAAAGGTTGTAGGCTCCTTATCAAACCACAGAACTTTATAAGTCTGATTTTCACGGCCCAGCGTATCAACGCGTACAGTTACAAGATATGGATCACGGTCTTTACGCTCGATGACAGCATTAAAAAAACCGTTTTTCATGTTCTTCACGGCTATTTCGCTACCGTTCTCTTCAAAAAATCGTGCCACGCCACCAAGGTTTTTATCAACCATGTCTGTGCGCGCACGCCCGCATGCCCATGTCAGCGCAGGGCTGACAAAAAGAATCTTGCCCGCGCTATCTGTTATACAGCGCAGTATTTCGTTATCTTTATCTATATGTTGTACAAGACGCGATTGCGGCATGTGACTCCCCAAATTCAGCCTAGTATATCATGTAGGATGAATCCGTGAAAGTTCAAATGTACACTGACCTGCCAAGTTCTTCATATCTACAGAAAATTAAGTAAAAACAATTGACTCGATTTATGTAATATGGTAAGTGATTATATCAACTAAAGAAAAGGATTCGAAATATGTTACCAAAGCTTCTTATGATGGCATGGAAAGCCAAAGATTACGCAACACGATACGGACCGATTTTGCCGCATATGAACAATGGTCGCGCAACTGCTGTTTTTCTGGGCAACAGCCTGAAAGATCTGAAAAACACCTGGGAAAACGAAGATGCAGGTACATTTTTCACAGTTTATGAAAGTGTTGAAAAAGCTGTCGAGGTAAAAGTCTTCACAGCGCTGACCGCATATAACCTTGATCTGGATACAAAGGGCAAGAATGCCGCACAGGTCTTACAGGAAATTGTTGACCACTTTAAAGCTAAAAACGATTTGGGCGCTGTCCGTAATATCGAAGCAACAATGGCATGGACCCAAGAATTCATCGCGCGCGAAGATGTGCAACAGATCTTCAACGAAGCCAAGGTTGAAATTCCCGCATTCAATGTCATGAAGCCCTTGGAATGGCCGAAGTTTGCACAGAAAACAATCGAAAGCATTGGCGGCGAAGCGAGCCGTATCCACAAATTGATGAAGGCTGCCAAGAAGAAACCTGGCAATGACAACGATAAAAAAGGCCCTGGTAATCAACCGCCAAAAATGTAAGGGATAATAAAGTGTCAAAGCTTAACAATTCAAAACGCGCCATTGGTGATTTCTTTGGCAGCGGCTATACCGCCATCGGTGGAATTGCACTGATGGCAATGGCCGGGGCTTTGGCACCGAACACCCCTTTCTTCTATGACGAAGGCCCCGCAATTGAACAGGGCTTGAATGAGGCGGCAGTTCAAACGGTTCAAAAGGATATTCAGGAAATTAATAGCCTGACGCATGCCTATAACGCCCTCAGCACCGACTATTACGCCAATATATACGGCGACGGCGGTACACGCGATGCGGCCAAAGCGGAAATGGATCGACTAGAGCAACAAATTACACGTCACGAATATAAAATCGCCGCAAACCTCTATTTAAACCCGAACCTGAAGGAAGATGATTTTGAAGACCTAACGGATAGCCTGAATGCAAATGACATTACGGCCTCCATAATCTTGCAGGGCGGCGAAGAACATCAATTATTCCAGACGGACTCTGAATATTACAAAAGCTGTCAGATCGAAACGAAAGTCGGCTATGACAACGCCTTTGACCGCATTTTGGAAACCGACCGCTGCATCGAGAAAGAAAATGTGAATGACCTTAATAAACACTTAGGCGGCGGATTTGGCGGCGGCCTTTCCGGTCTTCTTCTGATGGTTTTATTGGGCAGCGCAACATATGAATGGTCACGTCTGCCCCGTCAGAAAAAACCATCCCCGCCAACGCCAAATTAATAAAAAGGATTTATTGATGACTAAAATTCACAATACAAAACGTGCAGTTGGCAAAGCGCTGAACAACCCGCTCGCTTTCTTTGGCAGTCTTGCTCTGATGGCAACAGGCGGTGTTATGTTGCCGAACACGCCCCTGTTTTATGACGCCGGCCCGGAAGTTGAAGAAACAGCCAATTTGGCCGCTGTTAATGCCGTGCAGGATGAAATTGCAGTATTGTCAGATATCAAAAAACAATATAATCAGGCCAGTAACAATTATTATACAAATCTTTATGGTGATACGGCGCAACGCGATGCTGCACGCGCAGAAGCGGAAAGCCTGAAAGATCAAATGTCGCGTCAGGGTCTGCGCATTGCAACTAATCTTTATCTGAACCCGAACTTTACCGAAGATGATTTTGAAAATCTGTCCGAACAACTGACAGATACGGGTGTTCCGATTTCGATCGCCATGACCAGCGGTAACGATTACGAATTGTTCCAGAACGATACAGAATTTTATAAAAGCTGTCAGGTTAAAACGCACATGAACTTTGACGACAGCCCATTGAGCCAAGTTTGGGAAACGGACAAATGCATCGATGAAGCAAATGGTGCCGAAACGCCGCTTAATATAATCAGTTTTGTCGGTTCGGTTATTGGCGGCTTTATATTTCTCTTGTTTTTAGAAGCGAATGCCATAGGCCCATGGGCGCGCCTTGAAAAGAAAATTAAACCATCTGCAAAACCAGGGAATTAAAAAAATGAGCAATTTAAAACGTAAGACAGGTAAGCTTTTAAACTCCAACCTTTTATCAGGAGCCCTTATTCTTGGCCTGCCCGCCTTGGTCGTTCCAAACGCGGTTGACCTTTTTCAACAGCAACCTGAAGTCGTTTCCGAAGAAAAACGTCAGGATGCGCTTGAGCGCATTAATAGTGATTTTGACCGTTTCACATCCCTGCAGCAAGAATTTCAGATGGCGAATGCGGCCGTGACCGAAGCGCAATTATATGGCGATACAGACCTGTTAAACGCGAACGAGCAAGCATTGGAAAACCTGCCGCAACAGATGGACAATGTAAATGTTCGAATTCTTAAAAATATGTATCTAAACCCCTATATCACAGGTGAGGATCTGGAAGAATTCATGGCGCGGGCCGGCGAGCTTAGTATCAAAACCGCCATCCGTGAAGATGGTGAGCGTTATCAATTCAAAACAACCTATGTCAGCGCACGAGATAGTGACGGCAACGTTAGAGACTATGATACAGTTGACCCTGAGTTTTATCAAAGCTGCCGTGTGGATGCGGAAAAAGTAACCTATGATAATATCGTTGCAAAGGCCGAAGCGGTTCACGACTGTATGGGTGACCGCAATGACAGCGGCACGAACGCTACTTTTATTTTCATCCTTGCGCTCGGACTTTTCTTCTTGCGGGGGATGTCGGATTACACGATTCAAAATTGGGCCAGACTACCCAAACCTGAAAAGAATAAAAAACCAACCCCGAATTAAGGTTTAAACACCCAGCTCGGCAATCTGAAGACGGCGGATTTCATCGCGCAGGCGTGCGGCCTCTTCAAATTCAAGATTGCCGGCCGCATCCTTCATCTGTTTTTCCAGATCCTTGATATGAGTTTTCAAGTCTTTACCGATCAACGCGCCTTCTTTCTCACCCGTTGCAACGGTGACACGATCACCTTTTTCAAAGACAGATTCCAGAATATCTGAAATTTTCTTTTTCACAGATTCAGGTGTAATCCCGTGTTCGGCATTATAAAGCTGTTGTTTTTCACGGCGACGGGATGTCTCCTCGATTGCGGCCTCCAAACTCTTTGTCATTTTATCAGCATAGCAAATAGCCTTACCATCAACGTTACGCGCTGCACGTCCGATTGTCTGAATCAGGGATGTACGTGATCTAAGGTACCCTTCCTTGTCCGCATCTAATATTGCAACCAACGCACATTCGGGAATGTCCAGCCCCTCGCGCAGCAGGTTAATACCGATCAGGACATCAAAGACGCCCAAACGCAAATCGCGCATAATTTCAATGCGCTCCAGCGTGTCGACATCAGAATGGATATACCGCACGCGGATGCCGTTTTCATTCATATATTCTGTCAGGTCTTCAGACATTTTTTTTGTCAGGGTTGTGATCAACGCACGATATCCCTGTTTGATAACTTCCTGACATTCGGCGATTACATCATCAACCTGATTTTTAACGGGCCGAATAATAACAGGCGGGTCAGTCAAGCCTGTCGGGCGAACAACCTGCTCGGCAAAGCTGCCGCCGGTTTGCTCCAATTCCCAATCACCGGGGGTGGCCGAAACATAAACCGTTTGCGGGCGAAGATTATCCCATTCTTCAAATTTCAGCGGCCGGTTATCCATACAGGCCGGCAGGCGGAAACCATATTCGGACAGGTTTGATTTTCTGGATCTGTCACCCTTATACATCGCCCTTAATTGCGGCACCATCACGTGGCTTTCATCCAGAATAAGCAATGCATCATCCGGAATATATTCAAACAATGTCGGCGGCGGCGCCCCCGGTGGGCGACCTGTCAGATATCTTGAATAGTTTTCGATACCGTTACAGATACCCGTTGCCTCCAGCATTTCAATATCAAACTGCGTGCGTTGATCTATGCGCTGGGCTTCGACCAGTTTTCCGGCCTGCTCGAATTCCTTGATCCGGACCTTCAAATCTTCTTTGATTTGGTTGATGGCTGTTCGCATGGTGGGCTTATCAGTTACATAGTGCGAATTCGCGTAAACAACGACTTTTTTCAGCTTACGCAGTTTTTCACCCGTTAGCGGGTCGAATTCGTGAATTTCCTCGATCTCGTCACCAAACATCGAAAAACGCCACGCTTTATCATCCAAGTGGGCGGGAAACAGCTCGACCGTATCGCCCCGGACACGAAAAGCCCCGCGTTTAAAATCGATATCGTTGCGCTTATATTGCAGTTCGATAAAAGCATGGATCAGATCGCCGCGGTTAAATCGCTGACCTTCCTCGATCTTCAGGGTCATTTCCTGATAGGTGTCAACCGAACCGATACCGTAAATGCAGGACACCGAAGCTACGATTATAGTATCACGCCGCTCAAGAACAGCGCGCGTTGCAGCGTGTCGCATGCGGTCAATCTGCTCGTTAATCGATGAATCCTTGTCAATGTAGGTGTCGGTTTTCGGCACATAGGCTTCGGGCTGATAATAATCGTAATAGGATACAAAATATTCTACAGCATTATTGGGAAAGAATTCCTTCATTTCACCATACAGCTGGGCTGCCAGCGTTTTATTCGGCGCCAGAATTAATGCCGGACGTCCGGTCTCTTTAATGACATGTGCCATTGTAAAGGTTTTACCCGACCCCGTAACACCCAGCAAAACCTGATCGGTTTCACCGTTATTCACGCCTTCTACCAGTTGTTTGATCGCGGTCGGCTGATCGCCCGCGGGCGTGAACTCGGTAACAAGGTCAAATTCTACTTTTTCGTCTTGCATGGAAACGCCTTAAATAATGCCAAAGTTACTGCGGGCGCGGCGATGAAGTGATCATGCTGGGGCGATGATGCCAGATCATTCAAAACGATTTCCGATACCTGCTGTATAGAATATTGTGCGGGAATGCAAAAAGTCACGGGGGTTGTAAAATCCATAGAACGCATCATATTATGCATGTCGATCACACCGGCGATATAGGTCTCACAGAACATGGGTAAGTTTACCTTTGCGTTCTCACCCTGATTTCTGCACATCGAGAGCAGGTCTATACTGCGCATGTAGGATGTGCGCTGCGCCTCGGCCGGCACCGCGATCAACATGACAAGAATAAAAATCAGAACACGCACAGTATATAACCTTTTTTTAATACTGCGCATGATATAAGATTTTTGCAGAACGTTCAAAATTAAAGGATAGATTTATGCGTAAAATTTTAATCACAGGCTTCATTTTAAGCTTTTTTATTGCCTCTTCCGCCTTTGCGCAGACATTCACCCCCGAAGGCGCCGAAAACATTAAAGCCGAGATTGATAAATGGCTCGAGCTTCAAGTCAAATTGATGGAAATGTCATCATATGACGAGGAAACGGAAATCAGAACCTTTAATCCCGTCACGCTTGAAGGGGATACAACCGTCAGCGCGGCTGATGGATATTACGAGGCGAAATTACCTTTTATAACATTCGCAATGAGTGATGAACGCCGCATCGAAATCGGACAAATCGCAATAAATATTGTACCTGAAGATGATAACCCTGCCCTTTGGAACATGACAATGGCGATGCCGAAAAACATGCCTGTCATCAATCAGGTAGGTCAAAGCGTCGGTGCAATAAACATTGGCGGACAGCGTTTCAAAGGACGTCTGGATACCGATCGCGACATCTTTTTGCAATATGAAATGGCCTATCAGGATATTCAGGGCGAAGAGACCGATAACGGCATCAAAAGCATGTTGAAAATCAAGAGCCTGAACGCACAGCAAGACCTGCGTTCGATGGTGGACAACCCTGACCTTTACAACGGGCCGATCACGTTTGAAGCCACAGGCATTGAAGGATCGCAAGGCGGCAAAGACGGCATCAAGGTCAGCATCGCAAAAATTGACGGTGCAACCGTTTATGCGCAAATCCCCCTGTTCAATGCCGAAGAATTTCAGAACAAGATATTACAATATAATGATAATACATCGGAAATGGCTGAACATGATCTGATCAAAACGATATTCGAAACTTTTGCCTTTTTGCCAGATAACGCCAAATCCCATTTTTCGATGCATGATGTATATGTCATCAGTGATGATGAAGATGGTGAAACCGGTATGTCTGCAGAATTGGTTAACTTCGGCAGCTTTGGTAGCGGATTAAAATCAGACGATGCAAATATCGGGATGGGATACGAGATTTCAGGCCTGGCCTTTACTAATATGGCGGCAGAATATGCGCCATACTTGCCATATCTGTCACAGTTAAATGCCGAAGTCACCAACCTGCCGCTCGTCAGCGCACTGGATTTGATTAAAATCGGCACAACCGGTGCCCTTGATACTTCGCAGGATCTAACAGACGAACAGCGCACTAAAATGATGGAAAGCACATTCAGCATGATTGCGCCTCTTTTTGCAAAACACGCAACAACGATAACCATTAAGGACACCCGTACGGTTGCTCCGGAATTTGCATTGACGCTGGCGGGAGATGTGAAAGCATCAGGCGCGTCGCCACGTGGGTTTGTCGGCGAAATCGTTATGCAGGTCAAGGGATTTGACAAGGCTGTGAGCGCACTACGCGAAACCATGCAAAAGAACGAAGAAAGCCGTTTGTTCCTGCAACAGGTTGTTATGGGTCTGACCATGGCACAAAGCATCGGTCAATTGGACGATACGCAAACCACCCGAATTTACAGGTTTGAATTCAAAGAAACCGGTGACATTTTTGTGAATGGCACCAATTTTGGCGGTTTCATGGGCTCAATGGCGCATTAATAGTCTCTATGAAATCATGTTGGTGGAACATCTGTAAAGCCGACAGCTTTTGATTATATTTCGCCGCAATTATTCTACGTCTGCGGCTTTACCTATTTCCTTAGCACCGAAAATCTTGATTTTTCGTTAAATATATGTTACCATAATATTAACAGCTTAAAAATCAAAGGACGTATATTTATGCAGCGCACACCGTTATGGGATCAGACATTTGATGGTATTTTGGCCTATATTCAGGCCGAACGCCCCGAGGGTCAGGGGCTGCAAATTTTTCATGCCCAGAATAACGGAAGCGACCTTATTAAGACCCAGTCCGAGCAAGAAATCTGGGACATGTTTTCTGCGGCCTTTACAGCTTTAAAAGCAGACCCTCGCAGTGATCTGTGCGGCGATCTGAATATCGCCTTAAGGGCCCTGTCCCTGCGCAGCACCAATCTGGGTAAGACCCTAAATATGCAGCCTGTTTTTGCTGAAATGAGTAACGCCACAAAAGAACCGGAAACTATTGACGATCGTTACGCCTTTTCACAAATTGACAAAATGATGAGCGAAGCCCTACGCGATTTTAATCACGGCAAACGCGACATGATTGATGCTGTAAACCAGACGCGCCGCCGCGATATGGGGATTGAAACGACATCTTCAGCCCTGCAAACAATATTTCAAAAGGCAAAATCAGTGCCCGAGCCCGTTGGAACAGACATCCATCGCGAGATGGCGTTCAAACTAAAAGAATTGGTTGCTGCATATCGCAAGGTTCATGGCGATATTATGATCCAGATTGAAAAAGCATCCCCCTATACCCTCAATCATGGGCGTGATAAAATGGCGGGACTGGCCAACCGCAAGCCTGCAGCCGATAAAAAGACCAAGGGCGGTATTATTCTGCCCTAATAATATAAGACAATACCGCGTTCAGGCACAGCATCCCGCGCGGTGTCGCTTTCAAAATCTTGTTATCGGAAATTAACAACCCTTCATCGACAAGAGTTTTGATTTTGTTTTCATCCGCCACATCCGAAACAGCGCAGCCTGTTTCTGCATAAAACTGCTGTAAATCGAGGCCCGCTGTCAGACGCAGGCCCATCATTAGCGCTTCCTCGCCCATCGCTTTTTTATCCAGCGCCTCGAAAGGGTGCGCGCCATGGCCGTTTTCAAGCGCGAGATCGCGCCAGATTTCGGGCCCCCTGTGTGCGCGCGTCGCATGTCTTTTACCGTCAATATTGATGCGCCCGTGCGCGCCCGCCCCGATGCCTGCATACTGCCCGTATCGCCAGTAAATCATATTATGGCGCGATTCCTGACCGACAGCGGCATGATTTGATGTCTCATAAGCCGGCAGCCCTGCCGCCCCCATAATGTCCTGCGTTATATTATAAAAATCGACGGCGTCATCTTCTTCGGGGATTGTCAAATCACCACGTTGGAAACGGGTGTGAAACGCTGTCCCCGGTTCGATCGTCAACTGATAGAGGGACACATGCCCATCCGCATATTTGAGCGCGCGGGACAATTCATGCTCCCAGTCTTTCAGACTCTGGCCTTCACGGGCATAGATCAAATCAAAACTATAGCGGTCAAAAACATCGCGGGCGGTGTCGATGGCTTTCAAGGCTTCATCCGCACTATGCTCACGGCCCAGAGCCTTTAAATCATTGTCATTTAAAGACTGCACACCGATTGAAACACGGTTTATACCCGCCGCCCTGAAACCTTGAAATTTTTCGCGCTCGATAGAGGTCGGGTTTGCCTCCAGCGTGATTTCAATATCATTTTTGATTTTCCAATTTTTCTGAATGGTATTGATAATTTCATCTGCTGTATCAACAGGCATCAGTGATGGCGTGCCGCCCCCGAAAAATATCGATGATACCGGCAAATGATTTGTCAGCTGGGCATAGAATTCAAGCTCGCGGATATAGGCTGCCTTAAAAGCATCCTGGTCAACCGTTTCACGGACGTGCGAATTAAAATCACAATAGGGGCATTTTGAAAGACAAAACGGCCAATGCACATAGATGCCGAATTGATGATCTAGCGAAAGCATTTATCCAGAATTTTCTCGATCGCATTGCGGCGGTGACTGATCGCGCCTTTTTCATCGCCATTCATTTCACCAAAGGTCTTTTGCTGACCGTCCGGCAAAAACATCGGATCATATCCGAAACCTTCCGGACCGCGCGGCGGCCATATGACTTGGCCGTGGGCATAGCCCTCAACTGTTTCAACGTGCCCGTCAGGCCAGCAGAGGGCAATGGCGCAGACGAACTTGGCCTTGCGGTTATCCTGCCCCGCCAGTTTTTGATGAATCAAAGCCATCGCTTTCAGAAAATCGCGGTTACCATCGGCATCTTGTGCCCAGCGGGCAGAATAGATACCGGGATCCCCATTCAGTGCATCCACAGATAAGCCACTATCATCTGCCAGACAGATCTGGCCACAGGCCTCGGCCGCGGCCTTTGCTTTTAAAACGGCGTTACCGATATAGGTTGTCTCGGTTTCTTCAGGCTCGGGCAGGTTATAATCATCCGCACTTTTCAACTCAATGCCCAGCGGCGCCAGATATTCGCGTAGCTCGCGCATTTTGCCCTTGTTATGCGTGGCAACGACCAGCGTTTTGCCTTCAAATTTACGCGGCTTTTGCATTCGCTTGCTCCAGAACGTCATTTTGCATGTCTGTTAACTCCTTAGTGCCTTTCAAAGCCAGTTTCATCAGATCATTGAAATGGTCCTGATCAAATGCGAATTCTTCGGCGGTCGCCTGAATTTCGACAATTTTGCCACTGCCTGTCAGGACAAAATTGGCATCTGCTTCGGCCGTTGAATCTTCGGCATAATCCAGATCAAGTACGGGTGTCCCATTGTAGATGCCACATGAAATTGCAGAAACACTATCAACAATCGGGTTTTCTTTTAGAACGCCCAGATCCAGCATATTCTGTATCGCTTGCTTCAGGGCAACATATGCACCCGTAATTGATGCTGTGCGCGTTCCGCCATCAGCCTGTATGACATCGCAATCCAGAATGATCTGGAATTCACCCAGCTTTTCCAGATCGACGACTGCGCGCAAAGCACGTCCGATCAGGCGTTGAATTTCCTGTGTGCGGCCCGATTGCTTACCACGGGCGGCTTCGCGGCCCATGCGTTCACCTGTCGAACGTGGCAGCATGCCGTATTCGGCTGTCACCCAACCGCGGCCCTGGCCCTTCAGCCATGGCGGTACACGATCTTCAACACTGGCAGTACATAAAACATGGGTATCGCCGCATTTTACAAGACAGCAACCTTCGGCATGTTTGGTGTAATTCAGCTCGAACGTGATATCACGCAATTGATCCTGTTTTCTGCCGGATGGACGCATTTTTATTCTCCTCATAATTTAATATTTATGTTCGCCCCAGACTAACGAAGACAATGCCGTTTGTCGAGCATAAGAAAACGGGGCACATGCCCCGTTTTAAATAGAAATTTCATAAAAGCTACGGTCTGCGGCCATGTCTGCCGGCACGGCGTGGGGCAGATGTGCTTTGGGTTTGCTGTGGCGCATCCGCTCCGTAAGGCTCGCTGCGTGCATTTTCAAGCATCTCGGCCAGATCATCATTACCGCTTTCACGCAAGGCATCTAGGATCAAATCTTTGATATCCGTATCGATCAAAACCAGCTCTTGCTTTAATGGCTCTGGTGCAACTTCTTGCTGCTGTTCTGGCTGTTCAGTTGGTGTGTCCTGATCCGCTGATTTACGGGCTGCTCTTGAAAATTTGCTTTTGCCGCCACCGCGACGTGCACCCATCATGCGATCTTCGGGGGTCATTGGTGCTGTACCGCCGTTACCACGCAAAACGCCGCGCTGTTCTTCTGTTGATTTGCTACGCGAATATCCGGATGTATCGACACCGCCGTTGCCTTCGGATTTTCTGGCTTTTTCGATCGCAGCCCAGCCGCCATCATTATCGTATTTTTTCTTTAACTTTTCATCGCCCAGAACATCATAGGCTTCAACAGCAGCTTTATAGATTTCTTCTGCTTCTTGGTTACCCGGGTTTTTATCAGGGTGATTACGAGATGTCAGAATCTTATAGGCTTTTTTGATTGCTTTTTCGTCAGCATTCTTATCAACACCCAAAACCTCGTATGCACATTTCTTAGCCATGTTATTGTCCTTATTGATTTGATTCGCTTATCTGACTATAGTTTTAACAAATAATTTTCATAACGTCAAGTTAATTTTACAGAATAATCGGGCTTTTCCCGATCAAGATCTATATAATCCGGGCTATAGTCTTGCCCTTTTTGATGCCATGTTTTATTAAAGTGCCTATGGAAAAACTGAATTCCCGTGCCGAGCACATTTTGGGATTGATCATCGACAGCTATATTAAAACCGGATCCCCCGTCGGTTCGAAAACACTTGCGGCAGATAAAACCCTGAACCTGTCATCAGCGTCCATACGTAATGTGATGTCGGATCTGGAAAAAAGCGGCCTGCTGTACGCCCCCCATACGTCATCCGGACGCCTGCCGACAGAAAACGGGCTCAGTATATTTGTAAAAAACATGCTGGAGGTCAACAGCCTCAGCAAAAAAGAACAGGACAACATTCGCAAAAGCATTGAATTTCATGCATCAGACTCTGTAAATACAACACTGGAGCATACATCACGGCTGATTTCCGGCTTATCTGCCTGTGCCGGCCTTGTGGTCGCACCAAAGATGGACAGGGATATTAAAGAGGTCGAATTCCTTAAACTTTCAAATAACCGCGTACTGGCGATATTGGTTTATCGGGATGGGCAAATTGAAAACAGACTTATCGATGTGAACAGTCCCGTTTCTGAATCTGTACTGCGCAGCGCAGGAAATTACATCAACAGCCTTTTGGCCGGACACAGTCTGAACGACATCCAAAATACATTAAATGACCATATAAAACAGAACCAGGGACAATTGGATGATTTGACGGCAACCTTGATTAAGGCGGGGGTGTCTGTTCTAACGCCAGATGACACGGCCGAAAATATGATCATTCGTGGTCAGGCGCATTTACTGGATAACGTCAACATTTCCGAAGATATCGAACGCCTGCAACATCTATTTACAGCGTTGGAAGAAAAAAATACCCTGCAGACAATTTTATCATCTGTTAAAAAAGCGCAAGGCGTACAAATATATATAGGGTCAGAAAACAGCCTGTTTGAACATAGCGGATGTTCATTGATCATTTCCCCCTATAAAGACAGCGAACAAAAGCTGATCGGCGCCATCGGCGTTATCGGACCCACCCGCCTGAATTACCGGCGCGTCATACCGATCATAAATTACACATCGGAAATCATTACAGAATATATCAAGTAGGCGCTTTTATTCTTGACATAGATCTCTCCCCTTGCTATAAATATGGAAATTAAAATTCACTATTTGGAGCGAATCATGAGAAGACGTGGAAGAGGTAAATCCCCCTTTGGTAACAGCCAGCCGGTAAATCCAGAGGATATTCTTAAGCATAAAGATAAAGAAATCGAGCAAGAGGCCGAAAAAAAGGCCGAGGAAATTCTTAACCAAAAAGGTGAGACGGATAAGTCTGCAGACACCCCTTCTGACGACACGCCAAAACTGGACCGTGACGCATTGGCCGCCGAATATAAAGAGAAAATCGACCAATTGAATGAACTGCTGGAAAAGAACGCAGAATCAAAGACTATAATCAATGCAAAACGTGCCGCATACGAAGCAGCAGGGGCAAAAACCCAGGCTGAAAAAGCCCGCCTGGAGCATGAGTTAAAACAAAAAACACACGAACAACTGACAGGCTTTGTGAAAGAACTGGAAGATGTGAAAGTCGCCCTTGGTGATATCGTATCGGACCTGCAGTCGTTGGACAATGCCAGCGAAATTCAGGGTTTTATTCAGGGATTGAGTATGACCGGAAATGGTTTGGAAAGCATTTTGAATCAAGGCAAAGATGCCACCGCTCCGCAGGCAATAGAGCCATCAACCCAAAATATCGAAACGACGGTTGATAGCGTATCTGTAGACTTGCGTGACGCTGGCGATGTCGAGAATATGGATGCTGTTGTATTGACGACAGAAATCAAAAACCTGGATCAGGATATCAAAGCGGCCCAGAGCGTTTCCGAAACCAACGCCCAAAAAGTTGCCCAGCTTGAAAAACTGATTGGCGGCCTGAATATCGAACGCGATCTGGATATGCTGCGTACAGAATACGGACAAAAAGAAAAAATGATCCTGAAAAAAGTGGCAAAGAAGACTATTCAAACAGTTGCTGATAATCTGGAAAGATCCGCGAAAGTTTTACCACAACAACAAGATAAGCTGGGTACAATTTTTAATTCGGTTGCCGAAAGACTGCAAAAGGCTGAAACCGAACTGCAAGATGCCTTCAAAAAATATGGCATCGAAAAAGTTGAAACCAAAATCGGTAGCATCAGCGATCCATCCATTCACGAACAAATTGCCGGGGTACCAATGCCGGGTAAGGAAGATGGTGAAATTCTGGATGTCACGGAAAACGGTTATACATTGAACGGTGCAAGCCTTCGTACGCCAAAGGTTGTTGTTGCCAACAATAGTTAAAAAAGCTTTAAAATCAGCCCCTTAAACACCTAGACTTTTGAAAGTCAGGTTGCTAGAATAACTTGAGTATGGTATAATATATTATGTATACTGAAGTGGTGTGGCAGCCTTCATTTTTTGGGGTTTGATGGGCTTTTTACAAAGATTATACAAGGAATCGGGTAGTGTTGTAACGGTCATGATGGGCGGTATCGCGCTGTTGGCTGCCATCAGTTTCACATCCTATCAATTTATTTCCGGCCCGCTTTCAATCACAGCCAAGGTTACCCAAAATAATGCCGTAAAGGCCCAACAGGACATGATCGGGCGTCGCATCATTATTGACGCAACCGCTGATACCGTTGTGGGCGACTGTGACCTTGATGGATATATCGAACCCCAAACATGGTATGATGCAAGCGGTGACCCCGCCCCGACAAATGCCGGCTGGATTCCCAACCGTCAGGTTGAAACCAAAGACCCATGGGGTATGGAATATGGTTATTGTGTCTGGGATTTAGGGACAAATATCCCGCCAAGCGGCGAACCAAAATATTATTTTGTGTCAACGACAACTGAAAACAACACCTGCGCTTTAAAAGACAATAATACATTATGGTGCTGGGGGACAGAGAACTTTGGTCAATTCGGTGACGGCGGCGCGGAAACGGATTCAACATCCGTTCCGGCGCAATCAGACCCCAGCAGTTGGGAGATGATCGGCCGCGGTTATTCACGTACATATTGCGGGATCAAAACCGACGCCAGTGCCTGGTGTTGGGGCGGTGGCACACAGGGCGAACTTGGAAATGGTGCGTCTGTTAATTCGGCAAGCCCCGTAGAAGTATCCGGTAGTTACACGTGGGTACAGGTTGCCGCGGGTAATCAATTTGCCTGCGGAATTCAAACTGACGGCTCGGGCTGGTGTTGGGGACGTGGACGTCAAAGGGGAGATGGTGTAAGCGACCCTGCAGCCGTAAACACTCCACAATCTTTGGATGACGGCGGGGCAACATGGAAGAAAATCAGCGCAGGTAGTGCGCATGCCTGTGGTATTAAAGATGACGATGAAATTTATTGTTGGGGAACAAACGCTGTTGGACGTAACGGTAACGGCACAAACACAGGTTACCAGTATTCACCTGGCGTTATTTCTGAATCCGGTCCATGGATAGATGTTTCAGCCGGCGGACAAACCACCTGCGCCGTTAAAACAGACGGGTCTCTATGGTGTTGGGGTAAGGGGCAAAGCGGATCATTGGCTGATGGGGTGGGTGGTGACCACGAAGAATGGGATCCGATTCCCGCTGACGATCCCGACACTTGGCTTTCAGTGGAGGTCGGCGCCAGTAATGGCTGCGGCGTGAAATCAGACGGAACAGGTTGGTGTTGGGGACTAAATGCGAATGGTATTGTCGGTGACGGTACGAGCAATAATCGTACCAGTCCCGTAGAAATAGATGGATCATACAATTGGAAATATGTCACAATTGGTCAGTCACATGCCTGCGGCGTACAAGATGACAGTTCAGTTTGGTGCTGGGGCCGTGAAACAGGCGGGCAGCTTGGTAACGGATCCGACTCAACCACTGTACAATATTCGCCTGTGCAGCTTGCGAGTTTTTCCGCCCCGGGTGTCGGCTGTTCAGACCCGTATCTGGACGGACCCGACATATCACATTGCAGCGATGATTTCACCGCATGCATGACGCCTGATACAATCCTCGAACCCTATACGGGGCTTGATGACACCCCCCATGCTGATCAGCCTGCCACCTTCAAAATGAAGGTGAAATTGCCAAACCCGCTGGTAGAAAGCTTTATCGTTGAAACAGGCAATTACGGCAACGGCATGGCAATATGGCTTGAATCTGATAACGAGCTGAAATTTGCCGTCGGTAACGGCGTTGGTCACATTACAACAACCAGCACAGTTGGTATCGGCGTTGACATGACCGGCCGTGATGGCGATATCATTGAGATTGTCGCCGCCGTTGATCCTGTTAACGGTCTTGCTGCACTGTATATTGATGGCGCACACGTCGCACAGGGCGCCACAACAGATGGTAGCGGCCTAAAAGATGATCAGTGGTCTGCGCCGACGCCGGACATGGAATACGGCATCGGCGGCGGTGGACGTAATCCGCTAAACAACGGTATAATTTCGCTGTCTGAAACAAACGGCGTCTTGTTGTCCGACCTGACGATATACGGTAACGAACTGCCACCAAGCTTTCCAAACCCGCCGCCACCGGTCGAAGATATTGACGACACTGTTATCGCTGTTATTTCGGCGGGACCTGACCGCACATTTTCAACGACATGCAGCGATTATGTCGATGCCGATACTGACGTGATCTCAAGCGGTGGTGATGACATTGTTAAGCGCTATTCCTATGGTGAAGCATCGGTCATCGGCGCATCTTTGTGGAATTTAAAGGCGGGTGACACTACAACGGCGGAAACAGATAAAGACGTCATGCTGGGCGATGTACTGGAATTTGACACCGGTAACGGCCTGATACAGGCCAGTGTTTTTAATACCAGTGGCCTGACAAGCGCAAACGGCGGCGTGATGTTAGGTAACGAAGAACGCGTACAACTTTGTGATGCAACAGACAACGAAGCGACCATGCGTTATAATGCGACCGAAAACAGCCTTGAAGTCTGTACAGGCGCTGGCGGGTGGGTAAACATCAGCGGAACAAAATCATGGCCTCTTCTAGCCCCGGATGGCAGCGCAGGTGCACCAAGCTATTCTTTCACCAACGCAACAGATGCAGGGCTCTACTATGACGGCAGTTCCGTTATCTTTAAGGGTGCCGCGACAAACACAGCCATCGTAAAAAGAAAAGACAGCTTTATTCACGTTTCAGACACCATGATCGAAATTGAATCTGACGGCACACTCAGCTGGTACAGCTATGGCAGTGATAATATTGCGCTTGATAACGGCGGGGATGATTTCCGCATCGTTAGCGAGGGCGGTGTCCAGATCGGAGATACTACAGCCACTTGCAACGCCACGCTGGACGGCACTCTTAAATTTTTAACTTCCGGCAGTAAATTCCAGTTTTGTAATGGCACTGATTGGGTCGACTTGATCCTACCGCAAGTGACCTCCGCATTTAAAACAATCGGCCATGATTATCCAAACTCCTGCGGTATATGGATTGATGACGGACAAGCTTATTGCTGGGGCGGCAACGCCTATAATGGTGCCCTTGGAGATGGGCAAAGTAATACCCAGCTTGTTCCGTCTGCCATCTCCGATAGCGCAACATACATCAACATCGGCAAAGGCTATTCCAATGCATGCGCCGTTAAAGATGACGGAACAGCTATTTGTTGGGGTGAAAACGGATATGGCCAAAATGGTAAAGGCTCTATTGGCGGAAATGACACGACACCGGTTTCTGTAACGGGCAGCTATACATGGCTTGGTATAAACGCAGGGGAATATCATGCTTGTGGTATTCAGTCTGACGATACGGGTTGGTGCTGGGGGCGTGGTGCAAACGGTCGATTGGGTAACGCAGGTACAGCCAACCAGGGCAGTCCCGTTGAAATATCCGGAAGCTATTCTTGGGCCGCCCTTTCTGCAGGAGACGAACACACCTGCGGCATCCAAACCGATGGTACGGCATGGTGCTGGGGTAATGGCTCTAACGGGCGCTTAGGTGATGGTTCATCTACACAACAAACAAGTCCGATTGAGGTTTCAGGCAGTGATACATGGGTTGCCATTGCTGCAGGGGCGGATTCAACCTGCGGCATCAAGGATGATTACTCACTATGGTGCTGGGGTAATAACAGTAATCAGCAATTAGGTGACGGAACAACGACTGCAAGAAGTACGCCCGTTGCCGTCACCGGCGGTGGCGAATGGCTGGATGTCAGCGTAGGTCGCTCCGGCCAGGCCTGCGGTATCAAGACAGATAACACACTTTGGTGTTGGGGTTACGGTGTATATGAAAGCGGCGGGACGCCCAGCTGGTACACAAAGACGGCCCCTTATGAAATTCAAAGCGGAACAAGCTGGAAAGAAGTCGCGGCGGGCGGATATAGTGTCTGCGCAACCAAAACCGATAATACCCACTGGTGCTGGGGTGAAGGGCAAGCCGGTAAACTGGGTAACAACGACACAAACGATACCTTCCTGCCTGTTGAAGTTTCATATGATCGCAGTGCTTTGACAACGATGTATGCATTCGTAACCGTAGACACTAAAAACGGTTGGGGTCTGGGCGCAGATGGCTTCCATAGCCATTGCCGCGGTAATGCGATTTATTGGGGGCTACCCGGTACTTACAAAGCCTGGATCTCCGACTCGGGTTTCTCACCTGCCACTGATTTCTTCCAATCGTCTGTGCCGTACGTACTGCCGGGCAGCGGAACCAAAATTGCTGATAACTGGGCTGATTTAACAGACGGCACGCTTGATAACGCCTTTGACCGTGATGGCGGCGGTAATCTTGTCAATACAGCGCCATACAATGTTTACACCTCAACTGACTCTGCTGGTGTTTCTTTGGGGGCTAACAACTGTGGTGACTGGACACAAACCGGTAACGGTGGCGTGGGTGATTATAGAAATACAGATACAACGTGGTCGAACAACACAACACTCAGCTGTGGTACAGGCGCAAGAATTTACTGTTTCCAGCAATAGGAATATATGATGAAAAACTGGTTTAAAAAATTTAGGTCATCGGAAAAAGGGAACGTCTTTACATTCCTGCTGGGCGGGATATCAATTGTCGGTATCCTCAGTTTCGGCGGATATCAATTAATATCAGGACCGTTATCCTCGGCCTCAACTGTCAGTCAGACCAATATTGCTAAAAACCAGTTGCTGGCCGTATCACAAATCATAATCGTCGATGCGACAAACCAGATCGGTGGCGGGGATTGTGATTCTGACGGTTATATCGAACCCCGTGCATTTCGCACAGCCACTGGCGACGCACCAACAAACGGCGGATCAATTCCATCGCAAACGGGCGCACCGACCCTGGACCCATGGGGACAGGAATTTGGTTATTGCGCATGGGATGTCGGAAACACAACAGGGCATGCCGGATGCGGCGGCGCAGGTGCAAATCGCCTGGATGGCAGCAATGACCCTTTGGGTGGCAAGGGGATGACATCCCTTGCCTTTGCGATTATTTCATCAGGTGCTGACAAAACCTTCGAGACAACTTGTAACGCCTATGTTGATGAAAGCACCGACCTGATCACAACAGGTGGCGATGACATTGTTAAAACCTTCAGTTATCAGGAGGCTGCATCAGCCCGGTCAGGTCTTTGGACGTTAATGCAGGGCGTGAACGACACAGCCTACACTGACAAAAAGATTGAAGTTGGAACCGATATCGCGATTGATACATCCGTCGGGAATGTTCAGTCTGCAAGTCTTGATTTGACAGGAAAACTGATTGCCGGAGGCGGCCTGCAGCTGGGTGACCAGACGACGATTACATCCTGCGGAGCATCAGATGCCGGAACATTACGTTATAATACAACCACTGACGAGGTTCAATTCTGTGACGGGGCCGGAAACTGGCCGTCATCACATCTGACTGTCGCCTGGCCGATGCTGGCGCCTGACGGAACCGCCGGAGACAAAAGTTATTCCTTTACAAATATCAACGAGGGACAAGCCGGTATCTTTCTGGATGGCGGAAACGACCTTACGCTTGATAATGGATTTTCGGATGAAACGCATCTTGTTGGTGAAACCAGTAGAATTGATCTTGGCCGCACCTTTATAAATGTGGAAGGTCAGGGCACAGTGACCATGACATCCGGAGACGAGAAAATCACCTTCGGCCGCGACGACGGTGTCAGCACAGATTTTCGAATAGCTTCAGACGGAGGGTTGCAACTGAGTAGCACCTCTATTTTATGCAGTGCCGCAACAGAGGGGACATTACAGTATATAATATCGCAGAAAGTTTATGCATTTTGTGACGGAACAAACTGGCTGAATATATCAACTGGTGAAGTAGTCGAATTGTACATGACCGTTTTTGTAACCTCTACAACCTATAGCGGAAATCTAGGTGGAATTTCTGGTGCGGACGCAAAGTGTCAAGCCGTAGCAGATGCCCAAGGAATTGCCAAAACTTTTAAAGCCTGGGTTGCTGACAGTACGGATTCCCCTTCCACAACATTCACACAATCAGCTTTCCCCTATAAGCTGGTTGACGGTACAGTTGTTGCCGATAATTGGGCGGATCTAGTAGATGGATCGATAGATAATGAAATTAATCTCGACGAGTCTGGAAGCACGGTTACAAGCAAAGTCTGGGGCGGTGTCACCACTTCGGGCGGAGCAGCGGGCGCACGTTGTAACGACTGGGTCAGCGGATCTTCCGGCGACTTTGGGCGATACGGTAACACAGCATCAACTGTAAACTGGACGGACGATGGCTTCTCGGAAACCTGTGACCAGGTGTACCCTCTTTATTGCTTTGAACAATAACGGATATAAAATGGATATTTGGAACAGATATATAAAACAGGATAAAGGCAGTGCCGTCACCGTTATGATGGGCGGGGTCGCTGTTTTGGCGATGTTAAGTTTCGGGGCCTACCAATTAATGTCGGGGCCGTTGACATCCATGTCAAAAGTCACACAGAACAACCTGGTCAAGGACAGCGTAATGGGCATTGCCGCAATATCCGTTATGGATGCTGCGGGCCTTGGCGATTGCGACTCCGATGGTTTTGTTGAACCGCGCGAATGGCGTACGACAACAGGTGATGCGCCGGTTAACGGCGGATTGATACCAACCGATTTCGGTATCAACGTCAAAGACCCATGGAATATCGATTACGGATATTGCGTGTGGGATATGGGCGTACAATTTGATCAGGCTGCTTGCGGCGGGGCCGGTGCGAACCGCCTGGATGGCGCTGATACTATTACGGGTGAATACCAGACCCTGACTGTTATGGCGATTATTTCAGCCGGGCCGAACCGCGTTTTTGATACGACATGTGATGATTACACCGACACGACAACAGATGTGATCACAAATACGGGCGATGATGTCATCAAACGCTTTTCTTACGGCGAGGCATCGACCGCGACTTCGTCCCTGTGGGACCTGAAAGTCAACGACCCGGAAACGGCAGAAATAGAAAAGAACCTTGATATCGGTAGCGATATTAATTTTGATTATACAACAGGCGCGATTGATGCCTTGGCCCTATCCACATACGATAAAATGATTGCAGATGGAGGTATAAAACTGGCCGACGAAGGTACGGTGACAAGCTGTACATCAATGAGCGTCGGCACGCTGCGCTATCATTCGACTTTGAAGAAAATTCAATATTGTAATAACGACGGCACCTGGCACAGCTCTGACGAATATTCGTGGCCTCAATTTGCTGATATCGGCAGCGCAGCAGCACCCAGTTACAGTTTTGCAAACAGCACCGGATCAGGGCTGTACGTTGATGCATCCGAAAATGTGGTCTTGATATCATCAACCGGAAAATCCGTAAAGGTTGTCGGTGACAACAGCAGCCTTACGATTAACGACACGGCGATTGATTTTACATCGAACGGCACAATTAATGTCGACACCCCGAATGAAAACAAAATTGATTTTTCAAACGGCGATACTGATTTCCGTTTAAAGTCTGTTGGGGGCATTCAGATTGCGGATACGACCGCAACATGTGATGGTACCAGTATAGGCGCAATGAAATACGTGTCAGCTGACAAACAGTTCGAATACTGTGATGGCACAGGTTGGCAAGAACTCGGCGCTGCGGGCTCCATTCCAGCTGCAACAGAAAAATTAGTTTTTGTTACATCCGGAACATGGGACGGCAATTTAGGCGGAATATCCGGTTCTGATGCGAAATGCCAATCTGCCGCGACAACAGCGGGCCTTACAGGTACTTTTAAAGCCTGGGTTTCTGACGGCACTGACTCACCCAGTACAACGTTCACCCAGGCAAGTGTTTCATACAAACTTGTAAACGGTACAACCATTGCGGATGACTGGGCTGATTTAATTGATGGCACTATACAAAACGCGATTACCATCGACGAAAACAGTGCTACACCAGGGGCCCCAACCTCCGTATGGACAGGCACAAATACAGATGGTAGTTCAAATACCGACCATTGTAGCATGTGGGCATCAACAGCTGGCAGTGGCCTTGGGGGCCTTATGAGCGCCACAACCTCTCAGTGGACAAACAGAACACCCCTTTCCTGTACAGTTACAGCGCGCTTGTACTGTTTCGAACAATAAACAAAAAAAACTTGAAATCTGGCCGAAAAACGCCCATTTTGCTATGAATAGGATTATACAGCAGGAGCGTTATAGACCATGAGCACTGAAAACAACCGCCCTTTCGAAAACGAAGATGAATTGCCCGAAGATTTTGGGCTTGATGAAAATGTCGAACACATGGCTGCAGAAGACATGCCCGAAGATTTTGAAGCACAAGACACCGACCATGATGGGGCGTATGCAGCACTCGCAGCTGAAATTGAAAGTCTGAAGGCCGAAAATGCCGATTTAAAAGACCGCCTGTTGCGCGCTGTGGCCGAGGCTGACAACGTGCGTAAACGCAGCGAAAAAGAACGCGGCGATACCGCAAAATTTGCCGTATCGAATTTTGCCCGCCACCTGGTTGGCGTTGCTGATAATCTTCGCCGCGCGATTGACGCCGTGCCGGAAGAACGCCGCGCTGAAAACGAGCTGATCAAAAGCATGATGGAGGGGGTTGAAGCGACAGAACGTGAAATGCTGCGCGCCTTTGAAGCTGCCGGCATCAAGCCAATCGACGCGCTGGATCAGCCCTTTAACCCGAATTTCCACGAAGTTATGTTCGAAGCTGAAATGCCGGATAAACCTGCCGGAACTGTTTTTCAGGTGCTGGAAACCGGATATATGATCCATGACCGTTTGCTGCGCCCTGCCCGTGTCGGCGTAACCAAAGGCGGCCCAAAAGTTCAGGACAAAAAAATAGACGAGGAAATCTAAAAGATACCTCGCCTAAGTTCTAACTAAGGAAACAAATGAAAACACTTAAATCTTAAACCCCTGCAATCTTACTCTGGGGCCAAGGTGTTCTCTGTATTCAGGGCAAAAGCCCCAAAGTGGAAAAACCTTTTATCTGAATACAATTATATACTGGCATAAATTACTCGATTCGTCAAGAAATTGGTATAAAAAAACTAATTTTTATCCATTTTTGAAACATTGTTATAATTTTCGCATCTATATCTGTGGCATCTTGACCCGCAGGCCATCTTTGCGCACTCTCAGGATATGAATATGTCGATAAAATCCCAGCCTGATGATCATGGCCGTTTTGGAATATACGGTGGCCGTTTTGTGCCCGAAACTTTGATGCCTCTGATACTCGAGGTTGAAAAGGCCTATAACGCCGCCAAAAACGATGATGACTTCAAGGCCGAATTTGACCAACTTTTAAAACATTATGTCGGCCGCCCCAGCCCGCTGTATCATGCAAAGCGCGTCAGTGAAGATCTGGGCCTGAACCTTTATTTCAAAAGGGACGAGCTGAACCACACGGGCGCGCATAAAATCAACAATTGTCTGGGGCAGGTTTTGCTGGCAAAACGTATGGGTAAAACCCGTATTATTGCCGAAACCGGCGCAGGCCAGCACGGCGTTGCCACGGCAACCGTGTGTGCCCTTTTTAACCTGCCTTGCATCGTTTTTATGGGCGAAACAGATGTTAAACGCCAATCGCCAAATGTCTTTCGTATGCGCCTTTTGGGGGCTGAAGTCCGTTCGGTAACATCCGGAACAGGAACACTGAAAGATGCGATGAACGAGGCGCTGCGTGATTGGGTATCAAATGTTGATGATACATTCTATGTCATTGGTACCGCGGCCGGGCCACATCCCTACCCTGAGATGGTGCGTGACTTTCAATCGATCATCGGGGAAGAATTAAAACCTCAATCCCAAGAATTGGCTGGCCGTCAACCTGATGCTCTTGTCGCCTGTATTGGCGGCGGATCAAACGCCATTGGCCTATTTTATCCGTTTCTGGATGACAAAAACGTCACAATGTACGGTGTCGAGGCTGCAGGCCGCGGCATAGAAACAGGCGAACATGCAGCATCATTAAATGGTGGTAAACCGGGCGTTTTGCATGGCAACCGTACGTATTTGCTGCAAAGCGAAACCGGACAGATCAAAGATGCGCATTCAATTTCAGCAGGCCTTGATTATCCGGGCATTGGGCCCGAGCACTCATTCTTACACGATCAAAAACGCGTCAATTACGTCAGCGCGACAGATGATGATGCCCTGACAGCCTTTCAGTACTGCGCACGGATGGAAGGCATTCTGCCTGCCCTTGAACCGTCACATGCCCTGGGCTGGATCATGCAAAACCGCGAGATGCTTAAGAAACATGAGATGATTGTGATGAATATGTGCGGACGTGGCGACAAAGACATCTTTACTGTGGCTGATGCCTTAAACATGGATATTTCGTCATGAGTCGTCTTGATCAAACATTTGCGTCCTTAAAACAGAGCGATAAAAAAGCGCTGATTCCTTTTGTTATGGCGGCGGACCCCGACCTTGAGGCAACGTCACGTATATTGCCTGCCTTGGTAGAAGGCGGGGCAGATATCATCGAAATCGGCATGCCTTTTTCAGACCCCGTTGCAGACGGGCCGACCATTCAGGCCGCAGGCCTTCGTGCGCTGAAACATGATCCATCACTGGATGATATATTCAACCTGGTTCAAAAATTCCGCTCTGAAAATGCGGATACACCGATTATCTTGATGGGATATTACAACCCTGTCTATCAATATGGTGTTGAAAATTTCTGCACAAATGCTGTTGCAGCAGGCGTTGACGGGGTCATTCTGGTTGATCTGCCGCCCGAGGAAGAAGACGAATTTACGCCCCATACACAAAAATCCGGTCTCAGCCTTATCAAATTGATTACACCCACCAGCGATGCGGCCCGCATCGAAACCATACTTCGTAATGCCAGCGGATTTGTTTATTACGTCGCCGTTGCCGGTATTACAGGCGATAAATCGGCGCAATATGATCAGGTCGGACAAGCTGTCGAGAAAATCCGCCGTCAGACTGATCTGCCGGTTGCCGTCGGTTTTGGTATCAAAAGCCGCGAGGATGTCGTCACCGTCCAGAAATTTGCAGATGCTGCCGTTGTCGGCTCGGCCCTAATAAAATATATGCAAGATCAGGGCGCATCGGCAAACAGCGCAAAGGCTTTTCTTTCAAAGCTGGCTGGTTTATAATCCAATCCGAAAATAACGATGAGGTTCCTATGAACTGGATTACAAATATTGTCCGCCCGAAAATTCGTGCCTTGGTAAAATCCAAGGATGTTCCGGATAACATGTGGCAAAAATGCCCCGAATGCGATGCGATGCTGTTCCACCGCGATTTGGATAAAAATATGAACGTCTGTTATCACTGCGACTATCATCTGAAACTGGATGTCGACAGCCGCATGAAAACCCTTTTTGACAAGGGTAAATATACAACCGCAGAATTGCCAAAAACCGCGAATGATCCTTTAAAGTTCAAAGACCGTAAGAAATACAGCGACCGTTTAAAAGAACATCGCGCTAAAACAGGACGTGATGATGCTATCGTTGTGGCACATGGCCCGATGGGTGGGCAGACCGTTGTTGTTGCCGCCTTCGATTTCAAATTTCAGGGCGGGTCAATGGGTAGCGCTGTCGGTGACGGCATCTTAACGGCCGCGCGCATCGCGGTGCAGCAAAATGCCCCGCTGCTGGTTATTCCGGCTTCAGGTGGCGCGCGCATGCAGGAAGGCGCGTTATCTTTGATGCAAATGCCCCGCACGACGATTGCTGTCGAACAAGTTAAAGAAGCAGGCCTGCCTTATGTTGTCTTGCTGACCGACCCGACAACGGGCGGCGTCAGCGCCTCTTTTGCGATGCTGGGTGATATCCAGATGGCGGAACCGGGCGCACAAATCGGCTTTGCCGGTCGCCGCGTGATCGAGGAAACCATCCGCGAGCAATTGCCCGACGGTTTCCAGACAGCTGAATATCTGCAAGATCACGGCATGGTTGATATGGTCGTTCACCGCAAAGATTTGCGTGACACATTGATCCGCATTTTCGGCATGTTGATGAAAACCGAAATCAAGAAAACGGCTAAGTCGGAGGCCCCTGCCAAAGACGATATCGTAGTTGAAGAAAAAAAATAATCCGCTGTATTAAAGTTTCTTAACAAGGGAGTTTAATATGAAGAACATTACACCTGCAGAATTCATGTGCCATTCCAGCAGCTGCTGTCCGGCCGTATACGAAACCTAAAAAGACACATACGTTATTGTCGGTAAAAAACTGAGCGCCGAAGCGATGGCTATGGTTGCAGGCCGCGTTGCTAATGACGAATATGTCATCGAAGTCAAAAAAGGCATGATTGATAAGCTTTAAGATCGATTAAATAGAATGTAAAAAACCCCGACCGTTCCGGCCGGGGATTTTTTTGACAGGGTTGGAGAAATGTTCGTCTGTCGTGTGTGTGCCCTTATTTTATAGTGTGTATATTGCCCTTTTAAATTAGTCCTTTTGATTTAGCCTCTTTGCTTGTCCTGTTAAATTGCCTCATCCCATGTGTGTTTTTATGTGTGGTTTTAAACTCTTTTGTGCCCTATTCGTTTAAATCACCCTATAATTCTAGATTACATAAAAACTATTAAAAATTTATTTAAAATTTTATATAAATTTTATTTTAAATGTTTGTATATATTTAAGTGGTTGATTATAAAGGATAATAAAGAAATTAAAAAAGGTTAGGGGTACGGGGAAAAACAGGTCTTTTCCCTGTTTTTTCTGAAATCGAAAAGGCCTTTTGCAGCGATTCCAGACTCCGGGATTCGTTTTGCACGAATATAAAATATCCATCCAGACCGTTCGAATCCAGAACTTCAAGATCCTGTTCAACATCTGCGATAACAGATAAAGCAAGGTTAGCAGCATGAATGCATGCCATTTCCTCGGCCGCGCTGCAGCATGTGCTCTGGGATATAACGCTGTTAAGCGATTGGCGCAGGATTGCCTCAGCCGAGCGAACGAGGTCTATATCATCCGGCGTACCATGTATTTCCTGTGACGCGCTATTAATCCAGGTCATTTTTCCCTCTGCATCCAGAACGGGCGATGATTTTTTAAACAGCTTTGCCAGAAACTTCATTTTAATTCTCCTAACCCTTTCAATTTAAACGGAAATGGGGTTTATGTCAATATTGAGCATCTTGCTTTTAACCCAGTTCTTCCTTAAGAATAAGATATGTCACCACAGGATAACCTATTCGATCTGATTGATAACCCGCCGCCTGAAAAGGATGATGCGGGCCCGAAAGCAAACGCGCCCGAGGAATATTCGGTATCTGAAATCAGCCAAAAATTAAAACGTACCGTAGAGGATAATTTCGGTTATGTCCGCGTCCGCGGGGAATTGTCGCGTGTGACCGTTGCAAAATCGGGGCATATATATACCAGTTTGAAAGATGATCAAGCGGTTCTGGATGCCATTTGTTGGCGCGGCACCGCCGGCAATCTATCAGTCAGACCCGAAGAAGGCCTTGATGTCGTGGTTACGGGCCGCCTGACGACCTATCCCGGGCGATCAAACTATCAGATGATTATCGAAACGATGGAGCTGGCAGGTGAAGGCGCATTGCTAAAAATGCTGGAAGAACGCCGCAAAAAACTGGCTGCCGAAGGGCTATTTGATGATGCCCGCAAAAAATCAATCCCGTTTCTACCGAATGTTATCGGTGTGATTACTTCCCCCACCGGGGCTGTTATTCGCGATATTATGCACCGTTTAAACGATCGGTTTCCACGTACCGTCTATTTATGGCCCGCCATGGTTCAGGGCGATCAGGCCGCATCACAGGTCATTGCCGGTATCAAAGGTTTTAACAGCTTGCCCGTCGGCTCGTCGCATCGACCCGATGTCCTGATTGTTGCCCGCGGCGGCGGATCGTTGGAAGACCTGATGCCGTTTAATGACGAGGCACTGGTCCGCGCCATTGCCGCCAGCGATATTCCTGTGATTTCGGCTGTCGGTCATGAAACAGATACCTCGCTTTCCGATTATGTTGCTGACTTGCGCGCCCCAACCCCCACAGGAGCCGCCGAAAAAGCCGTTCCTGTTCGGCGCGATTTAATCACCGCCATCAAACAAATCGATATGCGCCTGATTTCAGGTACACAGCGTATTTTGCGTGAACAATCCAATCGTCTGTCAGGTCTTGCGCGCGGATTGGTCCACCCGAAAACCCAATTGGAAAATAAATCACAAAAACTCGATAGCCTGTCAGGGCGACTAGATGCGGCCCTGCGCCAGAATATCTCGGTCCAGCGTCAAAAGCTGACCGGAACGGCGGCCCGTCTCAGCCTGAATGGTTATAAACAGCGCCTAAAGCACCAATCCGAAAGCCTGAGTCTGTTGAAAAAGCGTCTGTCCGCCAGCAGCCATCACATCACAAAAGATGCGCACAAAAATCTGTCTTCCCTGTCTTCCCTTTTGGAAACTCTATCATTCCAGCGTACGCTTGACCGCGGATATGCGATTATCAAAGATGAAAACGACAAATTGGTCACATCGACGCAGTCGATGCAGCAAGGCCATAATGTTTCGATTCAGATGAAAGATGGCCAGCGCACAGCTGAAATTAGAGATTAAAATCAGTGCTTTATTTATCCACAGATTTATGTCATGCTTTTTAGGTAAAGTAATTCTGCTTTACTCAAAAAGGGGAGAAATATGAAAGCAATAATTGGATGGTTAATGGGGCTTCCGCTGCTGTTGATCATTATTCTCTTGGTTTTGCTGTAAAAGCCAAACCGTCTTAACAAAAATAAAATCATCAAAGTAAAGTAAAGGAAACACAAATGAATCAAATTATCTATCTCGTTGGCCTGGTTGTTGTCGTTCTGGCAATTCTGTCATTCCTTGGTCTAGCATAAGGAGTAGCGACACATGGCTGTAAAGAAAAAGAAAACAACTGCGAAAAGAAAAACCGCAGTTAAAACTGTAAGCTCTGCAGGCGTTGCGCCGCATGTTCACAACAGTTTTGAATGGGGCGTAATTTTGGCCGGTACAATGGTTGCACTGGCCCTATCAATGGTTTTAATACAATTCGGTGCTTTGGTCGGCTTTAATTCTGGCGAGGCCCTGCGTAATGCCGAAGATATGATTACCCCGTGGGGCCTTGTTGCCGTTGCAATATGGTTCCTTTGGATTCAGGTCTTTTCATCAGGCATCGGCGGATACCTTGCCGGCTGGCTGCGTACACCGCACGGTGTCAGCCTCAGCAAGCACCAGCGCGAAATGCGTGACGGCTTTCACGGTTTGACCGTATGGGCCACCAGCACAGTTGCTGTTTTCACAGCGATGGGCGTCATGTCTATGTTCGTTGCCGAAGTTGACACATCAACAGCGGCAGAGGTCGTAGATGCCGCCGTTCAAAATGCCGAAACAAACGCAACCATCCTGTTTGCTTTTGCCGCAGGCGCAACATCACTGGTCAGTGCCGTTGTCGCATGGTGGGCCGCTACAAAAGGTGGCGAGCACCGTGATGGAAACACCAATTTCAGTAAAGAGCTTTCTTTCTAATAAGAAAGTTTGGTTAAGAAATTAAGAAGCCCCGGCCCTGTGTCGGGGCTTTTTTATGCGGCATCTTTTTTGGATTTTTTGGCCAGCAGCGGTTTCAAGTACTGCCCTGTATATGATTTATCGACCTTAACAACATCTTCGGGTGTGCCTTCGGCAATAACCATACCGCCTTTATGCCCACCTTCGGGGCCGATATCGACAATCCAGTCAGCGGTTTTGATAACTTCAAGGTTATGTTCGATCACAACGACAGTATTACCTTTAGCGACCAGCGAATGCAAAACTTCGAGAAGTTTGCGCACATCTTCAAAATGCAAACCCGTTGTCGGCTCATCCAGAATATAAAGGGTACGTCCGGTTGAACGTTTTGCCAGTTCCTTTGAAAGCTTAATGCGCTGCGCCTCACCACCCGACAGGGTTGTCGCACGCTGACCGATCTGCATATAAGACAAGCCAACCTTTTTCAGCGTTTCCATTTTATCGCGAATTGATGGCACGGCTTTGAAAAACTCTGCCCCCTCCTCGACCGACATATCCAGAACATCGGCAATCGATTTGCCTTTATATTTAATTTCCAACGTTTCGCGATTATAGCGCTTACCTTTACAGGCTTCGCATTCCACAAAGACATCCGGCAGGAAATGCATTTCGATTTTAATGACGCCGTCACCCTGACAGGTCTCACAGCGCCCGCCTTTAACGTTGAACGAGAAACGCCCCGGGTTATAGCCACGTGCTTTCGCCTCGGGCAGGCCGGCATACCACTCACGGATCGGGGTAAAAGCCCCCGTATACGTCGCAGGGTTTGATCGTGGCGTGCGTCCAATGGGTGATTGGTCGATATCAATCACCTTATCCAGAAACGACAAACCTGTAATAGCATCATGCTCGCCTGCGTGATGGCGTGCCTTCATCAATGTTTTCGATGCCTGTTTAAACAATGTATCAATTGTCAGCGATGATTTTCCGCTGCCCGATACCCCGGTAATACAGGTAAATGTGCCAACCGGAATTTTAACATCAACATTTTTCAGGTTGTTCGTGCGTGCGCCCTTTACCTCGATATATTGTTTATCGTTTTTCTTTTTCGATGTTTTAATCGGTTTTGCATCACGACGTTTCGTTGGTACGGGTACTTCTTTTCGCCCCGTTAAATAATCAGCTGTGATGGAATTTTTTGATTTCATGACCTCTTCAGGTGTGCCCTCGGCCACGATCTTACCACCGTGAATACCCGCCCCAGGTCCAATATCAATCAGGTAATCTGCGGTGCGAATTGCATCTTCGTCATGTTCAACCACAATCACGGAGTTACCCAAATCACGCAGCCTTGCCAATGTTTCAAGCAGGCGATTATTGTCGCGCTGGTGCAAGCCGATTGATGGTTCATCCAATACATACAAAACACCTGTCAGACCAGATCCGATTTGGGATGCCAAACGAATGCGCTGGCTTTCCCCACCCGATAATGTGCCGGAAGTGCGTGACAGCGTCAGATAATCAAGACCAACGTTCATCAGAAAGGTTAGACGCTCGTTGATTTCTTTTAATATACGGTAGGCGATTTCATTTTCTTTAGCGGTCAGTTTTTCATCAAGATTGCTGAACCACTCACAGGCGGCCTCGATCGACATTTCCGATATCTGCCCGATATGACATTCGTTTATTTTAACAGCCAAAGCTTCGGGTTTTAAACGATAGCCGTCACAGGCCTCGCAATCCTGATTGGATTGATAGCGCGCCAAATCATCGCGAATGCGGTTTGAATCTGTTTCAAAGAAGCGACGCTGCAGGTTCGGGATTACGCCCTCGAATGCGCGTTTGACCTGATAGTCCATATTATCGCTGGAATAGGTCATGGTGATTTCTTCACCATCAGACCCATACAGAATAATATTCCTGTGCTTTTCATCCAGATCAGCCCAGGCGACATTCATTTTAAACTTATAGTGTTTCGCGAGGCTCTCGAGGGCCTGAATATAATAAGGCGATGACCACGGCGAAATGGCACCCGCCAACAACGACAGTTTTTCGTTCGGCACCACAATTTCAGGATCGAAATAAAGCGTTGACCCGATTCCGTCACATGACGGGCAAGCCCCGTGCGGGTTATTGAATGAAAAAAGCCGTGGTTCGATTTCAGCGATCGTAAAGCCTGAAACGGGGCAGGCAAATTTGGCCGAGAACACGGTTTCTTCCTTGTTGTCTGCATTTTCGACAACCAGTAAACCGTCTGATAATTCAAGTGCGGTTTCAACAGAATCCGCCAGACGATTCCCCAGATCATCGCGGATGACCAAACGGTCGACAACAACGGAAATGTCATGCTTTATCTTTTTATCGAGGTCCGGGGTTTCATCAAGGTCATAGACTTCACCGTCAATTTTAACACGCTGAAATCCTTTTTTCTTTAACTCGGCCAGGTCTTTTTTATATTCACCCTTACGTCCGCGCACGATCGGCGCCATGATATAAAGGCGCGCGCCTTCGCCCATCTCAAGAATTTTATCAACCATTTCACTGGCCGTTTGCGATGTAATCGGCAACCCCGTTTCAGGTGAATAAGGAATGCCGACCCGCGCCCACAACAGGCGCATATAATCATGAATTTCCGTGACCGTACCCACGGTCGATCTGGGGTTTTTAGATGTCGTTTTCTGTTCAATTGAAATTGCGGGTGACAATCCTTCGATGCTGTCAACGTCAGGCTTTTGCATCAGCTCCAGAAACTGGCGGGCATAGGCGGAAAGACTTTCGACATAGCGGCGTTGCCCCTCCGCATAAATCGTATCAAAGGCCAGCGATGATTTACCACTGCCGGACAAGCCCGTCACCACAACCAATTGGTCGCGCGGGATATCAACGCTGATGTCTTTTAAATTGTGTTCACGGGCACCCTGAACACGAATAAACTTATTATCTGTCATGCTTTAAGTATATAGACTATTTTTCGGGGGTTTCAAATGATTCAACGCGCGACCAAAACATGATAGTATGTGTAACCATATGTTCCACCACCTCTGTAGCATCCGCTCAGTTGCCCCTGAAAGGCCGTTTCCTGATTGCCAATTTGTTCTGATAAGGCCGTTGCATCTAGAGACCAGTAATTAAAATTCGTTAGGTCTCGCCCCCCCGGCACGCCAATTGCGTTGTATCTTTCATCTGCATCTGCAACAGTGATCGACAAACCCAATGCACGATTTATGGCATCACAAACTTCGCGCTCCAAGCGTATAACACCCAATACCAAATCTTGAGATGTCGTGCCCACACTGACAACATCTGCGCGCGCAACAAACGGGTGCCCATGGTGCGGGTGCGATGAGGAAAAAGCCGTAGTCAGTGGAATCACAATATCTTCAAAAGTAATGTCAGGTACATTGCCGCCATTGCTTTGAAAAATACGACAATTATTACTGGTACAGTTGGGATTATCGAACCATGGATTAGGGACAGTCGCCCCCCAACGACTAAACACATCAGACCCGAAATCAATTTCAGTAATATCATAACCGCCGATAACCCGTATTTTAGTAAATTCAGCCTCGACCTGTGCGAAATACTGCATTAATCGCGAAGCCTGAAGGCTAGCCTGTTCTTTATCCACCGAACTGCTGCCACGACTGGAATTCGTGATCGCATAGGATAAAGCCGCAAACAACGCTACGGCGATCAATATTAAAAATAGAGCGTTTCCTTTTTGAGACTTCATTTTTCAATTCTATAACACAAATATGGCGAAAATAAGGCTTTATCCGGATTGGGGATTGTTTTTTGCCGATTCTCGCCGTATGATCAGCCCATTCATAGTATTATAAGGAGTTGTCAAATGGCTGGAAGTGTCAATAAAGTAATTATCGTTGGAAACCTTGGGCGTGACCCGGAAGTACGCGCCATGCAAACTGGATCGCGCGTTTGTAACCTTTCAATTGCAACAGGCGAAAGCTGGAAAGATAAAGCAACGGGCGAGCGCCGCGAAAAAACAGAATGGCACCGTGTTGTAATCTTCAACGAAGCGCTGGTCGGCATTGCCGAACGCTACCTGCGTAAAGGATCAAAGGTTTATATCGAAGGCCAGCTTGAAACACGTAAATGGCAGGATCAGGCCACAGGTCAGGATAAATACACAACCGAAGTTGTTTTGCGCCCATACCGCGGCGAACTTACAATGCTGGATGGCCGCAGCGAAGGCGGCAGCAGCTATGGTGGACCGTCAAATGATTCAGGAATGGATCAGTCATACGGCGGTGGCCAACAACAGGCTGCAGCTGGTGGTTCGGCCCCATCAATGGATGATTTCGAAGACGAAATACCATTCTAATTAAGATGAATTCTGAATTAAAACCCGTCTGAATGGCGGGTTTTTTTATGCGGGTGACTTGGCCTTGGAATCTTTACCGAGTTTTTGCTCGATCAGTTTTTCAGCCTCGGCTGTCGATACGCCATAGCGCATTTTGATGCGGGCAACCAGTTTGTTATGATCCGCCTCGATCAGGGCCATATCCTCGTGGGTTAATGCACCCCAGATTTCCATCAAGTCGGCGCACATTTCTTCCCAGCCGCCTTCGATGCGGTACATGGTACTTTTAATCGGATTAAATTCGAAAGCCATTTACAGTCCTTTTATGGCCGGTTTGGGCGGCGCTTTGGTTTTTAGACGCGTTTCTTCGCGCAAATCTAACACACTAACGCCTTTCATCTGCGCAAGGTTCAATCTTTCCATGAATTTTTCTTTGGGCATATCAAACCAGAAGCCTTGGTGAGTTGTAACCCTTTTATTCTTTAACTTAAGATACCCCCACCCTTTTTTAGAACGGCTATGATCTCCCCAATTCCATTCGACATCGCTAGTTAAAAAAGAGCACACAACACGTTGTTCGGGTCTTTCTTCTGCAAAAGCAAAGAGGTGGACCTCAACAGGTTTATTTTCGATTTTCTGTGGTTTGTCCTGACGCTCAAAGTTGCGCACAAAATCAGATGATGACATCAATTCAACGTGCGGCGCCAATTTATATACCATCGGCCCCGTTACTAAGGTCATATCCTTTTTGCCAACTGTCGAACATAAGATATCCGTCAGGCTTTCATGTGACATCTGAACCGGTATTTGCATGCCTTGCGGGGTTATCAGGGCGGAATATTCATCATCCAGTTCAATCGCTGTCAATCCTTCAACAGCTAGCGCAGCTTTGACAAACCTTGGTTCGCCATCGGGCGTATGAACTGGCAGATTAACAACCAGCATATCGCGCTGCGATGACTGCAAGGGGCTACCTTTTCCGCCTTTTGAGACTGTATTGAATTTTATCGCTTTGGAATCGCTCATATCATAAAAATCTACTTAGCATTCATCTGCCGATATTCACACAATTATCGACCTTCAGCAGGTTAACAAATTTTTATTATTATGTCAATTTATTTTGAGCTTTTTCCAACGACGGTGGATCCAAAGCCATTGAGCGGGATCTTCCCTGATCCAGTCTTCAAACATTTTATGGAGTTGCAATAACATCTGATAGGCTTTTTCGTCGCGGGTGCCCGCTTCGGGAATGTTCAAAGCGGGATAAATCGTGACTTCAAACTCCGCCCCATTCAATCGGCGGATACGTGCAGGATGCACTGGCACACCCAGGCGAATACCCATCTGCACCGCCGCGGGAGCTGTCATAGCATCATGTCCGAAAAACGGCACGGCAACACCTTCGTTAAACTTTTGGTCTATTAAAACGCCAAGTGCACCGCCGGACTTTAAAACGGACATCATCTGGCGCGCGCCCTCTACCGTTTTCGAGATTGCAGAAACGGCACCGGCCCGCCTGCGGCTATAACGCAGCAAACCATCAACATAAATGTTGTTAGGCGGTCGATAAACCAGATTCAAACCCAAACCATATGAGGCAGCGCTGGCTGCATAAACTTCCCAATTGGCAAAATGGCCGCCAACCATGATGGTCGGATTTTCTGTCGCCGACTTCAGGTGTTCTTCGCCATAAACGGCTATGCGGCTCGAAAGCTTTGACAGATGTGGATATTCGGCAAAAACACGCCCAAGGTTTTCCCACATATCCTTTATAATTTCACGGCGCTCGGACACCGATAATTCGGGCATAGCGAATTTCAAATTACGATCAGCTTTACGCGATGCCGCAAAACGCGGAAATAACGTACGGGCAATTTTACCACCTAAATTCGAGGCTGTTTCAACAGGCATCAATGCAAAAAAACCATAAAGAATGAATATGCCCAAGGCCTCGCCAAGGTAACGGATGCGTGTCAATAGCGGAATCTTTCGCTCATATGAAATCGAGGCCATATCAGGCCCCCCCGCCGTATAAAATAAAATCACGCACGTTATCCGGCGCCGAAAATTGAATGCCGATCGGGGCGGCGAGCACCCCGGCTTTAAATTCTTCTGGTAGGCGAACAAAATCTTTTTCTGTTGTCACAATTTTATTTCCGTTGGCTACCTTAATAATTTTTTCTATATCATCCGCGCCATAGGAATGGTGGTCAGGGAAGGCAATCCTGTTCGAAAGTTCCACTCCTTCATCCTTCAACATATCAAAAAACTTGTCCGGCAAACCAATACCTGCAAAGGCCGTTACTTTTTCACCTTTCAGACCTAATATAATTTCACGATCGGGTTCAATATTTGCATAGAAAAAAGGCATATCGTTTTTAAGTTTTCTGATTTTTTTCTCAAGACCTGTTTCATCCGCGCCGACGATAATAACACCATCACACTGTCCAAGCGCCGACTTGACTGACTGTCTCAAGGGGCCTGCCGGTATCAAATGCCCGTTTCCAATTCCGGATTGACCATTAAAAACCATAAGACTGCGGTCTTTTGTAATCGCAGGGTTCTGGAATCCGTCATCCATCAGGATAATATCTGCATGTTTTTCAATTTGCGGAACCGCCTTAATGCGTTTTTTTGACACCCAAATATCTTTACCTTTTCGCGCAATCATCAGGGCCTCGTCCCCGACATCACGGACACTGTGCTGTGCAATATTCACTTTATGGGGCTGATGCAGATTCCCGCCATATCCACGGCTTAAAATCGCAGGTCTTCTTTGCGCAGCCGCCAATAAATCATATATAGCCAGAACAACAGGTGTCTTGCCGGCACCACCCGCTGTCACGTTGCCGATGCAGACTATTCTGGCGTCCGATTTATAATGGCCGCGCAGTTTTCTGAATAAATAGTGCAGCTTTTGTCCAACAAAATACAAAAGTGAGAACGGTAAAAGCAGCAGGCTGTAAAAGCTTGTCTTTGCGCTGTACCAAAACGAAGGGGTTTTTATCATTTTTGCCCCTTATGTTGTAGCGCGCCTTCAAGCCAGGGACCAATTACACCCCACAAATTCGACAAAGCTTTTGACTTATCTTGCGTCAATTTTAATGCTGCTGCCTGTAACGCCTGCTTATTCCCTTTATCATTCAGGAAAAGATCCAGAGTTTTGCCAAGCTCCTCGTCGTCGCTCAACGGCAGGGCAGCGCCTGCGGTTTCAAAATCGTGGCATATCAGTTTGAAATTAAACATATGCGGGCCATAGACCACCGCATTACCGAACTGTGCAGGTTCAATCGGATTATGACCGCCATGTGCTACAAAGCTGCCGCCAATAACCGTCGTATCGATTACATCAAAAAACAATCCCATTTCACCCAAAGTATCTGCGACATAGATATCAACATCACCCGAGATAATCTGGTTTTGACTGCGCCGCGCCGATTTTAATCCAGCAGAGGTTATCAGATTTTGAATATCGGCACCGCGTGCAGGATGCCTTGGGATAATGACTGTTAACAAATCGGGGTTTTTCGTTCTTAATTTTTGATGAAGTTTAATTGCGATGTCTTCTTCACCAGGGTGCGTGCTGGCATATTGCCAAATTTTACGCCCACCGATACTGGATATCAGAGTTTCTTTTTTATCCGCATCAACCGGAAGCTTGGCTGACGCATACTTTAAATTATCCACAACGCGAACATCATCATGTCCGAACGCATCCAACCTTTTCTTTTCGTCATCGCTTTGCGTCAGACACATATCAAAGCCATTTAAAAGCCCCCTGAGCCAGCCCGGCGCAAATAAAAACCATCGCTTAAAGGACTTTTGTCCCATTCTGGCATTTAAAAGAATGGCCGGTATTTCGCGGCGCTTAATGGCGCGCAGCATATTCGGCCAAAAGTCGGATTCCAGCCAGATAACAGCTGACGGGCACCAGTGATCCAGAAATTTATTCACCCAGTCCGGATGATCAACGGGAATAAATTGATGAAAAGCATTTCCAGACAGACGTTTTTCCATTAAGCCTGCTGACGTCACTGTACCTGTTGTCACCAGAATGTGAACATCAGGCATTTCGGTCTGGATTTTTTCGATAAGCGGCAGGGCTGATAAAGACTCTCCAACACTCGCACCATGAAACCATATAAGGTTACCGTCCGGACGCAGCCTGCCAGCCATACCCATTCGCTCGCCCAGACGTTCGGCATCTTCTTTGCCTTTTTTCATACGTGCGTTCAGAACACGAAAAAAGACCGGGCGCATGACAGCCGTCAAAGAATGATATAAAGATGCAAACATTTCCTACACTATCTGTTATACTGGTTAATAGTTATAAAGAAAAATGCCGATGGGATAAAGAAAGAACCATGTCAGACCGTAAAGAACTTGAAGACCAGATATTGGCAGAAATGCGAAAAATCAAAAGCCGTATAGGTGAGGACAAAAACGAAGAAAGTGACACTGTCCCCTATGATAAGGAAGCCGCCAGAACGGTTATACAGAAATTCCTGTCCATGCATCCCGAAAAAGAGCGCTTTCTGAAGGACTTAAAAGATAAAATGGACGTCTAAAGGAGGCGCGTTAAGGCGAACGTATCGCGTCGATCACCTGACCTAGTGTAGGATTAGAACCCAACGATGGTACAGGTGCAAAAAGCAGCCCCGGTGTTGAAAGGTTCTGACGGTTCTGGTTCATCTTATCAAAGATTCCGGAATTCGCAGCAATCTGCGCCAAAGCGGCGGCACCCAGACTAGCTGGCAAATTCTGACGTGTTAGCAAGCTATCCTGAGGAATAAAGCTATATCCGACATCAAGACCTTGCCCCGTAATGAAGTTGTCCCAGGTTTGCTGCATAGTATCGCAATTCATATTTTGCCCCATCAAACCGCTGATAACCGAGCTTAACCCCGGAATACCGGATGTTAAACCACCGACAAGATTCGAGAATGTTGATGTCAAAGTCGCCCCGATTGTCGCCGTTAGACCGCCAACAAGATTTGATAGAAGGTTGTTCAGCATGGGATCAACAACACTTGCCACCTGACTCATTAATGTTGTCGTTGTGCCCGGACCATATGGCCCGTTTAAAAATGTGCCAAGGCCGATGGATACGGCAGGGTTAAAAGGATTGCTGGAGGTTGGACCTGTATCAGAGAATATTGCACCGGCCTTTGAAGATGACATCAGCGCCTGATCACCACATGTTAAGGCATGCACTGAAGAGGGAGGATTGATAATTTCCTTTGCTGGAATAGCCTGCTCGGCCGCATAACCATAGCCCCCATCCAACATATACCCCCAATATTCGGGCATGCAGCCATCCAGTGGCGCAGCGTTTGGATCTGTCGTCACCTGAAACGCCATAGAGCTCTTTGGCACGGCCACGACAAGTACCGATAAAAATAAGAAGAATAAGAAGAATCTTGCTTTGATCATGGCGCAAACCCTATAACACCTAATATACATGTAAATGGATCAGCTGTATTTCCACCGCATGCATTAACACTCGGCGCTGCCAACGGTGCAGGAATATTATCAACAGCCTGTTGAAGGCTTTGGAATATAGGAGCTGCAGCCTGAAGACCGCGCATGAAAGTAGTATTGCCGCCACCATTCATGCCCAGCCCCATCATAAAACCTGTGGAACCCAGTTGAATGTTACCATTAATGCCTTGTACTGTATCCGCATCAAAAAGATCCTGTTGCATTGAACAATTAAAAGACCCACCTGACATCCCGCCACCAAAAAGGCCGCCCAACAAACTGCTTAGAACAGTCGTTACGATCTGGCCAAAATCAGGGTCCTTACCAATAGAGGTCATAAAATTCATATTGAGCAGATTCTGCATCGGCTGCAAAACAACTGGTGTCATCTGGTCCACGAAAGGGCCCGAGAAAAAAGCACCCTCCTGCGCATCAACCCGTGCTGCCTGATCAAAACAGGACGTCGCCAGAACACTGTCAGGTTGCTTATGAACTTCCTCGTGTATTGCAACGCCGACCGCCGCATCGGCTTGGCGCTTTAATTGTGCCGCTTCATATTGTTCATCACCACAGCCCGGTGTCGTAGTCTGGGATTGGGCATGTGCAGTCGTGCTCAGCCCTACAATAAAGATAATAGCGATAAACGCTTTGAAAAAAACACGCATGCTCAAGCCCTCAATAGTGCGTAAAACTCTCCTTATCTTTTATTTTAACAATATTTTTGCTAATTGTCTCTTAATATGGGACAGAAAAAACCCGTTTTTTTGAAAGAAAAGGTTAAAAATGCGTATTGTTGGTGGAAAATACCGCGGTCTGAGACTTGCGACACCAAAAGATGATCGGATTCGCCCGACTTCGGATCGTGTCCGCGAATCACTTTTTAATATCCTGGGACATATGGATGGCTTTATATTTGATGGCGCAAGCGTGTTTGATGCCTTTTGCGGCACGGGCGCCCTTGGGATCGAGGCCTTGTCGCGCGGCGCGCATTCATGCATCTTCGCGGACACCAGCAAAACATCACTGGATTTATGCCGCAAAAATTGCGCGCGTGTAGAGGATGAAACCAGCCTTATTTTTATTAATGCCAATGCAGAAAAAGCCGCCGCATCGGATAAAATTGCTGAAAACAGCCTCTCTTTGATCTTTCTGGACCCGCCCTATGGGAAAGGTTTGGCCGCGCCCGTGTTGGAGAAACTTCATAGTTGCCAAAAACTGGCTGAGGATTGCATCATCGTAATAGAAATGTCGAAAAAACAGCCCGAAAATAGCCTGCATACACCATTTCATCTGTTACAAGAACGAGCCTATGGCACAACAGTGATCCGCATCTACCAATATCGTAAAAAATAGATTATTCTGTTTTGAAAAATATGGGGTATTTTCATGAAAGACACCAAAGACTATAAAATTGCAACCAAACTGGCTCATCTATCCAGCAGACCCGAAGAATATAACGGTCTGGTAAATACACCCGTCCACCGGGCTTCGACCATTATCATCAAAGACTTTGACGGTTTTCAGAATTGTTTTCAGGCCCCTTATCGCTATGGCCGTGAGGGCACACCCAGTTCAAAAGCATTCGAACAAGCTGTCGCCACGCTGGATAATGCCTATAACGCGATTGCCACATCATCGGGTCTGGCCGCCATTATTTCCGTTTTAAATGCCTACGCCCGCCCCGGAAAAACCTTACTATTGCCGGATAATTTTTACGGTTTTTCACGCGGATATTGTCAGGAAACTCTGGCTGAATTCGGGGTAAATTGTAAATATTATACCCCGATGATCGATGAAGAAGACCTGCGCGCTATGATTGATGACAGTGTCAGCCTGATCTATCTGGAATCTCCGGGCTCGCTGACTTACGAAGTTCAGGACATCGGCATGTTTGTAAAAGTCGCGCAAGAATTTAACATTCCAACGGCCTGCGATAACAGCTGGGCTACGCCTGTAAATTTTAAACCGCTGGATCACGGCATCGATATTTCCATCATCTCTGCGACAAAATATATCAGCGGACATTCGGATGCCATGCTGGGAGTAGTTTCGTGCAAGGACAAAGAGACATACGAACGTGTTTTAAAAACCGTCCGCCAAAGCGGGAATTGCCCCGGATCGGAAGAGGTTTACTTTGGCCTACGCGGTCTGCGTACATTGGATGTGCGCCTTGCGCGGCATGCCGAGGCTGGCTTAAAACTGGCCAGATGGCTTCAGTCCCATGATGCCGTCAAGACCGTTCTGCATCCCGCCCTTGAAGGGTCGGCCGGACATGAGAACTGGAAGAAATATTTCGACGGCGCATCAGGTGTTTTTGCCGTTGTCCTGCACGAAATGGATTGCAAAAAAATTGAAAAATTCTTGAACAACCTCAACATATTTCAGATGGGCTTCAGCTGGGGGGGATATGAATCTTTAATTTTCCCCGAACAACTTTCAGACTGGCGCATCAGCAAACCATGGGATGGTGACGGCTATTTAATGCGCGTACATGCGGGCCTTGAAAATATGGACGATCTTCAGGCTGACCTTGAGCAAGCTCTCAATTTTCTGAAATAAAAAACGGCCCCGCCTGTTGTGGATTCAGAACGGGGCCGCCATATTCGGACAGGAGAGAGGGAAGAATATATGACGTCTAGACGTCGTCTCCCTTGATTAACAGTTTGAGCAGGTTGGTTCCTGTCCGAGTGCTGTGTCTCTTCACCCTAGCAAATGCCTGAATATCGATTCCCGTTCCAAAAAATTTTGAATATTTTAAACAAAAATTGACGACTCGTGGCCTATGCTGGCATAGAGTTATAAAAGGATTTCCAAATGAACTATCTGCAAACTGATGACCTGGCTGCTTGCTTTGAAATCAGAAAAAAAGTTTTTATTAACGAGCAAAAAGTACCAAAAAATTTGGAAATTGACGGGCTTGACGAAGACTGTCTGCAGTATCTGGCTATGGACGGCGAAACCCCTGTTGCAACCTGCCGTTTGCGCATAATTGAAAATATCGCCAAAATCGAACGTGTCGCTGTATTAAAAAATTATCGTGGTCGCGGCATCGGACGCGACCTGATGCAGCATGTTATAAAGGAATCTGTTGAAAACCCGGCAATAAAACGGATAAAATTAGGCGCACAGATTTCGGCCGCCGAATTTTATACGCGATTAGGTTTTGAGAAAATTGGCGAACATTACATGGACGCAGGAATAGAACATATAGATATGATTAAGGACGCATCATGACATCACTTTTGGACAATATAACCGTTGAAATGGCCAATAATGCCAAAGCCTGGCCGTTTCAGGAAGCCAAAGCCCTGCTGAAACGCCTGCGCGGCGAAGTTCCTGAAAAAGGATATGTTTTGTTTGAAACGGGTTATGGCCCATCAGGCCTGCCGCATATCGGCACATTCGGTGAAGTCTGCCGTACTTCTATGGTACGTAAAGCATTCGAAATGCTGGCCCCTGAAATCCCGACCAAGATGTTCTGTTTTTCCGATGACATGGATGGCCTGCGCAAAGTTCCTGATAATGTCCCGAACAAAGACATGATGGAAAAGCATCTGAACAAACAGCTTTCCAAAATTCCTGATCCTTTTTCGGATAAATATCCCAGCTTTGCAGCTCACAACAACAAACGTCTGCGCGATTTTCTGGATTCATTCGGTTTTGAATATGAATTCATTTCATCAACTGAATATTACGAAGGTGGAAAGTTTGATGATGCGCTGATCCGCGTTTTGGAAACCTATGATGACATTATGAACGTCATGCTACCGACCCTGGGTGAAGAACGCCGCAAAACATACAGCCCGATCCTTCCTGTATCCCCCACAAACGGCCATGTTCTTCAGGTGCCGATGAAACAAATCAATGCATCAAAAGGAACTGTCGTCTTCGAAGATGTGGATGGAAAAGACATCGAACTTGACATCCGTGGCGGCAATGCAAAACTGCAGTGGAAACCTGACTGGGCCATGCGTTGGTATGCTTTACAGGTCGACTATGAAATGTCGGGCAAAGACTTGATTGAATCTGTCAAAGTTGCGAACCAAATCACTAAAATTCTGGGCGGTCGCCCGCCTGCCGGCTTTAATTACGAACTGTTTTTGGATGACAAAGGTCAGAAGATTTCTAAATCAAAAGGAAACGGCCTTGCCGTTGAAGAGTGGCTGCGTTATGCGCCGAATGAAAGCATTTCATTATTCATGTATCAAAAACCGAAAACAGCCAAACGTCTTTATTTCGATGTAATTCCAAAGGCTGTTGATGAATATATTCATTTCGCATCCCGCCTGCCGACTGAGGAGCCTGAAAAACAAATTGAAAACCCGGCTTTTCACATCCATGCCGGAAACCTGCCTGACGTAAATGATACGGGCATCAGCTATAACCTGCTGTTGAATCTGGCGTCTGCCGCGAATGCGATGGATAAAAATGTCTTATGGGGCTTTATCAATCGCTATGCGCCTGATTTATCGCCTGAAAACGCTCCATTTTTGGACCATTTGACACAATACGCGGTCAATTACTATCAGGACTTTGTGAAACCTGAAAAAACATACCGAAAACCAACAGATATTGAACGTAAGGCGCTGACTGATTTGCTGGCACGCCTTGAACCGCTGGATGAAAAAGCAGATGCAGAAGCCATTCAGACCGAAATCTATACCATAGGGCGCGAATATTATCCTGAAAACCAGCGGGAATGGTTTAAGGCCATGTATGAAACCCTTTTGGGGCAAAGCCAAGGACCCCGTATGGGTTCATTTATCGAGCTTTACGGCCTTCAAAATATGATTGATTTAATCCGCGAAGTGCTGGATGGAAAATTAAAGGCCGCGATCTAGAAAAACCCAAGATTATCAAAGTTTTGCTTGACTTTTAGAGCGAAAAAATATATTATTATGTAAAAAATGGGGGCTTAATGAAGCTTTTGCAAAAATTCAATCGGGAAACTATCCGCCGTGTCGGGCTTGCCTTGACACCGCTTTCCGCATTTGCACTTTCCGCATCAACATACAGCGATCCCAATGCTTTTGATGCGCCGTCTGTTGAACAGGTAGTTGAAAAATCTGGCGGTTTGCTTACAGACGAGCAGGCCCTGCAGCGTATTGAAGATGCACGTCAGCGCCATGATGCCGGTTTTAATAATTACCTTGTGACGCGGGAAGACCCCTCTGAATATTACCGCGACTGTTTTCAAATGGACTATTCCGCCGATCAGGTGCCAAGCGCATCACGAGTCTATTATCGCAACATTGGTCCGCTTCTGAATCAAAGGGGCTATATCGCCACCGCAATACGGGAACAAGCTATTCGCGCAGACATTTTCATGTGTCTCGATGCTGAAAATATGCCTGCAGATCGAATGGGAGGCTGGAAAAATAATTCCGATGGGATCGTGACTTTTAATGATCAGGCGCGTTATCATTCGCAAATGCTGTCTGCAACAGTGCATGAAATTTTTCATTCTATTCAGGATGATAATAATGTCAGTTTTTATCCCACCCATATGTCACTGGAGGACGCGCAAATATGGCGCCTGTCCTTCGAGGCCGCCGCAAAAACGCTAGATACTCTGTATATCTTTGAAAGTAATTTGGAAGCCCCGGGCACAATCGAAGTCACGGCATCTTATCGTACTTTATACAAACTTATTGAGAGTGAATACGAAGAGGCCCGCTCTGATGGGGTTTCACACCAAAGAGCTTTGGAACGCGCAGGGCACTTGGGTTGGGAAAGTTTATTCACTAATCAATACTGGCTTGATTACTACAACACAACAGTTATTAAAAACTTTATCATCAATTATCAAGAAGGGCGCCTGGACGAACCTGAAAACGGGCAATACACCGTCGAAGATGCGCGTCTTACGGGACAGCTTAATGACGAGTTTAACTTCCTACGTAATTTGGAAACCTTGCCCGAACAGGAAAACCGTTTTGGTACGAACCGCGACATACGGCAAATATTTCAGGTTTTGAAAATCAGAAGAATTGAACAAGTATACGGCCGGAACAATCATATGTATCGTGGTCAACTATATATTGCCGTTTCTGAAAGAAACCCATATCTGGGGGTTGATCTCAATGAAATTGATACGACGCAGGGTAATGCCAATTTAATTCAACAGTTTAAAAAGCTTGTGCCGAAAAACACACGACAGCAGACGAGGCCTTCTGTCTAACAATCTTCGCAATCCTCATCTATTGTTTCGAATTCCAGGGTAGAATGATGGATATCAAAATTTTCTTCCAGCAGCGATTTCAGTTTTTTCTTGAGCACTACAATTGTAGATAAGTCTTTAACTTGCACATGCGCCTCCAGCGCTGTTTTGTTTTCGTCAATTTGCCAGATGTGAATATGATGGACATCATTAACGCCTTCGATTGACTCCATCGCATTTTCTATATCTTTCATCTCCAGCCCTTTGGGCGCCCCCTCCATAAGCAGGTGGATGACTTCAGGCATGGCTTTGAACCCATGATAAAGGACATATCCCGCGATAATCACAGTCATGATCGTGTCGGCAAGGACCCAACCTTTCCAGATAATTAAAAGGCCGGCAACGATAACCCCAACCGATGCCAGCGCATCTGTAACATTGTGCAAAAAGGCCGCGCGCATGTTCATGCTGGTTTTTGATTGCCTATATGTCAGAAAAGCCGTGTAAACATCCACGATCAGGGCAATGCCCGCAATAATAACAACCATCCATCCTGTAATCGGTTCTGGCACGAAAAAACGGCGAATGGCCTCGCCCATCAGATAGACACCAATCGCAACCAGTGTTGTCAGATTAATCAATGCGGCAATCGTTTCAGCACGTTTATAGCCGAATGTCTTTTGTTCATCCGCAGGTTTCCGCCCGATCCGGATGGCGACAACTGCAATAAAAAGGGATGCAGCATCGCTAAGGTTATGGAGCGCATCGGCGACCAGTGATAGACTGCCCGATGCCAGCCCCCCGACCACTTGTGCCACGGTCAATCCGACATTCGCAAAAATAGCCTTCATCAGGGCTTTTTCGCTCATTGACGATGTGTCATGATGGTGGCAATGTGAATGTGATCCGTGTGGCATTTCGCCATTATAATTTCAGGACCATAGGAATGAAAGTAAAAAGACATTTTTCAGATTCAGAAATCGAAAAACTCGACCAGGCCTCAGACATATTTGTCGAGATTGGTAAATCGATCGGTATTTTAAATTCGATTAACTGGGGCAGTGACGTTGCCGACAGGTTTTTTGCCAAAGGGGCAAAAGAATATCCCGACCCCACATATGATCCTGTCGAAACCGAAAAAGTATGGGGCCTGCTTGATCGTGCCAAAGCCCTTATCAGTGGCGAAAGCGAGGTCCATGACTGGTTGCGCCGAATACATTATTCCTTTGCCGAGGCCACGCGATTAATCGAAACACGCGGCACGACCGAATTTTTTGAGCACTCAAAAAACATTTACGGCACACCATCTTCACTGTTTCTAGATGATAAAACATCAGCCCTGCAATTGGCGCAATCTTTGGATGGCCAGTTTGATCTTTTTTGCATGCGCAGCCTTGCGGGTGATCACCATGGCCTCAGTTTTACCGCCGAAGAAGTGCGCGATTTCATGTTGCCCAAAATTAAAGAACATTTTGGCGATGATGCACCCGTCATTGAAATATCTGACGAGATTTCAGCCAAGGCGTTGGCAACAACAAATATTATCAAGCTACGCAAAGATGCCCCCTTCAGCGATCTGGATGCCCCGCAATTATTATTGCACGAGGCCCATGTCCATATCGCAACAACATTAAACGGGCGGGCACATAAACGATTCAAGGTCTTGGGCACAGCGCATGCGCTAACAACAAAAACACAGGAAGGCATATGCGTTTTTTCTGAAATGATCGGCGGGGCGATTGACCCGTTTCGCATGCGCCGTCTAACCAACCGCGTTCTGGCCGTGCAAATGGCAATTGACGGGGCTGACTTTCTGGACGTTTATCACAATTTTTATCGCGAGCGTTCAAAATCGGACCGCGAGGCCTATGAAAACACACGCCGAATTTTCCGTGGCGGTTCATTAAAGGGCGGCGCCCCTTTCACAAAAGATGCGATCTACCTGGAAGGATTGGCCCGCGTGCATAACTATCTGCGGGTTTCGATTCCGACAGGTCAGTTGCATTACCCGAATTACCTGTTCTACGGCAAGTTGGATCTGGATGACATTCCGGCCCTGAAAATGCTGGATGAACAGCAACTGTTGACCTTCCCGAAATACCGACCGCCATGGATCGAAGACATGCGGTTTCTGGCAACCATCATCAGCTATCAAAGCTTTCTTGAAAAAATGGATCTGAACGCTGTGCGCGAGGCCTATAAAGACGTGCTTACTTAACCCCGTATGCGACCAGCGTATCGGCAATTTTCTTGAATGATGTGATATTCGCACCCTTGCGGTAATTATAAACGCCCTCTTTGTTACGTTCGATATGCTCGATAGAACGTTTATGAATGTCTTTCATGATTTCCCGCAGTTCCTGATCCACGCGTTGCAAAGGCCATGATCGCATTTCCGCATTCTGTGTGCGCTCGAGGCCCGAAACGGCAACACCGCCGGCGTTCGCTGCCTTTGCCGGGCCATAAATCACACCGGCCTTCATCACAATATCCTGCGCCTTTGCGGTAAGGGGCATGTTTGCCCCTTCTGCGATTGCCAGGACGCCATTTTTAACCAGTTTTTTGGCTTCTTTGTCATCAACTTCGTTCTGTGTCGCACAGGGAAGCGCGATATCGCATTCGATATCCCACGGCTCGGCCCCTGATTTATATTCACCAGCGGTGCCTTTGAAATCTTTCAGCGCGCCGTGATTTTGCGTTTTGATAACTTTGATCTCTTTCAAATCCTTATCACTTAAACCGTCTTTGAAATACAACAGGCCCTTTGAATCAGATAGGCATAGAACCTTTGCATCCTCCGCAATGGCTTTTTCGGCGGCATGCAGCGCAACATTACCTGCGCCTGAAATAATCACACGTTTGCCCTTCAATTTCTGATCATGCGCGTTCAGCATTTCTTCCAGAAAATATATACAGCCGTAGCCTGTTGCCTCGGTACGCCCGCAGCTGCCGCCAAAGTTCGGGCCTTTACCAGTGATAACGCCCTGAAACTGGTTTTCAACCTTCAGATAATGGCCGAACATATAACCGATTTCGCGCGTACCGACATTGATATCGCCCGCAGGCACATCAATATTCGGGCCGATATGGCGATGTAATTCCTCCATAAAAGCATGACAAAATCGCATGACTTCAAGGTCGGATTTCCCCTTGGGGTCAAAATCCGACCCGCCCTTGCCACCGCCCATCGGCATACCGGTCAGGGCATTTTTGAAACATTGTTCGAACCCCAAAAATTTCAGGATACTTTCGTTAACTGAAGGGTGAAAGCGCAAGCCCCCTTTATAGGCACCGATCGCATTATTGAATTGGACACGCCAGCCCCTGTTGACCTGCACATTTCCGCTGTCATCCACCCAAGTTACACGAAACTGAATGATACGATCCGGTTCGATCATGCGTTCTGCGATTGCAAATCGCTCGTAAATTTCATGATCGGTATAAAAGTCATGGATATCTTCGAAGACCTCCTGAACAGCCTGATGAAATTCGGGCTGATTTTTATGAAAGTTTTCCAACTGTTTTTTGACAACATCGAGCATAAGTACGTTTCCTGTTTTTGTGCGTTATATAGGTTATGATTTCCTGTTTTTATCCATCCAATGCGCCGCATAACCGCATATAGGTACGATATCATAGCCCTTCTGTTCGGCATAGCCGACAATTTCGCCCATTAATTTCCCTGCGGCTCCTGTCCCGCGCAGGGCAGGCGGTGCCTCGACAAAATCAATGTAAATTGTATCATCCTTTAATCGGTAATTTGCAATGGCTGTATGGCCACTTTCTTCTAGTTCAAAGCGGCTTTTATCTGTATTGTTGCTGAAATCACTCATGATCTATCCTTTCATATATGCGACCAACGCATATAAATAATATTTGATCCGAAAGTATTTGGAAAGTTAAGCGACAGAGGCCTCTTGATTTAAAAGAGCGTCGACAGATTGTAAAAGAAGGTCCTTTGAAAACGGCTTTTCAAGCACCGTCGAAACATATGTTTTTGCAACGGCTAGAACTTCTTGATAGCTCGCCGTGTGACCGCCGCCGGAGATCGCAATAACCGGAATGCTCTTTTCGCTATTGTCTTTGATATAGCGGATCAGATCAATGCCATCGCTGTGCGGCATCAGGATATCGGTGATAACCAGATCAAAGGGAATTTGCTTCAAAATCTCGATGGCTTCTTCACCGTTCTCGGCCATCGCAACCGTGTGATTTTGGCTTTCGAGGGCAAATTTAATTGCCATGCGGATATTTTCGACATCATCAACAACCAGAATTTCAGCCATGAATACCCCTTATCCGATCATATCTGCAGCAACTTCAACCTTTGAGGACGTCGCCTCGCGCAGAGCACTGCGTAAATAGGCCGCCACAAAAACCCTGAGCGCTGAAGAAAGCGATGTGTCAGGGTGTTTACGGTCGTTTACCATGGTATATAGGTCTGTCAGAGAAATAGCCTCCAGTTCGGCGATCTCACGGAACATATGCCAGAACTCCGGCTCCATACGAACGGTTGTGTTTTTTTCACCGACACGAATATTTCTTTTTTCAAGCTGATTCAGGGCAATGTGGATAAGCGACTGTGATAATACTGTTGGATAATATTTCATATCTGTCTGCCCCAAGTTAAAAAATACACTCTATAAGTGTATAAAAAAAATATTAAAGATAAGTTATCTCCAATGCAACATAACTATCGTATTTTGCAGTTTGAATTGCCTTATCCGTTAATTCAACATTGTTTTGCAGGGTGTCACCTGTTGAGGCCAAAACTTTTTGTTTTACAAGATTGTGCCCGCATTCCTGCGCTTGCACGGGTGTGTAGCTTTTAATCGTTTCAATTTCCATGTACTGAATTTCACAACTTAAAACTGCGGTTTCGCCGGGGACGCCTTTAATCTTCACTTCTGTATTTTTGAAATAGGTCTGCGCTTTAAGGTCTATGTTATCAAAATCAGGCATAAAGAACGCATCATGTTTGAATTCTACAGATGCCGCCGGTACGAACTTTGCGTAAACATCGACTACAGTACCTCCGCTTGCCGTGCCTCCGACAACTGCGGAAGATATATTGCCGTTGTATGGCACTTTTGCAGCGGCCTGAATATCGGCTTCGTAATCATAAGTAATCTGATTTTCATTTAATACTTGCTTGTAATCGTTTGCCATTGACGGGGACGTCATCAACAGCGGCAGCGCAAGTAATATGTGGAAAATTTTATAATTCATTGTGTCCCGTCTTTCATTTCATAGATCGGGCCCGTCCCGCGAAGGCACGGGCCCATACACTATTATATGAGAAAACTTTTAAATGGTTCCGTGATTACTGGTAAATCACAACAACTTCAATGTTGTCACCACTTGTGTTCGCTGTGCTGTACGCACCGCCGCCAAATCCGGCAGATGCGGTGTTACCATCAAGAACACCACCCAATTTCAAGGTATCATTTGTTCCGGCTGACAATGCGAATGTCATCGCGGCACTACCTGTACCCGCGCAAGCTGATGGCGAGCCCAGGTTGTCAATTGTACCCACCGAAATGTTATTAACCTGAATTGATTCGGAACCCGCAGCATCTGTCAAAGTTGCTGTAGTATCACACTGTACTTCGATGGTCAGGCCATCTGTACCTGTTTGAATGTCAACGCTACCCGCAGTACCAGTCGCAGCACCTGTAAAGTTACCCGCTGATGTCAGGTTACCTGAAAGGTCCATTGTTACAGTGTCACCCGCTCCCGGTGTACCCGAATAGTCAACCTGTCCAAAGGCCATATCAACTTCACCACCTAGTGTAATGGCTTCGCGAAAGGAAGCTGTAGCCTCAATCGTTGTTGATGCCGCCATAACTGTCATAGGCAATGCCAGCGCAATCGCGGCCAGGCCCAGTGTTTTTTTATTAAAAATTTTCATTGAACGTCTCCTCATATATAGTATTTCTTGTTTGATACCGTTCCTACCAAAATAAGTACAATAGTACCTATACCTTCATACTACATGAGAACTGTTTAAAAAACGTTAATTTGACTCAACCCTTGAAAAAATAAGGGAATAAAAGCCATTTATCAGGGGTGCGCGCGGCTGAAACGCCGGTTTTTGCGCCAATACCATGGCACTCTGCGCATTAGACCCCCCGCCATTTGTGCCGGATATCAGCATATCGCCTGTAATGGTATCACCCAGCGGCTCTATGCCCATTGGCGAAACCTCGAAATCACCGTCAAAAATTTCAATAGCATCATAACTTAGCTGGAAAGGCTCGCTTGTCATTGTTCGCCCGCCTGTCACCTGAACCAGGGCTTGCGATTTTGGGAAATAAATACGGTACGTGCCGACAGGAACAGATGTGAAAGAATAAAAGCCGTCAAATTCCGAATAGCTTTCCTGATAGACATCGCCGTTTTCATCCAGCAGATAGAGGACTACACCGGCTAGCCCCTCCATTCCGCCCGTAGCAGGATCACTTACATATATACTGCCGCTGATTTCACCCAGCTTATTCAGGGCAAAATCTATTGGCCCGCCAATACCGCGTTTACCATAGACGTTAACTTCTTCCTTATCTGCAACCAGATAAATATCAGGATAACTTTCCGGTTCAACCCTGACGCGGTTTACAACAGCCGGCGTCAAACCTTGTAGAGTTGCAACTCCGCTTTCATCAACGGTTCCGCGCTTACCCGATAAAAGGTTTCGGAATTCAAGGCCTTCAATAACCTTTTCGCCGTCGTCATACATATCGTTCTGGTTTTCATCCAGATATGGGCGCACCAAAAGCACCCCTGTATTCAGATCACTGGTATCCCCCGTCATTTTATAGTTGCCCTGTAGGGATTGCGGAATGAAGTTATAAGATAACGTCAGACCGGCGCGGTAGTTTTCCTCGGTCGAGGCAGAACCCGATACCCCCAGACGGAATTTGTCGAACTTAACATCAATACCGGCCTGAAGGGTTGTTTCGCGATCACCTATAAAGTTACTGCTGAGAAGACCGTTAAATGTAAAACGGTCATTCAAGCGGCTTTGCAATTGTAAATCGGCGCTGGTGAATTCTGCTGGATTTTTAAGACCATAATTCAATCTAGCCCTGAAATTCCCAAGCGGAATACGACGGCGCGCTGTTAGACTACCTGTTATCTGCGGATCGGCATTTTCCTGAACTTCATATTCAATATCGTTCGTAAAGTTTGTTTCGAATATCTGCCCCGAAAGGGTGTTGCTGTAGGTTCGCGTGGTCTGTCCCGAGTCAAACTTTTGATCCCGCACACCAAAACTGATGTTACCCTGCGGGATCAGTTTCAGCGAAAACTGTTTGGATAAACTGGCAAATGTATCGCGTTCGGTGGTTCGAACGCCCGGCTCGTATCCGTTATGAATGACCTGACCCGCGTTCCAGTATAGGTCCTTGGTAATATTACCGGTGGCCTCAAAATTAAAAGATCTTGCACTGTCGTCTGTCTGGAACATATTGAACTGGGCATATGTACTGCCAACAGTTCCGCGGACACCCGCACCGGCACCGCGGATCATGGTGCTGCCGATTGGGCCCTGGTAAAACCCGCCGTTCACAGAAAAGTTTTCCGAAATGCCGTAATCCCCCTGGAATGAAACAGTGCCCGACGTCTTGTCCGTGGGGTCGCGGCGCGGGTCAATCAGGGGGGTCGAGGATTCCAGCAATGTAACATCATAAATAAATTCGCCCTTATCGACCATATTCTGGCCCAGATAAAAACGCTCGTAGCGCTCCTCCCGCTCCCCGTTCGGCCCATAAAGGACAATCTGGAACTGGTTAAAACCGCGGCGCAGGGGCAAGGCATCGAATTCATAGCGGCCATCCGCATCAATCGTGTCAAATTCCAGTAAACGCCCGTCCTGATAAACTTCTACATCCCAATCTACGGGGCCAAAGCCTTCGACCGTAAAGTCGTTCGGGCTGCGTACAAAATTCAACGGGGCGTTGGTCACGGCAAAGCCGCGTCCGCGCTGAAAATTATTTGCCAGCGTCAGACCATTACCGCTGACATCCCCCAGTTCGAACTGGCTGGCCTGAAGCGGTCCCAGCATTTTCGATTGATAGTCTTCTTTTTCGAACGTTACATTCAAGCTGCTAAATTCGTTAAAAGTTTCGGAGTTGGTTGTAAAGCTGCCATTCACGCGCAGGTTCATACCCAGAAAATCACCTTGGCTTTGCACACTTGTTGTTGAATTATTTTGAAAGGCCCCCGACATGCTGAGCGCATTTAGGCTGTGGGTAACCTGCACACTGGGAAATGAATATTTACGATAGGGCAGACGAATGATGTCGCCTTCCAGGTATCGGCCGGGCTGGTTACTCTGGCGCGATGCCTGCTGCCATTTTGCGCGACGCTTGGCCAGAACCTGAAACGGTAGGTCTTCTTCGGCTTCAAGATACAGCCTTAGATCATTAAAGCTGAGATCGGCGGTAACAGGAAAAACATTTTCGAAAAACGCTTCACTGACAAAGATATCATCGAAATGGTTTTCAACACTACCGGTGACAATTTCAATTTGCTCGCCTTTATAGGTCATTTGTCGATAAGGCGGCTTCAATACGAAACTGTTTTCTTCGGCGATGAACCAGCCGTTTGCCTCGCCGGTGCCGGGATTAACATCAATAGGGAATTGCATCAATTCGGTCAAAACGCCCAGCGGCAGCCATAGACGGCTTTCATCATCAACATAAATGATAATTCCGGCATCAAGAATACTGTCTTCGTCGACAACCACCTCGACGATCAAAAGCTGTTCTTCGGGACGCTCGACGTACTCGACTTCATCCGGGGCGGTTGTGTCAGTCACAACATTGTCCGATGCCCCCTGCACCACCGCGTTATCTTCGGGCACAAAAATCTGCAGATCCTCCAGATCTTCATCTTCCTCGTACTCCTCGGCAAAGGCGGCCTCATAGGCAGCATTTTCATCAAATTCATCCTCAGCGGGTTGATTGGCCTCGTCGCTGTTTTCAATCGTCCCAAGATCCATCCCCATTTGCGCATATTGCCCCACGCTGACAGCAGAAAATTGATACGACGATGTGCTTGTAATATGTCCAGATTTTGAATGTAGAAATCCTGCATGCGCCCAGACCGTCACCGCGATCAAAAGCCCAATAGCAAAATACAATACTGATGGCACCGTATTCGTGGCAGAACGCCACTTGGTGCACAAAGATAAAGGACGCAAGATGTGTTCACACTCTCAAGGTTCTTCTTCCCAAGATTATACGTTATTTACGGGGGATTAGCAAAGAATGCATAACCTTAAATACAAATAAACCGCCGCAAAAATACGGCGGTTTTAAAGAGTTTTGCTAATATTTTAGTATGTCAGGTTTTTATTTTGTAAAACTTTCAGTTCCGGCTGGCCTTCTACGGCCTGTGAAACGCGGACTTCTATTCGATCGCCCGCTCTCAGAGAAGCGGCAGCCGGTGCATTCATTTCAATCATCTTGCTGACTTGTGAAACCTCGCGGTACATACGCACCCATTGACCGGGCATCAAAGGCTGTCTTTGGCCATCGGCGCCAATACGATCTGCTGTCACGTAACGTGCAGCTTCGGCATTTCCCTGACGTTGCATAGAAATTGCCAGAACAGGACCCGAAGGGTTTTTCAAAATCTGCGCATCAACCATCTGCATATCAGCCTGAATTGTACCCTGCTGAACAACAACCGGAACAGCCAAACCGTACAGGGTTTTAATTTCAAAGCTGGCTTTGCCGCTGTTCTGATTTCCAGTCAGTAATTGGTCAGGTGATTTATTTTGGACCGGAATTTCACGGAACAGCATATGACTATGATAATCACCATCTGTCAGATCGCCCGGACGGCGAACCATAACACGGATAATCTGGCGCTCGCCCGGCTTTAGGGTGAAACGCTTTGGTACGAAACGTAGCATGCGTTTGGCCGAATAATCGAAAGTATCAACGCGCTGGGTGATACCCTGTTCAGTCATTGTTTGATCAATTACAGAAATATCATAGCGGCGTTCCACATTCGAACGATTACTGACTGTCAAAGTCTGAATTTTCTCGGACGGGTCAATAACAACCCGGCTGGGCGAAACATAGAGGATGCTTCCCTGATCCTGCGCCATAAGGTTTGAAAAGCCCGCGACAGCAAAAACCGCCAGAGCCATAAAGAATATAAAACTGTATTTTAACTTGTGCATTATGAATTTCCCAAGACTTAGATTGCTGTGACTACAATAGTTATACTTGAGCCACCGGCATTTGCACTCGAATAGTTACCCGCACCCGACAGAGGACCTGCCGCATTGATACGACCCCCAACGTATATAGTACGATTATTTACAGTGCCTGAAAAGGTAAAAGTTCCGGAAGATGTTCCGATGCCCTGGCAAGGCGTCCCACTCCCAAAACTTGTGCGACTTGCCGACCCCACGACAAATTCAATGTCGGAAACCATTAAAGTATCGCCCGTGGAGTTTGTCATTGTAGCCGTCGCACTGCAAGCAATAGTTGCCTGGGTAGAATTGGTTAAACTCACAAGCGTTGCACCGGATGTACCAAGCCCCGCCCCGGTAAAACCACCAGAATAAGATACATTTCCGTCTGTTCCGACAGACGCATTTCCCGCACCAGAGTATTCAATAAGACCAAAATCCATGTCGACGTTATTGCTTAGAATAACGCTCGGCAAACCAAGTACTATCTGGGGTAGCGCTAAAAGGCATGCAAAAAAAACGGCAACTATTCGACTTTTGTTTTGAATTTTCATCTTTCAGGGTGATATTTATTAATTTATAAGAATACAATATGAACATATTTTTTAAAAACAATCCAAGAATTTCTTATCTTCTAATTTTTTTGGGCGGCATTTTAACGCTTTTTGCTTATCCACCTTTTTTTATTTTTCCGATTTCGATCATTTCATACGGATTATTCCTAAGATTTTTGCTGGCGAATGACGATATTTACAAATCCATAAAAATGTCTTCGGCTTTCTGGGGTGGATTTTACATTGTCCATTTCTATTGGTTTTACCTGTTGTCCTACCACTATATCGATACTTCAAACGCATTCCTCGGTCACAATCTTCGCACACTCTACATTCATACAGCTAGTCTCGCTTTTTATTTACTATCTGTCCTGCCCAGCTTCACCCTCAGCGTCACCGCCTGTGTGATTGCGGCAAGCGCTTGCCGTAAAGCTGATGTCATATGGCAACCTTTCATACTTGCCACGGCAATTTTCATCAGTGAGGTCTTGCGCGGCCTGCCTTATGAATACGGCTCACCTTGGGCCTTAAGCGGATATACAATCTCTCATAGCCATACACTTATACAGTTGGCTGACACACCGCTTATGATCTATGGCCTTGGGTTTCTCGTGCTCCTTTTTTGCAGTTGCTTTATTTCCTTTAGAAAACAATATATGTATCTTGCCGTATTCATTGCGATTACTTCTTTTACCTTTGGCTATGCAAAGCTACAGACCGTTCAAAGCAATCAACATGCTTATCGGAATATTACCTTGCGACTGGTTCAAACAAACACCCCGCTTGAAACCAGCGAGAATATCGCAGCCCATCGAAGGAAGGTTGCCGATCACATTGCATTCAGCAATGATCCCGGGACTGCAAAGATTGATTTGGTTCTTTGGGCAGAAAGCACCTTACCCGCGATAACTAGCTTGAACGCACCGCTGTTGCGCCATATTCGCGAAAATATACCCGCTAAAACCATTGCCGGCGGGCTGATTTTTGACCAAAAACAGAATGCTTATCAAAACGCCACCATGCTGATTGACCCGAATAACAAAACCGGCATTTCTACAAAAAAAATTCTGGTCCCCTATGCCGAATATAACCCCTTTGACTTCATCAAGGGTAGTCGCGAAATATTCGGTCAACGCCCCCATTTCATACGCGGGGCATTTTCTGGTCTTAATATAAACAATTTAAAAATCGCGCCCTTGAATTGTTACGAGATGCTTTTCCCGAAACAGATCCACAATTTTGCTAAGCAAAACGACTTGATCACCATACTGGCAAACGATGCATGGTTTAAAAAATATGCCCCTCATATGATTGAATATAACAGCTACATCGCACGCATGCGTGCAGTTGAAAACCGAAAACCCGTTATAAGACTTGCCAATTATGGAGAGGCCGCAATCATCGACAGATCAGGTGCTTTCAAACTAAAAAAGCATTCAGACTTCCCGGATGTTATTGATTATAAGCTTGATTTTTAAACACCCCGTGATTTCATTTGTTCATCTTTTAAAAACTATGGCTATGATATTATAAGCAATAGACGGGAAAACTTTGATGAATAGAACACGCTGGAATAATCTTATTTTGATAAATGGGCTGCTTTGCATTGTGCTGGCCATAACCGTGATGGCCGGCTGGCAGACAGAAAATCAGATTCTGGTTCAGATTCATAAATCTTTTGCTCCGATGCAGTTCAACACCGCACTGGCCTTTTTGTTTTCGGGGCTTGCATTGATCTGCGTCTATAAAGGCCGTCGCGACTGCTCGCAGGTGGCAGGCGTTATTGTGGCCTTCATCGGTTTTTCAAGTCTTTTGCAATATGTCTTTCACATTGATCTTCACATTGACCATATTTTCACTGATCATACGATCACAACAAAAACGTCCCACCCGGGGCGCATGGCACCTAATACAGCCATATGCTTTACCCTGACCGGCCTTGCTTTTATTCTGCGGCCTTTTAACCGTCATGTTTTTATAGGGTTTGCTGTCGTTGTGCTTTTATTCAGCTTTTTATCCTTGATCGGCTATATCTTTCACACTGAAAACCTCTATGGCTGGGGGAACCTGACGCGCATGGCCATTCACACGGCAATCGGCTTTTCACTGGTGGGGACCGGTATGCTGGCAGGCGCCTATGTGAACGCGCCCAACAGTCGCTTTGATATGTGGAGCATGACACCTTTTACCCTTGCCACCCTGGTCTTTGTTATGACTTTTTTCTTTTGGCACAACATGGAAGAGGCCCGCGAAGCCCGCATCAATATGCAGTTCAAAACCCTAACCGAGGAAACAAACGATGCGCTGTTGGAAAGATATACACTATACGAGCAAAGCCTCAGAAGCGGGCTTGCTCTTTTTTACGCCTCCCAATCGGTAGAACGCGGCGAATGGCATGACTTTGTAAAAGCCTTGCGCGTCGACGAAAATTTACCCGGTATCAATGGGATCGGGTATATCGACTACGTTACCGAAGAAAATCTCGATAGCTACTTACAACAAACGCGCGCTGATGATGCGCCGGAATTTAAAAACCACCCTGAAACGGATTTTGACGATAAATTTATCATCAATTATATCGAACCCGTATTCCGCAATAAGGAGGCTGTCGGACTTGATATCGGCTTTGAAGCAAACCGGCGTGCGGCGGCAGAACGTGCGCGCGATACAGGTCAGGCATCACTGACAAAAAAAATTCAGCTGGTGCAGGACAACAAAAAACAGCCGGGATTTTTATTACTTATCCCCGTATACGAAGGTAAAAACACGCCGCAAAACGAACAGGAAAGACGCGAGCAAATTCTGGGTTGGGTCTACGCCCCCTTTATGGGCTCGAATTTTATGACCGACCTGACAAATGTCAGTAACGAGCGTCTTTCTTTTGCTGTTTTTGACGGCAAGGGAACAGATGAAAAGAATATTATTTACAGCTCGCCCAAATATACGGAAACAGCTGACTATATGCTTCAGTCAACCCTGTCAATTGCCGGTCAAACCTGGACGATCGCATGGGCCTCTACAAGTAAAATGGTTGCATCCATTGATGACAATGCGCCGACCCTTTTGGCGATATTCGGCCTACTCTTTTCTATATTGGTCTATTTTGCCTTCAGCCGCATCATGCACAGCCGTGAAACCATTGCCAAAGAAGTCGAAAAACAAACCCGTGAAGTGCGGAAAAACAGAAAAATTCTGGAACAGACCAACCAGGAACTTATCCGCTCGAACAAGGAGCTTGAGCGGTTTGCCTATATCGCATCTCATGACCTGCAAGAACCCCTCAGGAAAATCGGTGGGTTTACAGATCGTCTCAATCAGAAAATCGGCGATGATCTTGATGAACAAACGCAGGTCTATATGAATTTCATTCTGGATGGTGTCGAGCGTATGCGGAATCTGATTCAGGGCTTGTTGGCCTATTCCCGCATCACGACCGAAGACGTCAAAGTCGAAAAGCTGGATGCGAATGAAATTGTTGCTTTGGCGGTCGATAACCTCAGCGAGCGTGTAAAAGATACGAAGGCTACAGTTCAGTTTCAGGATTTGCCGGTTGTATCCTATGACAAGATCATGCTGACCCAGTTGTTCCAAAACCTTATCGGGAACGCCATGAAATACAAAAGCGACAGAGACCCCATGATCGAGATTTCAGCCACTGATAAGGGCGAAGTCTGGGAATTCGCCGTTAAAGATAACGGTATGGGCATGGAGGAAAAATATTTTGACCGGATCTTCACCATGTTCCAGCGCTTGCACCGCAAAGAGGACATCCCCGGAACAGGTATCGGTCTATCCCTTTGTCAGAAAATTGTTGAACGTTATGGCGGGCGTATCTATCTCACATCAACACCGGATATCGGATCGACCTTTTACTTTACGGTCGTGAAATAAAGGGTAAAGCCCGTGAAAAATATAAATACAAATGCCGATAAAGACGCCCTGAACCTGAAACGGGCGTATATCCTGGCTTTGGCGCTGATTTTCACGGTGGCTTGCTTTAAGTATTTTTTCATGGCCCAACTGATTCAACAGCAAGAAGATGACGCATCAGTGATCAACATTAGCGGTCGACAGCGCATGTTAAGTCAGCGCATTGCCCTTTTCAGCCTCGAGAACATGCAAAACAAATCCGATCAGGCGCGTCTTTCAACGGCATCTGACCTGACGGATACAGTTAATGAGTTTGAGCGCAATCACATGGCCTTGATAGACGGCAACACATCGTTGAATATCCCGCGATTGAACAATCCGGAGATACAAGCCGTTTATTTCGATGACCCGAAACAGCTTGATCGCAGGGTCAAAGCCTATATTAACAATGCACGTCAAATCACCCTGCAAAACGCCAACAGCGAAAGTTTGCGATATATATTGCAGGAGGGGCCGAACGCGCTTTTGAATGACCTTAACACCGTCGTTGTCTTGCATGAACAGGCGGCCCGCAAGAAAACACAAGAGACACTGAAAATACAAGGGGTGTTCCTGCTTCTCACCACTTTGGTGCTGCTGCTTGAAGCCTTGCTTCTTTTCCGTCCATTGGTCAATCGTATCCGCGAATACGTTCAAGAGCTGGAAGAACGTCAAAACATCATCAAACAGCAGAACAAGGAATTGGAGCATTTCACCTATATTGCGTCGCATAATTTACGTGAACCTCTCAGGAAAATAACAAGCTTTTCACAAAAATTGTCTGAAAACATACCCGCCAAAAATAAGAAAGATGTAGAAACCTGCCTTGATTTTATTATCGCGGGGGCAGCGCAAATGCGTGATCTGGTCGATGGATTACAAGCATACGCGACGGTTTTATCTACGCACAAGAATGACATGAGAGACATTTCGGCTGATGACGCCGTAAAGCTTGCTATGGAACGTCAAAAATCGCTTATTAGCGAATCAGGGGGCGATATCCTTTATAATGATCTCCCCATACTTTTTTATAACCCCGCATTGCTAACGCAGCTGTTCGAAATTCTGATCAACAATGCGGTTCGGTACAGTGGCGAAGACACCCCGAAGATCGAGATACTCGCCACTAAGGAGGAAGATTTTTACCGTTTCGAAGTCAGGGACAACGGAATTGGGATCGCCGAAAACCATCTGGATAAGGTGTTTACAATGTTTCAGCGCCTTCATAGAAAAGAGGAAATCCCCGGTATCGGGGCGGGCCTGAGTGTCGCGCGCAGAATTGTCGAATTTCATGGCGGGCATATTTGGGTGACATCCACCCCCGGAGACGGCAGCTCCTTCTTTTTTACAGTCCCAACAACCTGATCATTTAGCTTAATACTTTCGTATAGGATATATTTTGTAAAGGATTTCAGTGTATAATATTAAATAGAGAAATGTGCGAACTGAATACAGACATGGGGCTCTTGTATGATTAACGTCTTGATGGTGGACGATGACGCCGGCGATACGCTGATGGCGAAAGAGGCGCTGGAGGGGGCTGACCTACCACTTACACTTCACATCACACACGACGGTCTTGATGCCGTTTCTTTTCTGCAAAACGAGGCCCCTTACGAATCCGCCCCAAAACCCGATTTTATTCTACTCGATTTAAACATGCCGCGCATGACCGGTCATGAGTTTCTGGACTGGCTGAAAAGTCAGGATAACCTTCGCTCCATTCCCGTGATTATTTTAACCACATCCGATTCAGCACAGGACATAGAAGCCTGCTATAACAAAAATGCAAATTGCTATATCACCAAGCCTGTTGATTTGGAAGACTTTACAAAAATTATAATCGACACACACCGCTTCTGGGCCAATACAGCCAAACTGCCAAGGAGAAAATAAAAAAAAAGAGACCAATATGGATGGCATAAATATAACAAAAACAACCATATCCGTATTACTTATCGAGGATGACGACAGTGATGCCTACATCCTGATGGAGGACCTGAAATCGGATGCCCGCGACCTATACAACATTGTATGGGAAACGCATATGGACGCAGCTTTGGAGACCCTAGAAAAAGGGAGCTTCGACATCATTTTATCAGACCTTAGTCTGCCGGATTCGCACGGGCCGGAAACATATAAAAAGCTGATCGAACATACGGAATTGCCTTTGATCGTTTTAACCGGTGACGAAAACGACCGTGTATCTTTGCAGGCGCTGGAAGAAGGCGTTCAGGATTACATCGTAAAAAGCAAATTGCAAAAACATGACGTTCCCAATGCGATAAAATATGCCATTCAGCGCCACAAAATCAACCAGTCGATCCGTCAGGCTAATCGATTAAAGTCTGAATTTCTGGCCAACATGAGCCATGAAATCCGCACGCCTTTGAACGGCATTATCGGCGCCGTTGAACTATTGAAAAAAACAAACATGTCACCCGAACAGTTAAAATATCTGGATATTGTACAATATTCGGGCGATACCCTTTTGGTTCTGATTAATGACATTCTGGACCTTTCAAAAATTGAAGCCGGCGAGCTTAAAATAGCGCCCGAGACGATTGACCTCCGCGAGTTTTTTGACCGCGTCCAAAGCTCTTTCCTGCCCAAAGCACGCGAGAAAAACATTGAAATTACGGTACAATATTCAGGCGACCTGCCTGCTGCCATCCATATCGACCCTATTCGTCTGAACCAGATTCTGGTCAACCTTGTCGGGAATGCCGTAAAATTTGTTGATAAAGGTCTTATCGCACTTCACATCGAAGAAAAACACAAAACAGAAACCGACATAACCATGCGTGTAAGCGTTCAGGATACGGGCATCGGCATTCCGCGCGATAAAATCGATACCGTTTTTGATAAATTTGCACAGGTTGATTCCTCGACAACGAAACAATACGGCGGTACGGGGCTGGGCCTTGCTATTACGCGCAAGCTTGTCGAAATGATGGGCGGCTATATCGGCCTTGAAAGTGAAGTTGGCGTCGGTACAACATTCTGGTTTGAAATTACATGCCCCATCATGAAAAATAGCGACCATTCCGAGATCATTAAAAAACTTCAGGGGTGCGACGACCTGCGTATCCTGATAATTGATGATATTGAAGTCAGCTGCGAATATACAAAATCTGTAATGGATAAATTGGAAGTTGATTACAGCACCTCAAACAGTCAGGGTGCGATCGACACGTTAAATGCGGCGATTAAAAACGGTAAACCATATAATATGCTGCTGGTCGATAACGAACTGCACAGCGAAAACGGTGTAAAATATATAGAAAACCTGCGTGCCACACCCGAATATCAACAAGCGCATATGGTATTGATCGCCAAATTGGGATCATTGCCCGCAAAAACGGGAAATTTCAATATGAATGCCTATGATGCGCACATCTATAAACCTATTAATACGTCAGATATCGGAAAGCTGATTTACAACCTGTATAAAAAAGAAGTGAGCGCGCCGCCTAAAAATCAGAAGTCTAGTATGATGCCATTAAAAGCACATGTCCTGCTGGTTGAAAATGAAACCATCAATCAAATCGTTGCAACCGACATGCTGGAGGGCTTAGGATGTACTGTTGATGTCGCAGAAAACGGGCAAATCGCGGTCGATAAAATCAAAGCAAAATCCGATTACGATCTTATTTTGATGGATTGTATGATGCCCGTAATGGACGGGTTCGAAGCCACAGAAAAAATCAGAAATTGTGAAAAGAATGATAACCTGCCGCGTCAGAAAATTGTGGCGATGACCGCAAATGCAATGGCCGGCGAGAAAGAAAAATGTCTGAAAGTCGGCATGGATGACTATCTATCCAAACCCGTGAAAGAACAGGAGCTCTATATCACGCTCAGCCGCTACATTTAATCAGATATCATATTCGATTTTAAAAGTAATACAGCGTTTTGCATGTTCCAATAGTTTATTTTTGCGTATTGGTTTTGCAAGAAAACCGCTTGCGCCAAAGGCCAGAGTTTTCAAAACATTATCAACGCTAGCATCGGAACTGCCAAGAATGATGTAAGCATCCGGATCAAAATCTATAACTGTTTCTGTAATTTCAAATCCATTACGCCCGGGCATGTGAATATCGATAAATATGATGTCCGGATTAAAGGCCTTTATGTTGTCCAATATATCGGGACTCTCGTCAAAATCCAGAACCTCTGCATAGGGTGCAAAACCCGATTTTATAACCTTGCGAACAAAAAGGTCATCATCAATAATTAAAACCTTATTGGCATCACGCTGCATGCGCTCCAGATACATTTCGTTTTCATGCGGCGCGCTCTGCCTAAGGTGCAGTTCGGAAAACTTCTTCAGCTTGTCGATTGTGATCCGTTCTGATGATAACTGGGCCTCATATCCGCCCAGATCTTTCTCAATCCTGCGTATAGCCGCAGCGTGATTTTGTCCACCGAATGTACGCATAAAACAGACAATTTTATAATCAGATATTTTTACAATCATACCTGAATCTTTTTGATATTTTGCAAGTAGATGGTCTGCAAGCTTTTGAAGCATATCCGCATCACGGCGATACATTCTAAAAGACATCATCTCCCAATCGCGCAAACCGGCCTCTATGGTTTGAAAAACTGCTTGTGCATCCTGGCGCTGTTCTACATCAAAAATAAACATCTGTTTACTCCAGATAATCCTGTGCTTTCAAATAACCCTCTACATTTGAAAACTCTTTTTCAATTTCTGCAAATATTTTCTTTCGGTTTTCGCTCGACATTTTTTTGTCAATTATCTGGGCCTTCTGGCACAAGGCAGACAATTGGTTTGCACCGATAAAAGCGCTGCTTCCTTTCAGCTTATGGGCAGCCTCGGTAAAAATATCGTGATTTTCCGGATCCGTATTCTCTTTAAGAATATTAATATCCAAACTACCCGTATGATAAAAGGACTGCACCAACTTACGTTCAAATTCAAAATCACCATTCGAATATTCCTTTAAAAGCGAAAAATCAATGACGTTTTGATCAAGATCAGAATCGCCGGTTGACAAATTTCCAATCTCTTCAAATTCAAACCAATTTTTTAAAACGGATACAAACTGCCTTTCGTCGATGGGTTTGCTAAGATATAGATCCATACCGGCTTCTGTACACAATTGACGCGTTGCATCCATTGCGTCCGCCGTCACCGCAACGATTGGCACGTAACTGCCGCTTTGCTTTTCCAGTTTACGAATCTTTTCCGTCACCTCAAAACCATTCATTTCGGGCATGTGACAATCCATTAAAATCAGATCCCATTTTTCCTTTTTGTAAGCGGACAAAGCCTTGCCACCATCTTCTGCAAAAGCGAAATAACCGCAATTTAATTTCTGCATCAATTTATCCATATATAGGCGGTTTAAATCGTGATCTTCGGCAATTAAAATTCTGGCATCATTAAAGTTCTTTTTCTGCTTCGGTGATGAATCCAAAGAAAAATCTTTTTCTTCCGACTCGAAGTTAACAAGCCCTTCCGCCCGCTGAAAGGGAATGGATAAAATGAAGACTGACCCGATACCCAGTTCGCTGTGAACACGAATATCACCACCCATTTTATCAACCAACAGTTTCGTAATATTCAGCCCCAGACCTGTTCCCTGAAACTTCCTGTTTGACGTTGTCTCAGCCTGTGTGAATTTGTCAAAGATTGTCGGAAGCTTATCTGCCGGGATACCAATGCCGGTGTCTTTTATTTCGCATATGAATTTTTTTGTTTGCGTTGAAACGTCATGCTCCCTGAAGACAATATTGACGTCAATCAAGCCGTCCTCGGTATATTTTATCGCGTTGCCGATCAAATTAACCATGATTTGCCGGAAACGGAATGAATCGCCCATGACACTTACGTGTGCATATTCGGAAAAATTATTTTTGAAGTCCAGTTTCTTTTGCTGCGCCAAAGGCGATAATTGCGCCCACACAGAATAAAGAACCTCGGCAACATTGAAGGACCCGTCTTCAAGTTCGATTGCACCGGCTTCAATTTTTGAAATATCAAGAACGTCATTAACAATGCCCAAAAGTGAATTTGATGCACTCTTAATTACCTTCAGGTCTTTTCTGATATCGTTTGAAACTTTCTGGTTATCGATCAGGATGTTGGTCAGACCCAATATACTATTCAGCGGAGTACGCAATTCATGGCTCATATTTGCCAGAAACTCATCTTTTGCCTTATTGGCGCGTTCAGCGATAAGTTTTTGTTCTTTATACTCGATTGTCCGGCTTTCAATCTCTACCTCAAGGCTTCTTTTCATGCGCTGCAGTTCGTCATTCGCTTTTTTACGTTCTGTAATGTCAGTGTGTACACCCGACATGCGCTGTGGGCGCCCATCCCCATCCCAGTTTGTTACTTTTCCGTTTGATAAAACCCAAATCCAGTTACCATTTTTATGCTGCATACGAAAACTGATTTTATAATCACGGCCCGTATCAAAATGTTCACTGATAGCCTGCGTGCATTTTTTAAAATCATCCGGATGGCAGAGGTTTTCAAAAGTCTCGAAAGTTGCCGGCAATTCACCCGGAAAATAACCCAGCATTGTATACCACTCATCATTAAAGAAAGTTTCGTTCGTAATCGGGTTCCAATCCCATAAGCCAATCCGCGCCGCACGTGTCGTTAAAAGATAGCGTTTTTCGTTTTCTTCCAGACGGTCGCGCATTTCCAGCAATTCTTCTTCGGATTTTTGTTTTTCAAGCAATTTAAGCCTGAAAGCCTCGAGCGAATGCATCATTTCGGATATTTCATCGCGGCCCTCCGCGTTGATCTCCTGTTCTAACCTGCCGCTTGATAGCTGTTCAATATTTTTTGAAAGGGCGACAAGGCGCCGTAGGATTTTAGGTTCGACATATAGAAACACGATCCCAAATGCGATGACGACGCACATAAAAACCAGGCCCGTGTAATATTTTGTGGCCTCTAATGTAACTTCTCTTAAACTTTGGGCTGATGCTTTCTGGCCCTGCTGATTGGAGTGGGATGCCATTTCAACCAGTTCTTCCTGCGAGAAAACAGCAATATTTTGAAAGTGCAGGAAAATGATAGAAATAAGCAGCGAAACAGCAATAATACCGCAGAAACTAAGCACGATGCGGGTACTGATTTTGGACGTAAATTTGTGAAAACGCTCCATGCCTATATTCTGACGGATAAAGATTAATAGATGGTTTTTATTCTATAGTTTTAAAAACTACCGAAAAGGCCGTTGCCCGCTGAATTTGCCGTAAAACGATCCCCCAACGAGAAGACCCCCAACACGGCAACATGGGATCTTGCTGCAACCCCCATCATTGAATTAGCGATTTGCTGTTGAGTTCGCGAGGCAATGCTATTCGCGCTTTCTTCATTTACATCCGCAAGCGTTAACTTATCTGCACCTTCAAGGTTGTTATTTATGATTTCACTGATGAAATCGTTGCGATTGTTCAATACACCGATTTTATTGGACATTTGTGAAGACAGGATTCTGATTTGGTCTTTGGCGCTGCGTATTGCGGCCAGTGTTGCTTCGGTATCGGACTCGTTTTCATAGGTTGTGGTATCCAGATACAGGCCGCGCGATGACGTATCAGCCCCCTGCACATTTTGTGAAGATGATCCGTCTTTGTTGAAATTTGTTTTCAGCGTATCTGAGTTTAAAAGATTAATCCCGCGATATCCTGCATCAAGCACAAGTTCATCAATTTGCTGCAACAAGGCCTGATAATCATTATATAGAGTTATATCGGAATCTGTAACCTGAACCGCATTCGAATGCGCTTCCAGCTCGGTTTGGTCAAGGGCCGTATTATACAAGGCGACATCCGAAATACGGCCGTTAAAATAAAATCCGTTTCCGCCGGCCGGCCCATCGTGGAAATAGGTCGCATTATTCATCCAACCAATACCAATAGCGCCCGTATGTGGCGACAATGGCCTATTGACACTGCCTGTGCCCATAAGCTCACCATTCAGGTATCCACGAAATTCGCCCTGCGAGTCACTGAAGACCGCCGCGACATGATATGTTTCACCGGCCTGAATGTCCTCACTGATATTAAAGGGACCGAAATCTCCGGCATCTCTTGTATTTGCATATACGCGTCCATTATCAATATAAATGCTGAGCGAGTTGGTGCCGCCACCCTCCTCCCAAAGAATTTGGCGGGAATTGACGTCATCCGCCGTAAAGACCAGCTCGACGGTTCTCTCAGGAACGTTACCTGTATTGATCAATGCACTATTCGGTACGCTTATACGGTCATTATTTCCGTCGAAATAGGCCGAATTGGTACTGCCGAATGTATAAAGCGGGTCTGCCCCTAATGTCACCCCACCCTGGTAATTTGAGTTTAAGGCCGCACCACCAGAGCCAAGGTTAACCGCTGAGCCGCCGGATGTTTCATCAAGCGGAAGATATAAAGCAGGATTAGCATCAAGAATTTGTGCGCGGATGCTTTGCGATGGTACGAAAGCCCGTTCGTCCAGCGCCTGCTGTGTCAGGGTTTCGGCCATCTCAAGAAGTGTACTGATGCCGTCTAATCCGTTTTGTGCTGCTTTTATAGTGGAGATGCTCTGCCCGATGTTATTCAACAGAAGTCCGAGGTCACTTGCTGTATTGGAGAGGCCTTGGGCGGCGAAGAAAGAACGGGAATCATCAAGTGCGCTATTGACCTTCCGCCCCGTTCCTAACCGAACCGAGCTTTGATCGAATAGCACTGTCGAATTCTGCAAGCTGATCAGGCTCGCGCGTAATGTCGAACTCATTATTCCTGTCAATGTTCTATCCTCTATTCATCAGATATTCTACCTGACCTTATTCCCATTTTATCATGCGAGTCGTAAAGAAAGTCTTTACAGGTGGTGCTGCTTTCTTGACCTCCGTTTGGCATCTGATACCATAGAGGCACAATAACTATAGGAATTTGAACATGGATTTTCTGGAACCCTTACTCGAACAGCTTGATGACATGATGGTTGGCTTTATGAAGCTTTTACCACTAATGGGTATCGCCGTACTGGCCTTGATCATCACATGGATCGCATCAAAAATCGTGCGAACCATCCTGACCAAGGTTCTGGACAAAGCCCACATTCGCCCGTCTTTAAGAACACTGGCGCTGACAATGGCGAAAATCGCCGTCTGGACAATCGGTATATTGATTTCCGCTGCGATTGTATTCCCGAGCCTGACCCCTGCCAAAATTCTGGCAGCACTGGGCCTTGGGTCAATTGCGATTGGTTTCGCCTTTCAGGACATATTCGAAAACTTCCTGGCAGGTGTCATGATCATGCTGCGCCGCACGATGCGCATTGGTGATTTCATCGAATGTGAAGGTGTGGAGGGCAAAATTGAACAAATCAATATCCGCGACACCTATATCCGCCAGACTGACAATCAGCTGGTCTTAATGCCAAACAGCAAGCTTTTTAAAAACGAAGTTTATGTTCGCACCGAACAGGAAATCCGTCGCTACCAGATTGTTTGTGGTGTTGCTTACGATGTCAATCTGGCCGAGGCAAAATCTGTCATTGATGCCGCTGTAAAATCTGTCGATCTGGTCAATAAAGATAAGCCCGTTCAGGTTTTCGCCAGTGAATTTAATTCCTCCAGCGTTGACTTTACAATCCGCTGGTGGGCCAAATCAAAACCCGTCGACAAAATGGAAAGTCAGGATGCAGTGATCATGGCTGTTAAAAAAGCTCTGGATGATGCAGGTATAGAAATTCCATTCCCTTATATCACCCATACGTTCAAAGAAAAACTCGACGTTCAGGTTGAAGGGGATAACGATAATAAAAAGAAAGCAGATAAAAAAAGCTTAAAATGAATCTGTACCTATCGTCACCTGCGTATGAAACCGGTTTTTATGACACTGGTGACGGACACAATTTATATTATGAACGTCACGGCAATCCCGACGGGGCAAAAGCAGTCTACCTGCACGGCGGGCCGGGTGCGGGTTGTGGATTTTACGAACAACGCCTGTTTGATCCCGATTATTTTGATCTTCTGATTTTTGATCAGCGCGGTGCGGGAAAAAGCACACCGCACGGCAAAATAGAAAACAACAGCATTGATCATCTGGTCCAAGACCTCGAAGATATGCGCGAACACTTCGGCATAAAAAAATGGTCCGTTTGCGGCGGGTCGTGGGGATCAGCTCTATCCATGTTCTATGCTGCAAAATATCCCGATGCTGTCGAACGCATGATCCTAAGGGGTGTTTTTTTTGGCGATAAAAAAGGTGCCGATTATATTAACGGAGAAAATGGCAATGCAACTGAAAATGCAAACGCTTATTTTGACATCTATAAAAATCTGATTCCAACTGCCGAGCGTGAAAAAGGCTTAGGCGCGGCCTATGCCGAAAGAGTTTTAAGAGGGCAGTCGCAAACAGCCATAGAAGCCGCCAAACGTTTCATCATATGGAACACATCAATCGATTGTCTTGAGCATCCGGCAAAAGAAATAGAGGCTATAGAGAAAGACCCTAAAAGCGTGCTTCCTCTCAGCCGTATCTGGTATCATTTTTGCGAAAATCAGTTTGATGATAAAAACCGCGAATATCTTTTAAAAATCATGGGCAGGCTTGAAATTCCGGTCCATATCATTCATGGTCGACAGGATTATATCTGCCCCGCACAAAATGCAAAAGATTTACACGCCGTCTGCCAACACAGTGATCTTGAAATCCTGGAGCAATGCGGGCACTCACAAAAAGAGCCGCCCCTCATTGAAGCTTTTATAAAAATCACCAAAGCATGGAGAGGCTAGACCTAGTCTTTATTTTTTCTTGGCCTTCGGCGCCGGTTTTTTCTTTGTTTGCGGGGTGCTGTATTTTACGCGCAGGCTCATATCATATCCCAGATCCTGCCATCGCTTTACAGCAACAGCACATTCATCTGCACGTTCGCGCACCTTTTCGTAGCGCGCTGTCTTACCGCCGTGCCCTGCACCCATATCCATTTTCATGACAAATGGGCCGCCTTTGGCAATATCACGCAATCGCAGAACCCATTTCGCGGGCTCCCAATATGTTACGCGCGGATCAGTCAGGCCTGCCTTAACGTAGACCATCGGATATTCCACACCTTTGATATTATCGTACGGAGAATAAGACTGAATCAGTTTATAAAATTCTTCACTTTTTACCGGGTTACCCCATTCTTCCCATTCACCAGGCGTTAAAGGCAAGCTTTCATCCAAGATTGTATTCAGAACATCCACAAATGGGACCTGTGCGACAACAGTGCGATAGAGATCAGGACGTGCATTCATAACGGCACCCATCAACATACCACCCGCAGACCCACCGGCCATCGATACTTCACCTGTTTTACCCCAGCCTTTTTCAATCAAGGCTTCGGTTACGTCAATAAAATCGGTGAAAGTGTTCATCTTCGTTTCTTTTTTGCCGGCAAAATGCCAGTTTTCACCTTTGAATCCGCCGCCGCGTACGTGCGCGATTGCAAAGATAGCACCACGATCTGCAAAGGATACAGCGCTGGACCAGAAACCGGGGTCAATTGAATGTCCGTAACTGCCGTAGCCATATACATGCAAAGGTGAAGACCCATCTGCCTTCGTTGATTTGTGACGCAGTATTGTCACCGGAACTTTCTCCCCATCGCGCGCATCAATCTCGAAACGCTCGATCACATATTGGCTGGGATCATGGCCATTCGGCAATTGCTCCTGTTTCAGCAGCTTCTTATCTCCCGTCCTAAGATCAACCTCAAAAACAGAACCCGGATTGGCCATTGTATCGTAATAAGCGCGTATTTTGTCTGTATCGTACTCGTACCCTGCCCCGGCGCTTAGCTCGTAGGCTGCAGCATCCGCGATTTTCAGCTCGCGCACATTCCCTTTAAAATCATCAACGATCACTTTTTGAAGTGCGTTTTCACGTTCAAGGCGCACCATATAATCCTTACACATGATGATATCTTCCAGCGTTACGTCATCACGGTGTGCCAGATATTCAACCCATTTATCATCGGCAAAATCGTTAATCGGCGCTGTCATTATTTTGTATTCTGTCGCGCCATCTTTATTTGTATGAATATAAAACTTATCGCCGTGATCTTCGATGGAATATTTCACTCCCTTTTCTTCCGGGCGAAATACGACTGGTTTCGGATCTTTATCGTTACTCTCAAAAAACAGCTCTTCATTTGTTTCTGAATCACCGCGGTATATTGTTATATATCGCTTTGAACGGGTTTTGCTGATCCCCATATGATACGTAATATTTGTTTCCTCAAATATTGTTTTGTCCTGTTCCGGCTTGTCCCCAAGATTGTGCATCTTTACGAATTTACCCCGATGGTTATCATCCAGCTCGGTATAAAAAATTGTTTTACTGTCTTCTGACCAGACAACGCCGCCCGAAGTATGCGGAATCACAGCAGGCAAATCCTTACCGGTCTCGAGGTCACGGATACGAATTTCAAAATATTCCGACCCGTTCGTATCGACGGCATAGGCAATATATTTATGGTCCGGGCTATGTGACAAGGCCGCCAGTTTGTAAAAATCGTGACCCGCCGCTTCTTTTTCCTTATCAAAGTAAACTTCGGTTTTATCTGTTGCGATATGGCGGCGCTTATAAAGCGGATAATCCCCACCCTTTTCATACTCGAACCAATATTCGTATGGGCCGTGTTTGGCAGGGATACTTGAATCATCTTCGATAATACGACCAACATATTCATCGCCAATTTGCTCGGTCAGTTTCGCACAAGATTTTAAAAAATCTTCGGAATATGCATTTTCGGCATCAAGATGCTTGCGGATATCTTCCCGCACTTTTTTCGGCTTTTTAAGGTCGAATTTTGGATCGCGCAATTCATGATATTCATCAATTCGGGTATCGCCAAACCTTGTATCTTGATGCGTTCCTTTTGGAAACTGTGGTGGCTTCACTTTAGGTGTTCCTTTTTTCTTTTTGAATATTCTCTTGACCATATGCCCTCTCCCGATTTTTCAAAAATCAGAATATCATTTTTATATTAACAATATTTGAAAGCCCTATTTATTGTACCGCTTCGCCAGCTTTCCAATGCTTAACCCCTGCACGATAATAGAGAACATCACGATACAATAGGTGACAAGCAGTAAGAAATCACGTAACTCTCCCGACGGTAGCGATAATACCAAGGCAACGGATATGCCCCCGCGCAATCCACCCCATGTCAGGATATTGATTGCCCCGGGGCTGAATGTGCGGATTTTTTTCAGCGCTGTTACAGGAATAAAAACAGCGGTATAACGCACCATTAGCAATGCCGGTATCATGATCAAACCTGCCATCAACGCTGATTGATCAAAAGGTATAATTAACAGCTCGAAACCGATCAATAAGAACAGAATGGCATTTAAGAATTCATCCACCAATTCCCAAAAGTTATCGAGGTTTTCTTTGGTATGTTCTGACATCGCAAGGCTGCGCCCGATATTACCCACCAGCAAGCCCGCTACAACCATAGCGATCGGGCCGGACATATGAAGGAATGTCGCCAGTTCGTACCCCCCCATAACCAGCGCCAGGGTCAGCAGGATTTCAACCTGGTAATTATCAACGCTGCGGAGCATCAAAAAGGCCCCATATCCCATGACCAGACCTAAAATCGCACCGCCTACAGCTTCTTCAACGAACAGCAGCGCCACTTCGGAAGCTGTGGTATCACCCTTTGTGATAATACCAAGGATGGCGACAAAAACGACAACAGCGATGCCGTCATTAAAAAGGGATTCACCGACAACTTTAATTTCAAGGCTTTTAGGTACACCCGCCTTTTTCAAAATTGCCATGACAGCGATTGGATCTGTTGGCGATATCAGCGCGCCAAATAGAAGGGCTTCAATAAAACGGATATCAAATCCCAATAGTGGAAAGACTTTATATGCTATGTAACCGATTAAAAATGTTGAAAACAATGTTCCGAAAAAAGCCAGCGTTGAAACAATATATTTTTGTTCGCTGAGTTTATTCAAATCGACATGCAAGGCACCTGCAAATAATAAAAAGCTAAGCATGCCGTGCAGTAAAGCCTCTGAAAAATCAATGGTTTGAAGTAAATTCTGGGCAGCCGGTAAAACATCAAAACCAAAAGTCGGCATGAATAATATAATTGTAGAAAACACCAACGCAATCATCATAATGCCAATGGTTGTCGGCAATTTTATAAATCTATAATTGATATAGGCGAATAACGCACAGAATGTGACAAGAATACTGATAATTGTGATGATGCTCATGATTGTTTCCGAAGTCTTGGTTTATCTTCAGATTAATCATAAGGGCTTTATAACCAGACGCCAATAAAAATCAGGCTGCGCGCTTGCCCATCATATATAAACTGCGCGCAATATTTGCACATTTGTGGCAAACAATCGCTGTCCTAAAAGATTTTATTGACGGGTGCTTCTCGCATTCTTCTGCACATTTCTCACAAATTTCAACCCCGTTACTCAAGGCAGCCATCATGGAAATATTATGGTCATCATTGTTAACAATCAACCGGCATGCATTTGCAGCCTCAATCGAAAGGTCTGATAAATCGTGCATATCGTCATTGGCGAATTCTTTCGCGCTTTTATTCGCATTCTCGATAAGCTCGTGACAGCAAGAGAAAAGGTCCGATAAATTATACATATCCCAACTCGTATATAGTTTATTTATAAAATACACTATACGTACGTTACGATAACCTTAGAGTTCCCGGGCTAATTCTGATATTCGCGAGGATTGAAAGCATCCTGCAATGCGTCGCCCAGCATATTGAAAGCAATAACCGTGATAAAAATCGCAAGGCCGGGATATACGGCCAACGCGGGGTTATCCCAAATCAGGTCCTGCGCATTTGTCAGCATGTTGCCCCAACTGGGGACCGGCGGTTGGATGCCAAGACCCAGAAAGCTAAGAACCGATTCCAGCAAAATTACATTCCCGATTGAAAGGGTTGTCGCAACGATCAAAGGGGCTGTCACATTCGGCAACACATGACGCAACAGGATACGCCAGCGCCGCACACCCAAGGCATAGGCGGCGGTTATGTACGTATTCTCCAGTACACTAAGGGTTGAGGCCCGCACCAATCGAGCGACTGTCGTCCATCCAAAAAGGGCTAGAATGAGGACAATACGGATCAAACTGATATATTCAGATGACAGCGCTTGATCGGACAGCCCCAGCTTTGATAAATCAACCGCGGCAAGAATAATCAGCAGCGGCAGTAACGGCAAAGCAATCACACCATCGGTCATACGCATAAGTATTGTATCTGTTATGCCGCGTCCCATACCCGCGACAAGTCCGATAACCGTTCCGATCACAGCGGCGGTCAGGGCTGTCACCATCCCAACAATCAGGGATATCTGCCCGCCATATAGCAAACGCACAAAAACGTCACGGCCCAGTTCGTCCGTGCCCAGCCAATGCTTCAAAGATGGCGTGGCAAAGCGTCCATAGATATCAACCTCTGTCGCCGATACCTTTAAAATTGATTCAAAAATCGGCGCTGCGAATGACAGGACTGCCAGGGCAGATAAAACAAAAAGCATCCATCTTGCCGTTTTATTGAGGCGTTTTTGTATCATTCTTTACCCTCCGCAATTTTTACACGGGGGTCTATGATGCTGTAGGACAAATCCGCCAAAAGGTTGCCGATCAAAATCATAATTGTGACGACAAGCAGCGACAAAATCGCAAGATTATAATCGTTGCCCAAAATAGCATCAAAAATCAGCTTCCCCATTCCGGGCCTTGCAAAAATCGTCTCGACGATCAGCGCGCCGCCGAACAGCGTTCCGAAATCAAGGGAGAGTACGGTGACAACGGGTGCCAACGCCGGACGCAAAGCATGACGTAGAATAACACGGCGCTCGCTGCACCCCTTTGCCCGTGCTGTCCTGATAAAATCACCTTGAAAGCTTTCTATCATCGACGCACGCAGATATCGGGTATAGGCCGCAACCGATGTCATCGCCAGGGTCAGGACCGGCAAAATCATAAATTTTATATGCACCCATAATGATGCGTCATCCAAAGCAAAGCCACCAGCCGGCAACCACATCAGCGTCACGGCAAAAAAACTGATCAACAGCAAAGCCAGCCAGAATGATGGAATAGAGATACCGGCAAAACAAAATCCGTTGATCAGGCGATCAGACAGACTGTCTTTTTTATATGCGGCATATATTCCTGCCGGAAGGGCCACCAGCAAAGCCAGCAAGAGCGCTGATACCATCAGCACGAAAGTATTTAAAAGACGCGGCCAGATCAGATCGAATACGGGCTGCGAGAATAAACGGCTATAACCAAAGTCCCCTGTCATGGCTGCAGCCAACCAGTGGCCATAACGTGTAACAAGGGGCTGATCCAAGCCATATATCGCCCGAAGACGTGCAGCATCTTCGGCTGTTGCTTCAGGGTTTGCTGCCAACATAATATCAATGGGGTCACCCGGCATCAAACCGATCAGGATATAGCAGACAAATGACATTGCCAGTAAAACAAAAAGCGCCTGTATAAACCTTTTGAAAAGATAGAGTGTCATTCGTTGTCACCCTCGATATGCGCCTGCGCCGCAGTGCGCAATAAAAGCCGTATTGCGGGCCAATCCGCGCGCGGGGAGATGTTTACGTTTTTGACACGCTCCAGATCACCAACATATTTGCAGAAATACCGCGGTGAGTTTTCAGGCGGATGGGCGGCATCCCAGTCCAAAACCCTTTGCAGATATGCCTTTGTTTCGGGCGGTGTTAAGGCTGCAATTTCTTGCTGAAGACCTGCGCCTGTATACATGAGCGCAAAAAACTTTGATATATCACCAGAGGCGTCATGTTGACAACGCACAGCATCATAACGTAGACGAAAACGAGCCAGCATCGTCCAAAAAATGGCCTCGTCGATATTTCCTGCTTTATAATAGCGATTAGCCACCGTAAAAAAATATGTAGCGTGAAATTCCGCGCTTTGGTCTTGCAGCTTCTCTGTGATTTGCCCGATATCTTGTGGTGGGTATTTTGTCAGGAGCTCTGTGAGTAAAAGTTGTTCTTCGTCATAACTTAGCGCCTCGGCTGCTTTGTCAATATTTTCAATTTTAAAGTCGCCACCATGATAGCGCAGTTGGATCCATGTCCATGCACTTTGCGCACCAACGGTAGTGTAAACAAATAAAAGCAGGTAGATAAAAAACATAAAAATACCGCGCAGGAGTTTAACCTCCCACATATTTTTATAATCTATCTTTCCGTCTTCGCGGCGCGGCAATAGGCTCATTTTTGAATACTCCAGTTTTCAATCCAAAAGGGGGTCGGATATTGATGGCCCGTCGGCACAATCCCTTGTAACCAATTCGGCAAGACAAAAACTTCCGATCTGAAAAACAACGGCAATGCCGGCAGATCTTCCGCATAAAGGTTTTGCAATTCAAACCACAGATCACGGTTTTTATTCTCTTCACAGACAACCTCAAGATCATCCAGAATCTGATCCATGCGCCCGTTTTTATATCCCGGGTAATTCTGCCCCGAATAATTATTATCCTCGGACGGGATCATTGTTGAATGCAAAGTCGTGCGCGGAATATTCCGCGGCGGTGACATCCAGGCATACATTGTCGTATCCTCGAATTTTCGCTCGCGGGTTGTTTGACCGAACAAAACGCGCGGTGCCTGGTTTTGAATACGGCTATCAACACCAATTTTTTTCCAGTCAGACTGGATCGCCTGCTGCACCAGTTCGCGGGCCTTGTTACCCGCAGTTGTCATTTGCACAACTGTCAGTTTTTTGCCGTCTTTATTATAACGATATCCATCTTCTGCCAAACGCCACCCGGATTTTTCCAATAATTCTGAAGCGCCCGCTATATCATAATCATAGCGTTTCACATTTTGATCATAAATACTATCCAGCGGGTTTATGCTGCTATCTGCAACCGGCTGTTTGCCATCAAAAAGGAAATTACTGATGCCTGAACGATTAATACCCATCAAAAGGGCGCGCCGTACATTTATATCTTTCAAATCAGGGTTATCGTGGTTGATGTCAATATGTTCGTAAATCAAACCCGGTTTATAAATAATATTATATTGCCCGGGGCGTGTTTTTTTGACGCGCCGTTCAAACGACAATGCCTGATCGAGCGTCAGGCCCAGTTCACCCGCAATCATATCAATTTGTCCCGAAAGCAACTGCGCTGTCAGCGCACCTGAATTTTCGATGACTGTTATCTTTACAGTATCAAAGGCGGGCGCCTCCCCCCACCACGTCGGATTTCGGGTTAATGTAAAGCCCTGTCCGGGCTTAACCTCGCTGATTTTATAGGGGCCATAATATAGACCGCCCGTCAAAGGCGCACTATCGAAGTGGTTTGTATTTTTGTATGATGCCGGATCAGCGTTAAAAACCTCTTCCTCCAGATGTTTGGGCAGAATACTGAAATCATTGATGGCGGCAAAATCGCAGGTTTCTTTGTCGAATGTAATTTCAAAATTTTTATTATCTATCTTTTTTATGTCGATAATGTCTTCTGCATAAAGTTCAAAATTCGAAATACCGACTTGCTCGTTCCGCCCGACCTGCAAGGAAAAGATAATATCATCTGTCGTTAATGGTACGCCATCGCCCCACATCGCATCAGGCTGAAGCGTATAACGCGCACGAATTGTTTTTGTACCATCTTCCAACGTGATTTTTTTCGCGCGTCCATTTTCGAAACTGGGCAATTCCGTGCAGAGCATGCAGACAGGCTGCCAGTCCGCGTTGTGAATGGTCAGCGGCCTGCGCACCATTGCGTTTACGTATGTCTTGGCCAACATGGAATCAATCATCGGATGCAAAGTTGACGGATATTGCGTGACACCAATTCTAAGCGTTTGTTCTGCCGCAGCTGTGCGCGGCAAAAACAAAAATAGACAAATTATGAAGACGGCCAATTTTTTCATTGTTATAGTGTAATGGAGTTTGAAAATTTAGCAAAAGATCAATCATGCAAAAAATTAACCTCAATGATTTTGTTGAAATAACGGAAAATTCCGCATCCGTACCTGTTAAAATAGATCTGGTCTATACCATGGGGGATCATCCAGACAATATTTTCAAAACCGCGATTTACAAACCAGATGCCAGATTATGGGCCCAGCGTGATTTATTTGACATCACCATGCGGGCCGCTGAAATCTGCTACAGAAACAGCGGATATTATTTTGAAATTAAGGACTGCCTGCGCCCGATCGAAGCACAGGAAAAAATGAACAATACAGATATCGTCCGCGCCAACCCGCATTGGGTCGGTGAAATGCTGGCCCGCGCAGGTGAAGGCGGACACCCCCGCGGTATGGCCATAGATATTGTCCTGATCGATAAAAACGGTGATCTGGTTGATATGGGCACATCTTTTGATTATTTCAGTGAAGACCCTGAGACGAACCCCTCCGCCCGTCACTATAAAGACTTTCCTGATCACATTTTGCAAAACCGTATGTATCTGGAAGATGCAATGCTGCAAGCCGCAAAAGAGCAGGCACGTGAATTAGTTGCCCTGCCGCAAGAATGGTGGGATTTTCGCCTTCCATCCTCGTACAGTAATCAATTTGCGCCGCTTTCCGACAATGAACTGCCGGATCATATGAAACTGGTTTTACAGTAAAAAAAATCTATATCCATGGATGACGTTAACCGGTTAAAAACCATTTTGGGATAAACTGGTTAAATACACAGTGTCTAAACTATATATCTTGAAAGGAGCCATATTCATGAGCTTTGATAATCGACTACGTTCACTTGAAGATCGCCACCACGAATTAGAGGATAGAATTCATGCCGAAGTGCTGAAACCTTCAATGGACGTTGACAGAATTAAAGAGATGAAAAGGGAAAAACTCAAAATTCGGGATGAAATGGAATCGCTACGCAGGCGCGTGGCCTAGAAATTCAGGAATACGCTGGAAACTTGCGGTAAAAGTTTCATGTCTTCTCTATCAAAAATAAAAAGCCCGGCTTAGCGGCCGGGCTTTTTTTCATTCTGTTGAGCCGTATTACTTTTGGCTCTGGAATTTTGCAGCTTCTGCTGCCAATGCTTCCATACCGGCATCCATCGGCGCTTCGCTTTCTTTTGGCTGCGCGGCTTCAATGGTGCTTTCGGCCATAGGCTCTGTTCCGTCAACTGTTGACGACGGCTCTTTATATGTTCCTGCTTTTTTCTGTGCTTTTTCGACAATCGCGTTCAGTTCGGTTTGTGAACACAGGCCCAAAGTTACAGGGTCTTTTGGTTTAATGTTCTGTGCATTCGCATGCGTACGATCGCGTACAGCATTAATCGTATTCTTTGTTGTTCCGACCAGCTTGACGATTTGCGCGTCCGTCAATTCAGGGTGGTTTTTAAGCAGGAATGCAATCGCATCCGGCTTGTCGCCACGCTTTGAAATCGGCGTATATTTTGGACCTTTCGAACGTTTCTTCGGCTTTGGCAAGTCGTTCTTTTTGATGATCAGTCGTGCGCCTGTATCTTCTTCGCAGCGTTTGATTTCTTCAGCTGTCAGCTCGTTAAATGTAATCGGGTTTGATCCCTGAATACGGCTGCCGACATCACCATCGGCCAACGCTTGGACTTCCAGCGCGTGCAAACCGCAAAATTCAGCGATCTGGTCAAATGTCAAAACTGTGTTATCTATCAGCCATACAGCTGTTGCTTTCGGCATAAGTGGATGTGTCTGGGACATGTTTTTCTCCTTAAAATCTAAACAGGTTTTGCTTTGCGGCCATCGTCTCTCAGACGGCCCCGGATCAATGAATATTCAATATGACCGGAAAATTAGGCCTAATATGGCACAAAGCTAGGCCAGTGACAAGACTATTTTACCCATATGGCCGCCACCTATCATATATTGCTGCGCCTCTTCAGCCTGATCAAAGGGGAAGCTTTTATCAATAATCGGCCTAATTTGGCCGGCTTCAATTGCGGGCCAGATATTTTCACGCATGGCTTTCGCAATTTCGCCCTTTTCATCCGCGCTGCGGGCACGCAGGGTTGACCCTGTCAGCGTCAGCCTTTTGCGCATGACGCGGAATATTTCAACCTCTCCCACCTTACCGTTTAAAGATGCAATCGACACCAATCGTCCAAATGGCGACAACAAACGTACATTTTTAGCGTAATAATCTCCGCCGACCATGTCCAGAATGACGTCTATTTTTTCGTCTTTTAAAACGTCTTCAAAATCATTTTTTTTATAATTAACGGCTATATCTGCACCCAGATCTTTACAAAATTGACATTTTTCATCTGTACCCGCTGTCGTTAAAACACGGCAATCAAAATATTTAGCAATCTGAATCGCTGCACTGCCAATGCCCGAACTGCCGCCATGCACCAGCAAGGTCTCACCTTTTTGTAATTTGCCGCTGTCAAACAAGTTCGTCCAGACCGTGAAAAATGTTTCGGGAATGGCTGCCGCCTCGACCATTGAAAGACCATTTGGAATTGGCAAAACCTGCTGAATGGGCACGGCCGCATATTCGGCATATCCGCCACCGGCCAATAAGGCCAGAACCTTATCGCCTTTTTTAAAATTGCCCGCAGGCTCCATAATTTCGCCCGCAACTTCCAGACCCGGTATATCCGTCACACCTTCGGGCGGCGGATAGGCCCCCATGCGCTGAAAAATATCGGGGCGGTTAATACCTGCAGCATGCACCTTGATCAGAACCTCCCCATCTTGGGGGGCAGGCACCGGCCTGTCCGTCATTTTCAGCGTTTCATTTACAATTTCAAAGGCTTTCATTACACTACTCCTGATATTTTGATGGAGTATAACATGATTCATGAAGATGACATTGACAGAAAAACCGGTAAGCCCCAACCCCGCAATCTGACCGATATGTCAGTGTTCGAGCTGACCGAATATAAAGACGATCTGATGGCGGAGATGGCCCGCGTTGATGGCGAAATTCAAAAGAAAAGCGCCCATAAAAACGCCGTAGATGCCCTATTTAAACCGAAAGATGAATGATGCGACTTGGACTTGATATCGGCGGCACCAAAATCGAAATCATTGCCCTGTCCGATCGGGGTGAAGAAATCTATCGCGAACGCCTGCCGACCCCACAGCATGATTACAATGAATTTTTGAAAACGGCCGTTACACTCGTCAAAAATGCTGAGGAAAAAACGGGACAAACCGGCACAGTCGGTATGGGTATTCCAGGTGCGATATCCACCAAAACCAATCTGGTAAAATGCGCAAACCGTGCCTATATGAACGGCCAGAATATGAAGCGCGATTTCGAACGCCTACTGGATCGCGACGTTCGCATCAGCAATGATGCCAATTGTCTTGCCGTTTCTGAGGCAACTGACGGCGCGGGCGCAGGACAAGATATGGTCTTGGCGATCATTCTGGGTACAGGATGCGGCGCAGGTCTGGCCTTTAAAGGGCAGGCCTATGACGGGCGCAATCAGGTCGCCGGTGAAATCGGACACGTCAGCCTGCCATGGATGAAAAAGGAAGAGCGCGAGGAATCCGATATTTGTTATTGCGGGCACAAAGGCTGTATAGAAACATGGGTTTCGGGCACCGGGTTTGCGCGTGACTATCAACGTCATACAGGCGTCACCTTGAAAGGGGAGGAGATCATCGAACGCGCCGAACAGGGCGAAGATGCGGCCCTAAAAAATCTGGAGCGCTACGAGAACCGCCTTGCCCGCGTTTGCGCGCATATGATCAATATCATTGACCCCGGCGTGATTGTTTTTGCGGGCGGCATGTCAAACAATCGCCGTTTATACGAAAATATTCCGTCACAAATGAAACGCTATGTCTATGGCAATGAATGTGACACGCCCATTGTCCCCGCAAAACATGGGGATTCCAGCGGTGTTCGTGGTGCGGCCTGGTTATGGCCGCTGGAAAAATAGGCTAGCTTCTATTAAAATTTGTTCGGTGCTGCACAACCGGTGCAAACCGCTTTGACATTTCCTGGCGGCGTTCTTCAAAACCAATAGATTTTATGCGTTCTATTTCATCCATATAGGTCTGTTTAATTTCTTGAAATTTCAGATCGTTCGGAATTTCCCGCTCCATTCTTTCCATTTTATCTGACCAGCTCGGGGAATATGAATTGGAATAGCCATTATCATGGGCGGCCATTTCGACGTAAAGCGCCTCGAATGCATCGTAATTTTTATGCTCAAAAGCAGTCAGCAGCGCGTCCCTTAGATCATCACTGCGAAAACCCGGTGCCCCATACAATTGCTTTGGAAAAGCCGCTTTGATACCTGTCACATCATTATTTTGCGCTGCCACTACCAAGGGATGAACATATGTGTCATTCGGATCCCGCCGATCTTCGCTTTTGGCACCGAAAAGTGCAAAAACCGCCCTGAGAGCGCCGAAAACCATGTTTGTTTTATCTTTTTCAATCATGACACCATTCTAGAACAAAACCCTTAATTTTATGTATATCGAACAAAAAAAATCCCCGCCATCAGCGGGGACCTTCATTGAATAGCATTAAATTTACGCCGCAGCCATCGATCGCAAAACGTAATGCAGAATACCGCCGTGCTTGTAATATTCCAGCTCGTCCAGCGTATCAATACGACACTGCACCTCGGTTTCCTTTGATGTGCCATCGGCATAATAAATAACCAGCGTCAGATCGCAAAGCGGCTTGATGCTGTCGATGCCTTTGATGTCAAAGCTTTCGCTGCCATCAATGCCGAGGCTTTCACGGGTTTCCCCGTTTTTGAATACCAGCGGTAATACGCCCATTCCGACCAAGTTTGATCTGTGAATACGCTCGAAACTTTCGGCGATTACGGCCTTAACACCTAGCAAAACGGTACCTTTGGCGGCCCAGTCGCGGCTGGAGCCTGTACCATATTCTTTACCGGCCACAACAATCAACGGCACGTTATCATTCACGTATTTCATCGCTGCATCATAAATAGGCATTGTCGTTTCGGTCGGTACATATTTTGTGACGCCGCCTTCGGTGCCCGGTACCATTTCGTTTTTAATGCGGATATTCGCAAATGTACCGCGCATCATGACTTCATGGTTACCACGGCGCGAACCATAAGAGTTAAAATCACGTGCCCCGACCTGATGGCTTTGCAGATATGATCCCGCAGGGCTGTCGCCCTTGATCGCACCGGCAGGTGAAATATGGTCGGTTGTCACAGAATCTCCCAATACCGCAAGCGCCTTAGCACCCGTAATATCAGACGGGTTTTCGATATCCATTGTCATGCCTGTGAAATACGGCGGGTTTTGCACATAGGTCGATGTCATATCCCATTCGTATGTCTGTCCGCCCGATGTTTTCACATTCTGCCATTCTTTTGGCCCTTCAAAGACATTTGAATAGCGCGATTTGAATTGTTCAGGCGTTACAGCCTTTTCAACCATATCGCGGATTTCGGCATTTGATGGCCAGATATCTTTCATATAGACATCGTTGCCGTCTTTATCCTGTCCGATCGGGTCATTATACAAATCAATCTGCATCGATCCTGCCAGCGCATAGGCTACAACCAATGGCGGTGATGCCAGATAATTTGCCTTCACATTCTGGTGAATGCGGCCTTCAAAGTTACGGTTACCGGACAATACGCCGCAAACCGTCAGATCGTTTGCTTTAACGGCATCTTCGATCGGCGCTGCAAGCGGCCCCGAGTTTCCGATACATGTCGTACAGCCATAACCGACAAGGTTAAAGCCCAGTGCATCCAGATCATCCTGCAAGCCTGCTTTTTCCAAATAATCGGTGACAACCTGTGATCCGGGTGCCAGTGATGTTTTAACCCAAGGCTTAACCTGCAAACCTTTGGCAAGCGCATTGCGCGCAACCAGACCGGCTGCAATCATAACGCTTGGGTTTGATGTATTTGTACAGCTGGTAATCGCCGCGATCACAACATCGCCCATTGTCAGGTCGTAATCTTCACCTGAAACCGCGCCTTTTTTATTCAGGTCAGCGCCCAATGTATCGACATGCGCCTTAAAGGATTGTGCCGCATCCGACAGTAAAATTTTATCCTGCGGGCGTTTCGGACCTGAAATTGTTGGAACAACCGTGCCCATATCCAGTGACAATGTATCTGTAAAGACGGGCTCGACCGAATCATCGCGCCACATGCCCTGCTCTTTCGCATAGGCCTCGACCAGTTTGACGCGCTTTTCGTCACGGCCTGTAAAGCGAAGGTAGCGCAATGTCTCATCATCAATCGGGAAGAAACCACAGGTCGCGCCATATTCAGGCGCCATATTTGAAATTGTCGCACGATCCGCCAGAGACAACGTACCCAATCCCTCGCCATAGAATTCAACGAATTTACCCACAACACCACGTGTACGCAGCATGTTTGTCACGGTCAGAACCAGATCGGTCGCTGTTGCGCCTTCAGGCATTTTGCCTGTCAGTTTAAAGCCGACAACTTCAGGAATTAACATGGAAATCGGCTGACCCAGCATCGCGGCTTCAGCCTCGATACCGCCAACGCCCCAGCCCAGAACGGCCAAACCATTCACCATAGTTGTGTGCGAATCTGTCCCAACCAATGTATCAGGATAGGCAACCTTGCTGCCTTTGACGTTTTCATCGTCTTCAACCCAGACGGTTTGTGCCAGATATTCCAGATTTACCTGATGGCAAATACCTGTGCCCGGTGGCACAACGCGGAAATTGTTAAATGCGCTTTGACCCCATTTCAAGAAAGAATAGCGCTCGCCGTTACGTTCGAATTCACGTTCAACGTTTGTCTGGAACGATGACGGGTTACCGAAACTATCAACCATGACCGAATGGTCAATAACCAGATCAACGGCTGATTTCGGGTTAATTTGCTCGGCCTTACCTTTCAGAGATACCATCGCATCACGCATCGCGGCCAAATCGACAACGGCAGGAACGCCTGTAAAGTCCTGCATCAGCACACGCGCCGGGCGATATGCGATTTCGCGCGGGTTCTTTTTATCTTTCAGCCATTGGCCCATCGCCTTAACATCATCGGTTGTAACGGTCTTGCCGTCTTCGAAACGCAGCAGGTTTTCAAGCAAAACTTTCAGCGAATATGGTAGGCGTGATAAATCGCCGCAGGCCTCTTCTGCCGCCTTCAAGCTGAAGTAATCGTAAGATTCGCCCTCTACGGCCAGGGTTTTGCGGGTTTTCAGGCTGTCGTGTCCAGTATGTGTCATGATTCTTTTTCCTTTTATTAAATTCTCGGCTTTAGTCTAGTGATATATAAGAAAATCTCAAGAATCAAAAAAATCACATTTTCGCCACATTTCGATCATATTTTGAACATATTGTCGCGCTATTCTAAAAATATAGGCAGAGCGGTTATATTCCCTCTACAGCTTTTAGCTCCCGTACCTGCCTTGTGGCCGCGGTATAGAAATACGGCGAATATAGAGAAAAAGAATATATAGAGAAGACACGTATGTCGCAGCAAAACGGCCCGTCTCTTGGCACTTCCCCCTCGCCAAAGACGGGCTTTTTTCTATTGCGCTGAATCCTTTAAAACCTCGCGCGCGCAAAGCATCCCCGGTAATCCGGAGACCCCGCCGCCAGGGTGCGCACCTGCGCCGCACAGATACAGGTCCTTGACCGGGGTACGGTAATCTGCAAATTTCGCTGCCGGACGATACGAGAACATCTGATTTAACTGCATTGCGCCATGGTGCAAATCACCACCCGTAAAGCCGTATGTTTTCTCGAGGTCTTGCGGTGTGATAACCTGATGATGTAAAACCGCATTTCTGAAATTCGGTGCATAATGACTGATCACGTCAAAGACGTCCTCCACCGCTTCATCCCTTATTGTCGGCCATGTCAGCTCATCTGGCAGATTTTTATTAAAGTGCTGGCATAAAAGACTTGCAACATAATGGCCGTCAGGCGCCAGCGTTTTGTCCGCAATCGAATGAATGACCATTGAAATAATCGGTTTACGTGCAAAGCCGCGTATGCGTCCGTCATGAAAGGCGCGCTCGGCATAATTTAATGACGGGCAAATATTAATTGGACGGTTATAGAATTCCGGCTTGATATTCTGACTGGTCAAGGATGTAAATTCGGGCAATTCCGACAATGCCAGATTGATTTTAAGACTGCCGGAGGAATATTTATATTTTCTCATACGCTTTAAAAAGCCTGACGGCAGATGCTCGGCTTTTAAAAGATCGTTGAACAAGATATAGGGCGTACAATTCGCTATAACGCGCTTGGCTTTAATAAATTCACCGTTTTCAAGTTTGATCCCGTATGTCAGACCCGATCGGTTTTTGTTATCACTAATATCGGTGACAACCTCCTCGACACGCGCATCTGTTTGAATTTCAACACCTTGCGCTTTGGCCGATTCGGCCAAGGCCTGACCCAGATTGCCCATACCGCCTTTAACCTGCATGGATTTACCGTTCAAATCGCTTAAATGCGATAAAAGGGCAAAAGCGCTCCCCGCTGAATAGGGATGAACAAAGTTACCGATTACACCGAATGCCGCGTAAAAGCCCTTAACCTCTTCGCTTTCAAACCATAGATCCAGATAATCACCTAAAGACATTGTCATGATATTCATGATTTTCTCTTTTTGCGCGACGCTCAAGCGTCGAAATTTCTGCCCTGTCTTGAAAAACTCCATAATTTCGCCGATTCCACCACGATAATTCGGCGGGCGATCTTGGCGAAAGCGCTGTAAAACCTGATAACATTCCTGTATTTCCTGTCGAAAAGACAGATGTGCATCCGCATCGCGTGTTGAAAATTTGCTGATTTGCGCGTGCGTTTCTTTATGATCGTCCGTAATTATCAGATGACGCCCTTCGGGCAAAAGGCTGATAGCACCTGATTTTTGTTTAATCAGTTCCAGCCCGAAGTCTTTCAGCTTTAATTCTTCAATAATCTGCGCAGGCATTTGCCCAAGGCTGTAGGCTAAGGTCGAGCCGTGGTACCCTTCGGCGATTTCTTCGGTCACGCATGCACCGCCGATGACAGGGCGCATTTCAAAAACTTTGACCGACAGGCCTGCACGCGCCATATAGTTAGCACAGACAAGACCATTATGCCCCCCGCCAATTATTACCGCATCATATTCTTTCATTCGGCTTGCCCTTCTTTTTTTAAGCATAAAAAACAGGCCGCCTGATGGCAAGCGGCCTGTTGATCTAATCTGGTTTTATTTTATGCGGCCGGTTTATCCGGTTTCGCTGCGGCCTTAGGCTTGTTGTCATTTGCTTTTGTTTTAACAGCAACAACCTTGGCATTAAAGTTTTCGCCCAGATCTTCAATTTTGATCTTAAACGGACCTTTTTTATTTTGTTCGACCAGCATTTCGCGTTTGGCGATCATCCAGTCAGCCAGTTTCGATGTCATATGTTCAACCATCGCGCGTTCCAATGGACGGGCACCATATTGTTTATCATAGCCTTTTTCACGCAGAACATCTCTGACCTTGTCTGTCACTTCAAATTCAGCATTTGTAAGTTGCAGGCCATTGGCATCGTGACGCAGGCTGTCTTGAACCTTCTTCAAACGGATATCCACAATCGTGTTAAAGGCTGATTTTGAAAGCGCGTTATAAGGTACAACCCCATCCAAACGGTTCACAAATTCAGGCTTAAAGTGACGTTTGATGGCACCCATTGCAATTTCCTTGATCTTGGCGCGTGTCACAGCCATTTCCTTAGCCTCAATTTCAGCATCAGACGCAGAGTCATTTGCCGCAGCCGCAGAACCGAACTTCATACCTGTTGAAGGGCCTGAAAGCATGCTTTGCATTTGCTCGGCACCCAGGTTTGATGTCATCAAAATAATGGTGTTGCGGAAATCAACTTGCTTACCTTTGTTATCTTTGACTTCACCGTCATCGAAAATAGACAAGAATGTTTTCCAAACATCAGGGTGTGCTTTTTCTGCTTCATCCAGCAGAATAACGCTGAATGGCTTTTTGCGCACAGGACCTGTCAACTGGCCTTCCTCATCGTGACCAACGAAGCCCGGAGGCGCTCCAAGCAAGCGTGAAGCTGTGTGCTTTTCGCTGTATTCGTTCATATCCAGACGGATAACGTTTGCTTTATCACCGGTTAACAGTTCTGCCAAACGCTTGGCTGTTTCCGTTTTACCGACACCTGTCGGACCTGGCATCAAAAATACACCGCGTGGCGCATCTTCTTTGGTCAAACCCATACGGGCTGTACGCAGGTTCGCTGCCAATTCTTCCAGAGCTTCATCCTGACCGATAACCGCGGCTTTAAGGTTTTCTTCCAGTTTCGCATATTTTTCAAAGTCAGATTGGTTCAGGAATTCTTCCTTCAAACCGCTGGCTTTAGAAATCGCGCTGACGATATGTTTTTGTTCAACAGCTGTTTTGCCTTCAGATCGGGCAATCGCCATTGCATCATCAATAACAGAAATGCCTTTATCAGGTTGTTGGAAATTCGGCATGAAGCGGTTAGTCATACGCATGACGTATTCGCAATCCTCTGTCGACATCCCTTGTTCCAACCAGTGGTAATCTGCCATCTGCTCTTGAACTTTTTCAATAATTTCAAGCGCTTCTTCGTTAATCGGCTCTTCAATTGTGTAGGGAGCAAAACGACGGACCAAGGCCTTGTCTTTTTCAATGTGCTTAACGTATTCATCATAAGTTGTCGCACCAATACATGTGACGCTGCCTTCTGACAGGAACGGCTTCATGATCTCACCGGCGCCTTTGGCACCCATGGCTGAACCCGCTGTCAAAGCATTGTGGATTTCATCAATACACAGGACGATTTTCTGACCGTTGATGTAACCACCGCGCTCTTCCAAACCATCCAGGATCGGCATCAGGCGTTTTTCGAATTCACCGCGGAACTGTGTTCCGGCCGTCATCGCCTGCAGGTTTAATGTGATAACGCGTGCATCTTTCAGCTCAGCCTCGGCATTACCATTTACAATATCTTGGGCAATCGCCTTAAATATTTCGGTTTTACCGACACCGGCTTCACCCAGCAGCATAACGCTGGCGCGGCCTTTGCGCAGCAATAGTTGGCGAACATCGCGGCGTTCTTTTTCACGGCCGATTGTCGGATCCAATTCACCCATTCTGGCACGTGCTGTCAAATCTGTACCGTATTCTTTCAGCATTCTTTCCAGAACCGAATCAGGTGTCGAATATGTGCGGCCCATTGGTTGACGCATTTCGCCAGCGCGGCGGCGACGTGGTGGATCGGCCGGATCAACCGGTGTCACCGGCTTAGGCGCAGGTTTGTTCCCAATAGGTTGGGTCGGACCACCTAATATGTCTTTAATAAAGTCATCAAGCAGACCACCTGTGCCATTCGGGTTTGGCTGTGTCTGATTCGGGTTAGGACGTGTGCTGCCACCGTCATGCTGACGTGCGATCTTAGCTGTCGCTGTCGTGTGTTGCGCCGGCAATGGTGTCGCCGGGTTAATTCCATCGACTTCGTAGCTTTCTACAGCGATTTCACCTTTCTGATTTACAAGGCGCCCTGCCTCGACCTTTAATTTAATTTTGTAAACGGGTCTGGCTTCGACCGTCTTGCCGTTTTCTTCCCGCTCCATCGTAGCATCATCGATGGCAACAATACGCCCGGTTCCCAGAGCGTTTTGAAGGTCCATGCCCATAAGTGGACCAAAAGCACGTACTGAGGTCAGCTTGTCACCATTAAAACTTAGGCGGTATTGAACCTTGTACTTTTGATCAAAGGCATAACGAGTGGTTTGAGAATCGGCCATTTACATGTCCTCCATGGCTTATTAATTTTTTATTAAGATTGCTTATGCAAACTAGCAAGAAAGAATCGTCTTGGCAAGGAAAAAAACATAAAAGCTGATGGTTTTGAAATAAAATTACCCGGACTCTTATCTTTTAATTTTAAGGACTTATAAAAAAAGACCGGTCATAAGACCGGCCTTTAATCTGTACTCGAAAAATCTGTCCTTAGGCTTCTTTAGCCAATGGATGATTTTCTTTAACTGTATCCTGTTTCTGCTCTTCCAGGATTTGGGTGTAGATTTGCGTTGTCGCAATATCCGCGTGACCCAGCATCTTTTGAACAGAGCGCAGATCCGCACCGTGTTTCAACAGGTGTGTTGCAAACGCGTGACGCAGAACGTGCGGGCTGACTTTGCCTTCAGGCATGTCGGCGTTGCGGGCCAGCTCTTTCAGAAGCTGTGCGAAACGCTGACGTGTCAGGTGACCAGACTGTGATGTACGTGATGGGAACAACCATGCGTTCTCTTCAACTTTCTGACCTGGAGCCAGGAAGCGCTTGCGTACATCGCAATATTGTTTAAGTGCCTTGCGGGCTGGCTCGGACATCGGAGCGATACGCTCGCGGCCGCCTTTTCCTTTTACTTTCAGGAAACGGCTGTCTTGACCGATTGCCGACATTGGCAAACCAACCAGTTCAGAAACACGAAGACCTGTCGCATACAAGATTTCCAGTAGAGCCACCAAACGGATCGCTTCCGGACCACCTGGTTCGCCAGCAACTTTGATCAATGTACTAACTTCGTCTTCTGTCAAAACTTTTGGCAATGTGCGTGTTTGTTTCGGGCTTTCGATAGATGATGTAGGATCATCTGATCTTTTACCTTCTGTAAGAAGGAAACCGTAAAACTGACGTAAAGCCGAGATACGACGTGCGATTGTACGTACGGCTGTCTTATCGCCTTTGTTCTTCGCGTGGTTGCGTTCAGCCAGCTCTTCCAGGTAATCTTCAATATCACCTGTTGTTGCTGTTTCAAGCTGTGTGCCATCTTCCTTTAGAAACTCGTTAAAGTCACGAATATCACGTTCGTATGCATCGCGTGTATTCTTGGCAGCGCCGCGTTCAGCGGTCAGCATATCTAAAAAGGCCACAAGGATTTCCGGTAAAGGATCTCTCTTCATCTTTGGACGACCTGGACGTGCCATTTGTTTTCTCCTTAATTTTTAATTCTGACTGATTCTGCTTAAAGAATCGTGTCACTCCAACTTTAGTTAATGACATAAAGCACGATAAACCGAAAAAAATCAAGAGAAAATATGAAAAAAAACCTTCGTTCTTATTTTTCCCTTACATAAGGAGGTTTTAACAAACTTCCTTAACACGGTTTAGGTGATTTCTGTCACCTTTTGCGGAGAAGATTTTGGTATATGACATCTTTTTAAATACGGCCAGCCTTGAAAAACAAGGGTTTATCGGGTGGCCGTGTCAAAAAAGCGCTCATTATCAATCGCCTGCTCCACGGTGCGCTCGGGGATATTCAAATCCGTCTGCGCAATGAAAATAAATCCGGCAATGCCTAGAAATATAAAAGATAAAATTGTAATTCCAAAAATCTTCATATTCCTGTTTTACCTAAGTCGAAAAATATTTCAATAATCTTTTTCGTTTTTTCCGACTTTGTAACTTTCATCTATACCTATATTACATAATCCTATAATCAAGTCAAGCATTTTTTTCATAAAACCTTAACTCCTGTTAAATTTTTCTTTACATCAGCGCGCTGGCGGTAAAAATAGGTAGGAAATATAAAGTGAGATTATGGACTATAAAAACAAACATATCGTTCTGGTCGGCCTGATGGGGGCCGGTAAAACCAGCGCAGGCCGGCAATTGGCTAGCCTATTGAAACGTCCCTTTTACGATACGGACCTAGAGGCCGAATATTCTGCCGGGCTTCGTATAAGTGATATTTTTGAAATATACGGCGAGCCGACCTTTCGCGAATTAGAAGAAAAAGTTGTCTTACGCGTTCTAAAAGAAAACGAGCCCAGCGTGATTGCGACAGGCGGCGGCGCCTATATGTCGGAGAAATCACAAAAGAATATCGCCAAACACGGCATATCGGTGTGGCTGAATGCGTCACTGGATATCCTGATGGACAGGATTGTCACAACAGCACACCGCCCGATTTTACAGCAGGGCGACCGCCGTGAAACATTAAAGGCCCTGATTGAAAAACGCTATCCTATATATGCGCGCGCTGACGTACATATTAATGTCGACAAAGGGTCGGCCACGACCATGGCACGGCGGATTCGCAAAAAACTGGAAGAGGCATCGTGACCGATAAAACCGTTAACGTCGATTTGGGTGCACGATCCTATGTTATAGATATCCATAGCGGCAGCATGAAAGACCTGCAAGGCAAGCTGGACCGATATGTCGGGGCCGAGAAATATTTCATCATTACGGATAAGAATGTCGGCGCACTTTATCTTTCACAATTAGAAAAAAGTTTAAGCAGCCCGTATGAGGTCTATCAGATAGACCCCGGCGAGGCCTCGAAAAAAATCGAAACATATAACAATATATGTACATATATTATCCAGAACGGTGTTACGCGAAAAGCGGCTGTCATTGCATTAGGCGGCGGTGTTGTAGGTGATTTGGCGGGCTTTGTGGCAGCAACAATTTTACGTGGCATTAAATATGTGCAGATTCCCACCAGCCTATTGGCGCAGGTTGACAGCTCTGTCGGCGGCAAGACAGGCATAAACAGCCCGCTTGGCAAAAACCTGATCGGCAGTTTTTATCAGCCATCTCTAGTCTATACCGATATCACAACCCTAAAGACCTTGCCCCAGCGTCATATTCTGGCGGGCTATGCGGAGATTTTGAAATATGCGCTGATTGATGATACCGGCTTTTTTGAATGGCTGGATGAACATGCCGGCGGTCTATTGGCAGGTGATCCAGATGTCTTAAGCGAGGCCATCGCAGTCAGTTGCCGCAAGAAAGCTGATGTCGTCGCCCGCGACGAGCAGGAAGGCAATATTCGCGCCCTGCTAAATCTGGGGCATACATTCGGCCACGCGCTGGAGGCGATTGCCGGATATGATGATTCGCTGCTGCATGGCGAGGCTGTGATGATCGGCATGAATATGGCGCTGGCCTATTCTGTCGACCGGGGATACGCGCCCGAAGGCGATCTGGAAAAATTGCGCAAACATTACAAAAGGCACGATCTTTGGCCAAAATGGAACAAAACCTATAGCGCCGATGACATGCTGACGCATATGCAAAAAGACAAAAAGAACATAAAAGACCGTATTGTTTTGATTTTGATGCGCGGTATTGGAAAAAGCTTTATTGCAAAAGATGAAAACGCCGCCGACATCAAAGATTTTCTTGCCCGATATATAAAAGGACGTTAAAAGACTCCCGTTATGGATATAGATATAAGCGCTTTATTTTCGCAAATTGATTCGGACGTCTGGTTTTCGATCGGGGCCATTTTCTTTTTACTCTGTTTATCAGCTTTTTTCTCGGGATCTGAAACCGCGTTAACGGCGACATCTCGTGCACGCATGCACTCGCTGTCACGTGACAAAGAAAGCAGTGATAGTGACCGCGCTGATCTGGTGACCGAATTGCTCGAGAAGAAAGACCGCCTGATCGGTGCGCTTTTACTGGGTAATAACCTTGTCAATATCCTGGCTTCTGCCCTTGCGACATCTGTTCTGATCAAAATTTTTGGTGAAACAGGCGTTGTATATGCCACTTTGGCCATGACCATGCTGGTGCTGATCTTTGCCGAAGTTCTACCGAAAACCTATGCATTGAATAATGCCGACAAAATGGCGCTGAAAATTTCACCGATCATTCGTGTTTTGGTTGCGGTGCTTTCACCTATTACCGAGGCCATCATCAAGATCGTACAATTCACAATGAAGCTGTTTGGCGTAGATGTGACGCAGGTTGGTATCGGCAACCATTACGAAATTCTGCGCGGCGTGATTGAAATGCATCAGGGCGAAAACGAAGAGACGAATGAAGAACGCGCGATGCTGCGATCCATTCTGGATTTGCCCGATGTCGAGGTTGAAGACATTATGATGCACCGCCGCGATGTCATGATGCTGGATGCCAGCATGCTGTCCGAAGATATAATTTCAGCTGTGCTCGACAGCCCCTATACGCGTCTGCCCCTATGGCAGGATAATCAGGAAAACATCGTCGGCGTACTGCACACAAAATTGCTGCTTAAAGAATGGTACAAATGTGGCGGCGATATGTCCAAGGTCGATATTAAAAATGCAACACTAGACCCGTGGTTCATTCCTGAAACAACAACACTGTTTGATCAGTTGCAGGAATTCCGCACGCGCCGCGAACATTTCGCGCTGGTGGTTGATGAATACGGATCTTTCATGGGGATTGTGACTCTTGAAGATATCCTTGAGGAAATTGTCGGCGAGATTGACGATGAATATGATGTCGCCGTCAAGGGCGTGCGCCCACAGCCCGACGGATCATATATGATTGACGGAAAGGTGACGATCCGCGATCTGAAACGTGAATTCGAATGGGATTTACCAGATGATGAATATTCTACATTGGCCGGCCTTATATTATATGAAACACAAACAATTCCATCGATCGGTCAAAAATTCCAGTGCTATGATTTCCGTTTTGAAATTATGCGCCGCCAACGAAACCAACTGACCCTGATTCGTGTTACCCCCCCGGAAGAGGAAGAGCACGAAATCGTCGAAACCTAAGTTTTCCAGTTTTTCAACTTTGATGTTTGGCCGATGCCAGGATTGAAACTGTTGGTCGGGTCCAGTTTTTTATAGAAATCTTTTAATTGCGGTTTTGCTGTATAGATTTGCCCTACATTATGCTCGGCCGGATATTCGGCGCCACGTGTATCATGATATTCCAGCATGCGGTTTTTAATAGCCTCGACGTCATATTCTTTTTTAATCAGATAATCCTGATGAAAGACATGACAGAAAAAATGACCGTAATAAAGGCGGCAGTCAATTGCGTCCTCAATATCCTGTGGTAAATCTTCAAACCAGTTTTGATCGTTACGTTTAAGGGCGATATCAAGGGCGATCATGTCGTCAATTTTATCAGCATGAATATTCTGATATCTTATGCCGGCCCCTGCCGCAGCAAAACGGTGAAGGCCTGCGCGTTTGGCTTCATCATCCGAACATTCAAACCAACCTGCATTTTCCAAGGTCGATAAATATGCGCGCATTTCATTTTGCGTCGCATCGCCCGCCATATTGATCATCAGATAATGATCATATTTTTTGCGAAAACCCTGAAGCCGTTCGGGCAGATGGTTCGGGAGAAACCGACTGATAAACTGCATGACATGGTCGGATAGGTTTTTAATACCAAATTTTGCAAAAACAGAATCAACACGGCTTTTTGATTTAAATAAAATAGGCAAATATTCCGTGCCGAAATGATAGATGATCCAGAATATATCGCGGCCGTATTTTTCGGCGATATCATAGGCCTCGGCATGCATATATTCACCCGAGACAGGCAAATGTTTGAAACCGCCCAGAATATCGCGCCGTATTTTCGCCAGAACATTCGTATCCTTTGCACCTATGTAAAACATCTTGGTTGCGCCCTGTTTTTCAAAACTATCAAGGCGCACGGCGAATACCGCAATCTTTCCAGCCGAACCTGACGCCTCATAGAGTCTGCGATCATCTGCATTGTAGCGCGCGGGACTGTCGGCATAAATATCACGCACATGCTGGCAATATTCTGAATCGGATGCTTTTTTATCCGTTTTTTGAACATTAAAATCACCTGTCTCCAAACGTTTTAAAATCTCTTCAGGCTCGCCGCCCAAATCAATGCCAAGATTATTGACCAGCGCCAGCTCGCCCTTTTCGTTCACCTCGGCATAAAGGGAAAGTTCGGTATAGGCAGGCCCCCTTTGGATCAGTGTCCCGCCTGAATTGTTACAGACCCCGCCAATGACCGACGCACCAATGCAGGACGATCCGATCACCGAATGCGGGTCGCGCCCTAGCGGTTTCAGTTTCTTTTCCAACTGATACAGGGTCGAGCCCGGCAGGCATAAAACCTGCCGCCCGTCTTCGATAATCTGAATATCATCAAGACGCATGACATTAATCAAAACAATGTCGCGGTCATAGCCATGATCATCAGGCGTTGATCCGCCCGTCAGGCCTGTATTCGCCGCCTGCATGATAACGATCACATCATGATGGACGCATGTTTTTAAAACAGACCACATTTCAATCAGGTTACCAGGACGCACGACCGCCAAAACCTGCCCCCCACCCACGCGCCAGCCTTGTGTATATGGTCGAACAGCCGTTTTGTGCGTCATGACGTGACGATGACCGGCTATCGATTTCAGGCTGGATATGATATTTTTATCATTCATAGGACTGTATTATATAGATACTATCCGCTACAGTCTAAGCATGTTTATAGCGCTTTTGATCAAAGTTCTTCCCCTATACCTCATGATAGCGATCGGCTGGTTTGCCGGACGCTATGCAGAAGTATCCGATAAACAGATCGCCGATTTCACAATTCATTTTATTGCGCCGCCCGTTTTATTCTGCATGGCTTGGCAAACCGATTTGGATATCGGTACATCTTTTGCGTTTATTCTGACTTTAACGCTACTCACCTTGTTTATGGCGGGCACATCATATCTCTACGGCAAAAAGCTATGGGGCGATAAACGCAAAAATCTTTTTTCTCACCAGATTCTTGGCTCCAATACAGGATATTTCGGCATTCCGGTTGTCTTTGCGCTGTTCTCCGAACAGACGGCAAACGCGTGGGTTTTGGTGATGATGGTTTCAACTATTTTGCATACCTCGTTGGGGTACTGGATTTTGGCAACCGGGAATCTATCCCCTATGGATGGTTTAAAGCGCCTTTTAAAATTGCCGCTGTTCTGGGCCATGGTGATCGGCCTTGCTTTTGGCTTTGGCGGAATACCCTGGGTTGACGGGCTGGAAGAAACGCTGTCGATGTTCAAAGGCGCCTATTTCGTTTTGGGGATGGCCATTATCGGGTTGTCGATGGCCAAAATCAGCCGCGTTCATTTTGATTTTAATTATATTTGGAATGCGGCACTGTGGCGCTTTCCAGTCTGGAGCCTTGCCGCCTTTGCCATCGTCTTGGCCGATATCTGGTTTTTTGATGTGCTACCGTCCGATTACCGCGCCTTTATTATTCTTTATGCCGCAATGCCCCTGCCCGCGAATTCAGTTGCCTATGCCGCGCAATTAAATGTGCATCCGCAAAAAGCCGCGAGCGCCGTTCTGGCAACAACGCTGATTGCGCTGGCTTATATTCCAGCAATCATGATGTTCTATCAAAGCCAATTCGGATATTGATCAAAGATAATCCAGCCGCCCCAGCGCACCCTGCAAAATATGGCAGGCGGCCATTTTATCGACGACTTCGGCGCGGCGTTTTCGGGATAAATCCAGATCGTCAATCATAAAGCGCTCGACCGCCGCCGTTGACAGACGTTCGTCCCAAAAACAGATCACGGGATCGTGGCCTAAAACATCGGCCTTGCCGATCAGATTATCCGCGAAATGACGCACGGACTGACAGCGTGGCCCTTCTGTGCCGTCCATATTTAAAGGCAATCCGATGATATAAGCCCCGACTTCATAGGTTTTGACAATGTTCGCCAGTTCAATAACATCCTTTGAAAACTTGGTACGTTTTATGGTCTGGAGGGGAGTTGCAACGGTCCACAGCGGGTCAGAAACCGCAAGCCCCAACGTTTTTGTGCCGTGATCAATACCGATCAGGCGTTTTTTTCCGCCAATTGCTGTTTCAAGGTCTTTTAAATCGATAATTCCCATGCTAAGTTTCTGTAACATTTAAAAGGATTTTGCAATGACTATTACAACAACCAATCCCGAGCGTAGCGACGACGCATTGGTGACAATTGATAAAGAAACCGTTGCCAAGGTTGCAAAACTGGCACGCATCAAAATTACAGAGGCTGAACAGGAAAAATTCGCGGGCGAGCTGACCGGAATCATGAACTGGATCGAACAGCTTTCAGAAGTCGACACCGACGGGGTCGAACCGCTGACATCCGTTGTTGATGTGACATTGCACCAGCGCAAAGATGAAATTACAGACGGCGATATCCGTGACAAAGTCCTGTCAAACGCGCCCGAAGCGCAAGAGGGCTTTTTCGTCGTGCCGAAAGTTGTGGAGTAAGAAATATGAGCGATCTGACAAACCTGACCATTACCGAGGCCCTAGACAGCCTGAAGAAAAAAGAGATTACATCGGTTGAATTGACCGAGGCCCATATTCAGGCGATGGAACAAAACCGCCACTTAAATGCCTATATCGTTGAAACACCTGAACTTGCGCTTGATCAGGCGCGTGCCAGTGATGCGCGCCGATCTGGTGGCGACGTCGGCGTTATCGAAGGCATTCCGATGGGGATGAAAGATCTGTACTGCACGGCAGGTGTTCAAACAACCGCCGCCAGTAAAATTCTGGAAGGCTTTAAACCCGAATATGAATCAACCGTATCCAAAAACATGCTGGATGAAGGCATGGTGATGCTGGGTAAACTCAACCTTGACGAATTCGCGATGGGCTCCTCGAATGAGACCAGCGGTTTTGGCGGCGTTCAAAACCCGTGGAAGCGCAAAGGTGATGACACGGTTCTGGTCCCGGGCGGATCATCAGGCGGATCATCTGCCGCGGTTGCAGCCCGCATCGCAATGGGCGCAACTGGTACAGATACGGGCGGTTCCATCCGCCAGCCTGCAGCCTTTACAGGAATTTGCGGGATCAAGCCGACATATGGCCGTTGTTCACGCTGGGGCATTGTTGCCTTTGCCTCATCCCTCGATCAGGCCGGTCCAATGGCGCGTACGGTTGAAGATTGCGCCGTTATGCTACAGGCAATGGCAGGATATGATGCGAAAGATTCAACATCGGTGAATTGTGAAGTTCCCGATTACCGCAGCCTTTTGACAGGTGACATCCGCGGCATGAAGGTCGGGATCCCGAAAGAATACCGTATCGATGGCATCTCTGATGAAATCAGCAAGCTGTGGGATGATGGTATCGCGTGGCTGAAAGATGCGGGTGCCGAAATTGTTGATATTTCCCTGCCGCATACGAAATATGCGCTGCCTGCTTATTATATTATTGCACCTGCAGAGGCATCATCAAACCTTGCGCGCTATGACGGCGTGCGTTACGGTCTGCGTGTCGCGCCCGAAGGCGGCAACTTGATCGATATGTATGAAGCCACCCGCGCCGCCGGTTTCGGTGACGAGGTGAAACGCCGCATCATGATCGGAACATACGTTTTATCAGCTGGCTTCTATGATGCCTATTACAATAAGGCACGTAAATTGCGCAAGCTGATCTGGCAGGACTTTGATAATGCGTACAAAGATGTCAATGTCATCCTGACCCCGACTGCGCCGTCTGCCGCATTCGGCGTTGGCGAGAAATCGGATGATCAGATCGCGATGTATCTGAACGATGTCTTTACTGTGACAACAAACCTTGCCGGATTGCCGGGTATGTCGATCCCTGCAGGGCTTGATGCAAATGGCCTGCCGCTGGGTCTGCAGTTGATCGGCCGCCCCTTTGACGAAGGCACGGTGATGAATGTTGCAAAGGTCATGGAAAAGGCCGCAAACTTTACCGCCATGCCAGAAATGGCGCAAAAGAAAGCCGCTTAAGGGCCATTAACATATAGCATTGACTTTCATAATCAGATTCCGTAATGTTGCGGCATTGCGAAATTAATGAAAGTTAAAGCTATGAAAAAAATATTTTCATCCATTAAAAACCTGTTCAGCTCCAAAGGCTCGAAATACCCACAAGATATTACAGATCAGGCGCTGGCCTTCAACGGCACTTTACCCCTGACTGGCACAACGGGCAGCGCCAGCGTATCGAAAGGCGGGGCACAGGACCTCTGGACCAGCTTTTGGGAGAATATTGCCCAAGATCTTGCCCCTGTTCAGGACGTGCCAAAAGGCCACCGCGTCGAATATTTTATTACAGCGGGTAGAAAAATGGACGTTAAAGAAATTCTGGTTACGGACAAAAAAACACTGAAAATCACTTTTGAAGAAACGCCCGCCGCGGGCACACATTATCTGATTTTCACATGCCCGGATAAAAAGAATATCGAATATAAATACGATAAAAAATCAGCGCCGCAAACAGCACCTAAACCCCAGAAATAATATAAAAGTAAAAATAATAATGTCTGATAGTCAAAAGAGAATTACCGAAGTCTTCAACCAGATCAGTGATGCCGCAGGATCGCTTATACACACGGAAAAAGCACTCACAAATGCGGACAGCCTTTCATCTGCTGAAAAAGGCCAGCTTGCTTTAAAAATAGAAAATGAAATTATTAACTATTTGCATAGAGCGAACAAGCGCGTCCCTGCAAAAATTACAAATTTAATATTTATAGACTTACTAGGGGGGAACGTGCCCAAAAGCAGCGCGAGGCAAAACCTCAACTTGATCTCTTTGTTTCGCTGGGTTCATAACAATACAAAAGACCCTTCAGAATACATCTGCGACATGGTTAAGACTGTTGATTTTATTGGAGAAGAGCTCTTAAGCGATCCAAAAAAGTTGGAGAGCATCATCAGGACAGTCGATAAAAGACACTCCCCTAAAAAACCTTGATTTTTAAAGCCCCTCTTTGGCGGGGTTTTTTATTGCGCTTTGATGTATCCCGTTTTATGATCGCCCTTGATAATTAATCGTTTTTACAGGTGATAAAATGGCAGAATTAATCAAAGGCGAAACAGGCGCATGGGAAGTGGTATTGGGTTTGGAAATCCATTGTCAGGTGACGTCAAACGCTAAACTGTTTTCAGGTGCCGCCACCGAATTCGGCGCGGCTCCAAACAGCCAAGTCTCTTTCGTTGATGCCGCCATGCCGGGCATGTTACCTGTGATCAATGAATATTGCGTTGAACAGGCTGTTCGCACAGGGCTGGGCCTGAATGCCAAAATCAATCTGACATCTGTATTCGAGCGTAAAAACTATTTCTATGCCGATCTGCCACAAGGCTATCAAATTTCACAACAGGAAATCCCTGTTGTCGGCGAGGGAGAAATTGAAATCGATCTGGCCGACGGTTCAACCAAAATGATCGGGATCGAACGCCTGCACCTTGAACAGGATGCCGGTAAATCCCTGCATGACCAACACCCGTCAAAAAGCTTTGTCGACCTGAACCGCAGTGGCACCGCCCTGATGGAGATTGTCTCAAAACCCGATATGCGTTCATCCGAAGAAGTCGTCGCATACGTGAATAAAATCCGCGCGATTGTCCGTTACCTCGGCACATGTGACGGGAATATGGACGAAGGGTCGATGCGCGCTGATGTGAACGTATCCGTCCGCAAGCCGGGCGATGAACTGGGTACGCGCTGCGAGATCAAGAACATGAACTCTGTTCGCTTTATCCAGCAGGCGATTGAATACGAAGCCCGCCGTCAGATCGAAATCATCGAAAACGGTGGCAAGGTTGATCAGGAAACACGTCTGTTTGACACCTCGACTGGCGAAACACGCACCATGCGTTCAAAAGAAGATGCGCATGACTACCGTTATTTCCCCGACCCCGATCTGCTGCCATTGGTTTTGGATCAAAAATGGGTCGACAATATCAATGACAACCTGCCAGAACTGCCGGATGCGAAAAAACACCGCTTTATCGGCGATTTCGGGATGAGCCATTATGATGCCAGCGTTCTGGTTGCAGACAAACCACGCGCAGAATATTTCGAACAGGTCGTCGAAGGCCGCAACCCGAAACTGGCCGTGACATGGGTCACGACCGAGCTGATGGGCGCATTAAACAAGGCCGACAAAGACATCTCCGAAAGCCCCGTCAGCGCAAAACAGCTTGGCGGTCTGGTCAGCCTGATCGAAGACGATACAATTTCAGGCCGTATCGCCAAGGACGTTTTTGCCGAAATGTTCGAAACTGGAAAAGATGCCGATACGATCGTCGAGAAAAAGGGACTTAAACAGGTTACCGACACCGGCGCGATTGAAGCCATCGTTGACGAAGTTCTAAAAGAAAATCCAGACATGGTCGAACAATATAAATCCGGTAAAGATAAATTGTTCGGCTTTTTCGTTGGGCAAGTCATGAAGAAAAGCCAGGGTAAAGCCAACCCTGCGATGGTGAACCAGTTGCTAAAGTCCAAGTTATCTTGACCTTCCGATTAAAATCGGCTACTTTCAGCTTATGACAAAATTAATATGCTTTGACTTTGATGGTACGCTTTGTAACAGTTGGCCGCCTTTTGAACAGGCCGCCCTGCGTTATACGGCTCAGAATAACCTGCCCGCGCTATGCACAAAAACGTTATTGGAGGGCTACGGCTATCCTGAAGAACACCAATTTTGGGAAGGGCTGCCGCAAGACCAACAGCTGGAACATCTTTATACCCTATACCGTCTGGTTGATGACCCGCGCCATGAATTAATGGAAGGGCTATTCCCGACCCTATATGATGGCGTTCTGGACACATTAGACGATCTAAAGTCCAGGGGCTACACGCTGGCAATCGTCACCGCGCGCCCGAATGATCCGCTTCAGGTTATTTTAAACCATCACGATATGCACCGTTTTTTCTGTGGCTATCGCACGCATGATGACGTCAAAAACCGTGGTGAAAAATGCAAACCCCACCCGGATCAGCTTCTTAGCGTGATCCGCGAGCTGAATTTCACACCTGAAGATAGCTTTATGATCGGCGATACCTGCATGGACATGAAAATGGCCAATGCCGCCAAGGTCAAGGCCATCGGCGTGACATGGGGCAATCACTGCATTACGCGCCTGTCTGAGAACGGCGCAAATCATGTTGTACAGGATGCTTTCAGCGACCTGCGTGATGTGATTGAAAACTGGGATCTAGAATTTCAGGCCGCTTAATTTACGCACTACCTTTTGATAGTCTTGCTCGAATGCGTCTGATATGCCGTATTCCTGTTCCATTTTGCGGCGCACATCTTCGGGCGGCGCCGCGCCAGAGCCTGACATCAGAACATCACCATAGTCTGCCAGATCATATTCACCGCTGCTCTCTGCCTGTTTAAAATCCTCGTACTTTGATGGTGCGATGGATGCGTAAAACCAGCACATTTCATTATTTTGGTTCTCTCCGGTCACAAAAACGATGTAGCCGATTTCATTATCCAGTATCTCCGAGAATTCGTTATCATCACTCATGGCGATCTCCCTGATTTATGTGTCGGTGCATTTGACTGATTTGATGCTTCGATAACCTGACGGGCTTCGCGCCTGAGGCCCATATCCCCCATTGCCATACTAACAGCCCCTGTAATATAGGCAAGGCCGCCGCCAATGGCCGCAGGATCTGTGCGCAGAATACCGTCCCACGTGCGCATCGTCCCCCTGACAAGCAATATGGCCGGCATCAGATGTCCGCTGCGTTCAATCGTATCCAGGCTTCTGTTGCGCGCCTTTCGCGTTTTACGACGTAAATATCTGTATCTTTTTCCACGGTTCAAATCCAGCCCGACCCGCTTTGACATTCCCTTTACAATTTTTGTTGGAATACCGTCTTTGTTCACATTGTCGGGATCCGCCTTTTTCATGCGGTTATAGGTGATTGTACTGGAAATGGCTTTAACCGAATACCCCGCAATCAAAACCATGGCCCCGATACGTTCTGGAACTGTCGAGGCTGTGACCGCCATTGGAATGTTGGTCAAAGCCGGAATCGCCATAAAAAAGGGCAAAACGGCAGCCTTCGAGAATTTTGCGCTTAACTTGTCCATGGCAGCGCCTGCACCCGCATTACGCACTAAACCCATGGCAGGTGACGCCGCGCGTCCCCAGTTTCCTTCCATTATGCCCGAGATGATAACGCCGGTATTTCCGGCTGCGTTCGCAAAAAAAGTATTGCGGTAACCTTTATCCTGCGCCCATTGAAACAGTCTGGATCGTTTGGTCGGGGCGATCGACATCAGTTTCGATGTCCCCTTTTTTATTTGTGTCCCGTTTTTGTTATTATTATCCGACATTCCTCAACCGCATCTGTACCAGTCCTTTTTAACAATAAGGCATTTTCCCTAATATTATCCTAAGAAATACGGTTTTTTTGTTGAATGACTTTTGCTAGGATAGTTCAACAAAGGAGCCATCATGTCCGAAAATGCAAAATATGAATATAAGGTCGTTATCTACCGCGAAGCCCTGCTGGGGTCGATTTTTCTGGGCGGGTCCCGCGTAAACCCAGTCCGCTATAGCGAGTTTTTAAATAATAATGCACAGGAGGGCTGGCGTGTTAAAACAATGGAGCGCGAAATTCGCCGTGAATTCATCTTTTTCAAACGCGAGGCCTTTGTAACCATTCTGGAAAGAAAGATAGCGTCATGAGTATTTCAAAAAACACCCTTCTGGTACGTATGATTGTTGGGCTGGTCGTTATTGCCGCGGCCTTGCTTTTGGTTCAACTATGGTTTGAATCTATATCATGGATCTTTTTCTGGAAGATTTTGACGACCGTTGTCATTCTGGGCGTTGTTATCAGCTTTATAATTGCGGTCATGGCGGACTTTTCAGGTGAAAAATCAATGAAAGACGATAAATATCTCGATTGACTCTGCACCGTGTAACAGGTAAAAATGACCTCGGATGGTGACGTGGCCGAGCGGCTGAAGGCGACGGTTTGCTAAATCGTTATACGGGTAATCCCCGTATCGTGGGTTCGAATCCCACCGTCACCGCCATTAAGCCTTTGTTTTTAATGCCCTTTTTGATGTCGCACCTTTTACCCCGCAAACTGCGGGCTTTTTTGTGCCTGCTGATTTGGACGCACTGCGAAGAATAGGGTTTTCATTTAATTTGCCCCTAAATTCTCCAATCGTAATTTTGCGGTGCGTTTGCCTGCTAATTCCCTGATAACAGGGAATTTTACAGGGAATATTTATTTTTATAATGTTGATGCTTAACAAAAACCGAGAGAATATATAGCCTGAGAGCCTATTTGGGCTAATTTGTTATTAAATTATCAGGGAATTAACGGGGAATCAAATTTGGCGTATCAGGGAATCAAAGCTCTTCATGATCGTACTTCTAACATATGAGCTGCTGTAACCTTCCGTTTTTGCAATATCTGACATTTTTTCACCTGCAAAATGTCGGTCACGCCAGTCAATGCCCTGGATCAGGCGCTTCAGCTCATCAGCTGGCAGATCCAAGATGTCTTTTTTACTGTGCTGATCGGGATTGATGATGATCGCCCCATTTCGGCCCCGCCGGACAGAATATGGCACGGTTATATTATCGTCTGTGATCGCGTTTTCAGGCAAGGCGATCTGAAGACATTCTTGCGCCGGAATCCTGAGCCCGTCCCGGTTTATGCTGATTTGAAGATGATCGAGATCAATTGTAATTTTAGTTACAAGGTTTTTGATCAGGACCGGCCCCGGGATCTCCGGCAGATGTTTTATCAGATGAGCCTGTCGTGGGTCATCAGCGTTATTTAAAAGTCTAGCAATATTTTTTCTCAAGTTCAACTCAACCACTTGTTCTATTTCATGGGCGGGGAGACGT